>Ga0210408_10001117_pt1 | contig 29416 bp, 27 predicted proteins | sample IncBWH4MmetaG_FD_155471 | JGI IMG/M metagenome (GOLD analysis project Ga0210408, IMG submission 155471) | Forest soil microbial communities from Barre Woods Harvard Forest LTER site, Petersham, Massachusetts, United States - Inc-BW-H-4-M | ecosystem: Environmental > Terrestrial > Soil >... | reverse complement strand
GCCGGGGGGGCAGGTTGTCGCGAGGTTGAATGCGGCCTGTCCGATCTTCAGGCGGCCAGCGCGCAAAGAGTTCGCGCCAACCGCCGCGTGCCGGTCCCAAGCCTCCCGGCAGTACCCAGGCCATCAACGGTGACGCGGCCGGCAAAGCCCTGAGCTTCGGGCCGTTCCGCTTCCTTCCCGCCCAGCGGCTACTGCTCGAAGGTGATAAACCGCTGCCGCTCGGCGGTCGGGCGTTCGACATACTCAGCCTGCTGCTCGAGCGCCCCGGCGAGGTCGTCGGAAAAGAAAAGATCATCGCCCGCGTCTGGCCTAATATTTTCGTCGACGAGACGGTGGTGCGCACCCACATCGGCGCGCTTCGCAAAGTGTTGCGCGACAACCAGCGTGCCAATCGCTACGTCGCGAACGTTCCCGGCCGCGGATATGCCTTCGTCGCGCCGGTAACGGCCGGCGAAACGGCGCAGCCCTCCTCCGCGCCGGCCGACAAACTCGCGGCGCTTCCCAAACTGCCGCCGCTCGCGCGCATGATCGGCCGCGACGACGTCGTTGCGGAATTGGCCGCGTTGCTGCCGCAGCGCAGGTTCATGACGATCGTGGGGCCGGGCGGAATCGGCAAGACGACGGTGGCGCTCGCGGCGGCGCAGAAGCTCGTCGGGTCGTACCCGGACGGCGTCTGGTTCGTCGATCTTGCCTCGGTCGTCGGCCCGGAACTCGTCATCAGCACGGTCGCAACCGCGCTCGGCTTGCCGCTCCTCTCGCCGGAGCCCGTCGCGGAATTGGTCACGGCGTTGCGCAACCGGCGGATGCTGCTGGTGATCGACAATTGCGAGCACCTGCTCGACGCCGTCGCCCCGCTGGCGGAGCAGATCGTCGCTCGCGCGGGCGGCGTCCACCTGCTCGCCACCAGCCGCGAGCGGCTGCGCGCCGAGGGCGAGTGGGTGCAGCACCTGGGTCCTCTCGAGTTTCCCCCGCAGGAACAAACATTGTCAGCCGCGGGCGCCCTGGCCTTTTCCGCGATCGAGCTGTTCGTCGAGCGCGCGCGTGCGAGCCTCGGTGCGATCGAGATGACCGATGCGGACGCGCCGATCGTCGCCGACATATGCAGGCACCTCGACGGCCTGCCGCTCGCCATCGAGCTCGCGGCCGCGCATGTCGACACGTTCGGCATCCGCGGTCTCGCCGAGCGTCTCGGCGACCGCCTCACGATCCTCGCCCAGGGGCGCCGCACGGCGCTGCCGCGGCATCAGACGCTGCGCGCGACATTCGACTGGAGCTATCATCTGCTCGCGCCGACGGAGCAGACCGTTCTCTGCTGCCTGGCGATCTTCTCCGGACGCTTTACGCTCGATGCGGCGCTCGCCGTGGCCGGGAGCCCGGAGATTTCCCAACAAGCCGCGCTCGACGCGCTGGTCGGTCTGGTCGCCAAGTCGCTGGTGACCGCCGACGTCGGCGGCTACAAAACCAATTATCGCCTGCTCGAACTCACGCGCGCGTACGCCGGCGAGAAGCTCGCGCAGAGCAACCAGGCCGGCAGGCTCGCGCGCCGGCACGCGGCCTATTGTTGCGCCGTTCTGCAGAACGCGGAGAGCGATTGGGCAAAGCTTCCCAAGGCGGAATGGCTCGGCGCCTATGCCGGCTGGATCGCCGACGTGCGCGCCGCGCTCGACTGGTCCTTCGCGCCGGGAGGCGACGCGGCGCTGGGCATCGCGCTGACCGCGGCGTCGACCCCGCTGTGGTTCGCGCTCTCGCTGGTGAACGAATTCCAGGAGCGCGGCGAGCGCGCGGCGGCGGCGATCGGCGGCACCTCGTTGGCCGATTCCGAGATCGAGACGAAATTGAATGTCTCGCTCGGCTCGGCGACATTCAGTGCGCGCGGCCCCGTGCCCGGGATGTCGGAAAGATACGCGCGGGCCTTGGAAATCGCGCAACGCCTCGGCGCCACGACCTATCAGCTGCGCGCGCTCTGGGGCCTGGCGGGAGAACGCTACGTTCAGGGCGACTACGATGCGGCGCTCGCCTATACCGAGCGGTTCGCGCAATTGGCCGAGCAGTCGGGCGACGCATCGGCCGGGCTGGTGCGCGACCGCATGATGGCGCTCGGGCTGCATCTTGTCGGCCGCCAGGCGGAGGCGCGCCCTTATGCGGAGCGCGCCCTCGAACATCCGGCCGCCGCCATCCGCACCGCCCACAGGAGCTTTCACGAATACGACAACCGCGTTGCCGCGAGCTCGCATTTGGCGCGCATACTGTGGGTGCAGGGCTATCAGGATCGCGCCGTCGCCGTGGCCAAGGAAGGAGTGGCGCACGGGGCGTTGCTCAATTACCCGCCCGGTCTGTGTTACGTGCTCGTTTATGCCGCCTGCCCGATTGCGTTCTGGACCGGCGACATGGCGGCGGCGCGGCGCTACGTCGACCTGCTGCTCGAGCAATCGGAGAACCTATCCTACGGATACTGGCAATCGTGGTGCCAATGCTTCCAACAGGCGCTCGATCTCGGGGAGGACGGCACAGCCGGATTTGCGGATCGGCTCGTCAAGCTGCGCACGTGCGCGCCGGGTGCTCTTTATGTGGACGTGCTCAGTACGCTGCGCGAGGAAGTGGCCGGCCCGCAGGCCGTGTCACGGATCGAGAACGGCCGTGAAACCTGGTGCACGGCGGAAGTCCTGCGCGCCGTCGCCTGCGGCATGCTCAAACAGTCCGGCTTGGACGCTGCCGATACGGCTGAATCAACTTTTCTGAGTTCGCTGAGCATTGCGCGCCGCCAAGGCGCACTGTCCTGGGAGCTGCGCAGCGCGACCAGTCTGGCTCGGCTTTGGCAGGCCCAGCGCCGACTTGCCGAGGCACGCGATCTCATCGCTCCGGTGTATGGCCGATTCAGCGAAGGCTTTGCGACCGCCGACCTGACGGCCGCGCGTCGCCTGCTGGACGACCTGGCGCAGGGATGCTGTTAGCGCAGGGCGGACGAAACGGTCGAATACTTGCCCGTCACGGTGGCGCCGATCCCGTTGGCCGCGCCGACGATTACGATCGAAATGCTCGAAGCGATGAGGGCATATTCGATCGCGGTCGCGCCGGCCTGGTCGTGGAGGAAACGCACGAGCAGCGTCTTCATGACAAACGCTCCCAGCCTGCCCCCTCCGCCGCGCTCGGGCAGAACCTAACGAGAGATTACTGCGTCAGGTTTAAATCGACCGCAAAAAGTCGGTATCTTTGCGTTAATCTTGCCGCTCCCTTGCAAGGAACCGAACACACGCGCCGGCATCAGACACTCGAGCGGTCCGGCCGAAGGTTGCGATCCCATGTCCCAAACGCTTCCAGGACGATCGGCGCCGGCGGTGGATCTCGGCGCCGGAGGCGCCGCCGAGCGAGATCGGCCGCTGCCTGTCAGCCTCAAAGGCACGCCCGAAGAGATCGAGCGCCAATGGTACGAACAGTTCTATCGCGGCCGCGGCGACAGCATGGCGCAACTTACCTGGCGCGCGGTGCTGATCGGTTCCTGCCTGGGCGGCGTGTTGTCGCTGACCAATCTCTACATCGGTCTCAAGGCCGGGTGGGGGTTCGGCGTCGCCATCACGGCCTGCATCCTGTCTTACGCGCTGTGGACGGGCTTGCTCAAAGTCGGCCTGGTGCGCACGCCAATGACCATCCTCGAGAACAACTGCATGCAGTCGACGGCGAGCTCCGCCGGCTATTCCACCGGCGGCACGCTGATCTCGGCCTTTGCCGCCTACATCATGATCAACCGCGAGCCGCTCTCGGTGCCGCTGATGATGGCATGGGTTTTTTTTATTGCCGTCCTCGGCGTCACGATGGCGATCCCGATGAAGCGGCAGATGATAAATATCGAGCAGTTGCGCTTTCCTTCCGGCATCGCGGCGGCGGAAACCTTGCGCGCGCTGCATGCCAAGACCTCGCATGGGCTGCGCGCCGCCAAGGCACTGGGTCTCGCCGGGCTGATCGCCGCGATCGACAAGTTCTGGGCGGAGGGACTGTCGACGATCAGCGCGAGCCTCGAACGCTTTTCGAGCGCGGCGCTGCTTACGGACCTGCAGAAATGGCTGCTCGGCAGCCACTACGCAGCCTGGTCGGGCCGCACCGTCGCGTTTTCCTGGGATTTCATATTTGTCGCCGCCGGCGCGATCATCGGCATGCGGGTCTGCGCGACCATGTTGGTTTCGGGCACCTTGTGCTGGGCCGTGGTGGTGCCGGTGCTGCAGGCGAAGGGCGTCATCGCCGGCGCGGGCTTCGCCACCATCGTCCAGTGGACACTCTGGTTCGGCGCGTCCTGCATGGTGGCCGCCGGATTGCTGAGCTTTGCGCTGAGCTGGCGCACGGCGTTAAGGGCGTTTCGCGACCTCGGACAAATGTTCTCCTGGCGCTCAGCGGCTGCGGAAGATCACGAGCGCATCGAGGCGCCCATGAGTTGGTTCGCCGCCGGCCAGATGGTCTCGCTTGTTGCGCTTGCCTGGCTCGCGCACGCGAGCTTCGGCATGCCGGTCTGGCAAAGCGTCGTCGCGGTGGCGCTGTCCTTCCTGCTGGCGCTCGTCGCCTGTCGGGTGACGGGCGAGACCGATACGACGCCGGTTGGCGCCATGGGCAAAATCACGCAGCTCACCTTCGGCGCGCTCAGCCCGGGCAACGTCAATGTCAATTTGATGAGCGCCAACATCACGGCCGGCGCGGCGACCTCTTCGGCCGACCTGCTCACCGACTTGAAGAGCGGTTACCTGCTCGGCGCGCACCCGCGTCAGCAGTTTCTCGCCCAGTTCTCCGGCATCTTCGTCGGCACCGTCGTCACCGTGCTCACGTTTGCGGTCCTGGTACCCAACGCGCAGGTGCTCGGCACCGACCAATTCCCCGCGCCCGCCGCCCAGACCTGGTCCGCGGTTGCGATCGCGCTGAGCAAGGGCCTGTCCTCGCTCGAGCCGCTCAAGCTGTGGCTGATCGTTGCCGGCGGCCTCGTCGGAGCGGCGCTCACGCTCGCCCCGGTTTTGCTCCCGAAATATCAGGACTATCTTCCCTCGGCGGCGGCGTTCGGCCTCGCCTGGGTGTTCCACTGGTACTACGGGCTCTTGTTCTTTTTAGGCGCCCTCATCGCGCTGATCGTCGAAACGCGCAAACCGCGGCTCGCCGAAGAGTTCACCTTGCCGGTGGCCTCGGGTGTGGTGGCGGGCGGCTCGCTGATGGGCGTGGTGCTGGTATTCTGGGCCAACGGCGGCAGCATTTTCAGCAAGCTGTTCGGCGGCTGACGCGACGCGGCGCACTGTTTGTTTCATTTTTGGAAAAATCGGGCAAGATGTTCTTAACCAATCGCGCCCTCAGCCCGTACATCCGGGCAATGCCGGGTAAGCATGTCGTTACTTTATGTCGGGTAGAGTGGAGCGTCGCAGGGGCTTGCCATGCCGGTCGTCGTCCTTCTCGCCAGCACTCTGGCATTTTGGGTGATCTATTGGTTCGTCCGCATGGGCGGCGTCGACCATTTCCGTGAGCTCTCCGCGCGGCGCAAGCAGGAGGCGCGGCGCGCTCAGGCGCAGGAGCTGCAGCGGACCGCGCCGTTGCGCGCCATTGACGATCCGCGCGATGCCGCAACGGTCCTGATGTTGCTGATACCGCGCGGCCGCGATCCGACTCCCCCGCAGATCGCGACGATCGAAGAGGCCATGCGCGCGGTGCTCGGCTTCGGCAACGACGTGAACGAGCGCTTGACTCACGCGCGTTTCATAGCGAGCGGCGCGCAAAGCTTCGCGCAGGCAGCGGGATTATTCGCGGATCTCTTCAACAAGCGGCTCACCGCGGACGAACGTCGCGAGCTGGTCGACATGGTGGAGGAGGTCGCGCGGATCGACGGACTGTCGACGATCCAGACCGCGGAAATCGACGTTCTCAAGCAGCGCGTCGGCCTCGCCCCTGCCAGCTGACTTAAGCGCAGGGCGACCGACCTTGTCGGGCCGCCGGCGCCGCCATTGCGGCTAGCCCGCGTATTTTCCTCCCAAGCCGGCAGCGCCCGGGGCTGGTTTTTTCCGGGTTCACGCCCTAACTGATACGGTATGCGGCCGAATAAGTCCGCGAACCCGTAACCGGCAGGAGACGAGAGATGGCGACCAGCGCAACAAGACATGTCCGTACCGCTCCCGCGCTCGATACTCCCACCGACCTCTCGCCCGAGGCGGTCAAGGACATAGCCGGCGCGCTCAACGCCACGCTCGCCGACATGTTCGCGCTCTACCTGAAGACCAAGAACTTCCATTGGCACGTGTCGGGGCCGCATTTCCGCGACTATCATCTGCTGCTCGACGAGCAGGCCGGGCAGATTTTCGCCACCACCGACGACATCGCCGAGCGCGTGCGCAAGATCGGCGGCACCACGCTGCGCTCGATCGGCCACGTTGCCCGGCTGCAGCGCGTGCTCGACAACGACGCCGATTACGTCACGCCGCTCGACATGCTGGCCGAGCTGCGCGACGACAACAAACAGCTGACCGCGCGGCTGCGCGAAACCCACGACCTGTGCGACGAGCACGGCGACGTGGCGACCACCAGCCTGATCGAGAACTGGATCGACGAAGCCGAGCGGCGCACCTGGTTCCTGTTCGAGGCCTCGCGCCGAAGCCAGGGATAGGCTCGCCTCTGGCTCGTCATGCCCCGCGAAAGCGAGGCACGTGGGGTGGGCTAAGCGGGCGGAGCGAAGCGGAGACCGCGTGCCCACCAACCAGGGATGTTTGTTGAAGCTCTGTGGTGGGCACGGCGTCGCGTTCGCTCCGCCTTAGCCCACCCTACAAGTCCCGCTTTCGCGGGCGATGACGAAGTGTGGCTTGGGTGGGCACAGCGGCTTCGCCCACCCTACGCTGCCGTGCAGCAAAAGTGCCGACGAACACGCTCAGGACAGCGAAGTCCAGGCCCCATAAAACAATCAAGTTTACTCTGACGATATTGATCGACTCGACTGTCCACAGGGTCGCCGCCGTATAATTCGCAGCTTCCAGCTCAGGCTTTCCGAGGTCCGGACACTTGTCTCCGTACACCAGCTTGGCGACCTGCGTGCAGACAAATCCTTTGGCCGACCGCTGTTTCGTTGCCGGAATTTCAAATGTGTAGCGCGAATGAAGGATGAGGTAGGCAATGCTCAATTGCGCGACGCCAAGAGCACCGACAAAAAGGACGACAGTGGCGCGCCGCGCGGTTGCGCCCCTCGACAGCCGATAAACGAACCAGACCGCAACCAACACTACCGCCGACGTTGCAACGACAATGCTCGATGGCCATGGCGGCGACAGGGATATGAGATAGGCCGTAAATGGCACGGCGGCGCAGGCGCACGCCCATGCCGGGAGTCCGCCAAACGTGCGGAGAAATCTATTAAACTCCGAAATCCCCGTTTTCACTGCCGTCGCTGCCCATTCGTTCAAAAAACGGACGCTCGTAATTCGGCCGTGACAATACCCGGCGTCGAGTTAACAAATCGCGGCTGCGGCTGGATTAGCGTCCCAAAGTCTACCCGCGCTCGTTCTCTTGCCCCCAGCAGTGTTCGGGCGCGACGAAGGTAAATTCTGCGCCCCCTTGGGGATAAGGTTTGGGAAGATCGGATGTCCTGCCGAGAAGTATTTGCGATCCGGTATGAGCCATGAACTGGTTGCCGGCAATTCCTACCAACGTGAGCTCGACAGAGTGGCCTGGTTCGACGGTCGCGATGTAGCGTTCGTTCCAATTGAAGCCGTTACGATCGAGGGACTGCTCCGCCGTGCGCAGGACCTCGACGCGATCAGGGTTGCTGATCTCGTCGAACAGGCGACGCATGGCAGAAGGATCGCCGCGCTCATAGGCGGCGATACTGGCCTCGATCATGCGCTCCTGCGAGACGACCGAGAAGTCGAGTGTGTGCCCCGCCTGTCTGGCCAGTTCTTCCATGAACACGCGCTGCGTGCGGCCGTTGCCTTCGCGAAAGGCATGAATGCCGTTGATCTTGGCCATAATGTCGGCCGCCCGGTGAGCAAACTCCTGGCGCGGCAGGCCGCGCAAGCAGTCGCTTTGCCGCAATGAGCGGGTTACCTCGTCCAGCGCGGAGGGAATGGCAGGACCGGCCATGAACCTCGCATCGCCTTTGTGCATGAAAGGCTCGGTTGCGAAGCTGCCGTCCGACAGGCCGACTACTTCATTACGTGTATGCCCGGCCCATTCATAGATGTCTTGGAAAAGGTGGCGGTGAATGGCCTTGAGTTGTTCGCCGTCGAAGTTGCCGCGTGGACCCAAGCCAGAGCGGATTTCACTGTCGCGAGCCGCGACTAACGGTGTCTCAAAATGCTGGAGTTCATCGTGCGTGGTGGCGCCAAGCTTGTTCTTGAGAACGTGATCGGGAACGCCGTCGATCGTATAACCCGGCACGGCTTATCGGAGACCAAGCTGAGCTTTTATCCGTGGAACAAGTTCCGTTACTTCGATGTCGCCGCGTATGTAGGCCTCGAAAATGGCATCGGTCTCAGCCGTGCGTATGAAGCCTTCGATGCGGTTGTTGGCGTCGGCTCGGCGAACGATCTCTTGTCGCCGCTTCATCTCTTTGGCGCTGACGCGCGGCCCAGCCTTTGTCCTGAGTTCGTTCATTGGCAACCTCTCTGGTCAATATAGCATAGTCTGACGAAATTGCACGACCCGCCGCTGCGTGGCGCCAGTTTGATCGCCGCATCAATGTCGTGAGATCCCGACCGCGATCATCGAGGCGAGGGCCATCGCGATGACGGCCGTGCCGTAGACATAGGCGGCGACCGTGAGACCCACCATCGGCACGGCTAGCCCGGCGAGCACCGCGGGCAGGCTGAACGAGAGATAGCCTTCAACGTAGAACGCAGCCAAAAGCCCGGCGCGTTCGTCGCTCTTCGCCAGCGGCAGCACGCTGCGCATGGTGCCGGCGAACGCCGCGCCAAAACCGATGCCGGCGACGATCGTCCCGACCAGCATCAACCACATGAGTTGCGCGCGCACGCCGGCGAGCGTGACGGCGACGCCGAGTGCGAGCGCGGGGATGCCGCCCCTCAGCATGCGGCCCGGCGCCGCGGTCCGCAGGGAGAGCACGCTGATCGCGCCGCTCAACGTCAGCGCGCTGACAACGAGGCCGCCGATGACCGGAAGACTCACGCCGGTCGCGACGCGCACCAGCGCCGGCATCAGCGAGAAGTAGAAGCCGCCCAGCGCCCACGATGCGATGGTCAGCGGCGTGAGCCGCACGAGCACGTGGCGCGCCTGGGCCGGCACGCTGATATGCGGCCGCAGCGACACTCCCATCGGAAGCAGACGTGAGTAAATGGCGAGAACGATGCGATGGGCCAACCGCTGCCTTATTCCGCCTGATCGCCTTGTTGTTCGCACGGAAGGGTTGTAAAGTCTGCTTGCCGTGGCCGCGGTCGGAGAATGCCGCTTGGCTCGCCAGACTGGGAGGGGATGATAATGGACGTCGAACTGCAAATTAATAACAGCATTAAACCGGAGGCACGGTTCGTCACATGGTCTCCGTGTCCGTGCCGGATTCGGGTGACCAATCCCGCCGGCACCAATACGCCAACGGTCAGCGTAAAGATCACGGGTGTATCGGCAGCTGGCGGCGGTGCGGTCGTATTCAGAAGTGGCACAACGGGCGCGTTTGCCAACACTGTGACACTCACGGTCCCCGTCAACGGCACGTCGGTCCCGTTTTTCACCGCCGGCAAATTCGGGCAACCGAGCGTCAACAACGGCGATGTCAAGATCGAGGCGCGCGTCGGCACCACACTCGTGGGCTCGGTGCCGGTCATGGTGCGCATCCGCAAGAACGCGAACAATCTCACCACCGGCGAGCGCGACCGGTTCATCGCGGCGTTCGCCAAGCTCAATAATCAGGGGCTCGGGCGATTCGCAGATTTCAACAACATGCACAAGGCGCCCGGCTATACGCAGGCGCATGCCGCGCCCGGATTCTTGCCCTGGCATCGCGCCTATATACTCGACCTGGAGCGCGGATTTCAGGCCATCGATGCGAGCGTGACGCTGCCCTACTGGCGCTTCGACCAGCCTGCCCCGAACGTTTTCACACGCGATTTCATGGGCGAGTCCGACACGAATGGAACCGTGAAATTCCGCAACGGCAACCCGCTGGAATTCTGGAAAACGGACAACAACCCGGGAGTCAGTCGCACACCGCTCTTTCCCACCTCGCAGGCTCCGCCTAACCCAATGAAGGAGGCGCAGACGCTGGCGCTTGGGAAGGATTTTCGCGCGTTCCGAACCATGGAAGGTAACCCGCACGGCCTCGCGCACACCAGCTTCGGCGGTTACATCCAAGATCCGACGACCGCGGCAAAAGACCCGCTGTTTTTCCTGCTGCACTGCAACGTCGATCGGCTGTGGGCAAAATGGCAACGTCAGAACAGCCGCTTCGACGCAGGAGACGCGGCGGCTTTCGATCAGAGACCAACGAGCAAGCCCGGCCACAAACTGAACGACACCATGTGGCCGTGGAACGGCATCACCAGTGCCACCGACCCCACCCGTCCGTCGGACGCGCCGGGCGGGCCGATGGCTCCGTCCCCTGTCGTCGGCGCGCCGGGCAAGGAGCCGCGTGTTCGAGACTGTCTTGATTATCATGGCGTCATCAATCCGGCATCCATCATGGGATTCGACTATGATGACGTCCAGATTTAGCGCGCCTTGCGCGAGGAGATGAGACGATGGCAACGAGACGGAAAGTTGCAAGGAAAGCCGCGACCCGAGGGCAGAAAGCTGCCGCCACCGCCCCCATCCAAGTGGCGGAGAACCTCAAAGATGTCCGAGACCTGCTGAAGGTCCTGCGCGACACCGGCAAGCCCATCGAGGTGCGGATGGCAGCGCTGCAATCGCTCGGCGCGGCGGCGTTCAGCGTTCCCAATTTCAATTCGCTTCATGCGGACTACATTGGGGCGCTACGCGAGGTCGCGACGGATTCCCATGAAGAGCTGCGCCGGCGCGTGTTTGGGATTCTGACGCGCAATAAAGACGGTTATGCGCAGAAGAAACTGCTCGACGGTCTGAAGGATCCCGCCAAGGCGCTCCTCCCGCCCGAGAAGGCGCTTCAGCTTCTCGGCAACGATGTGCACGCGGGAGCTTACGCGGCCGCGCGCACGATCTTGAACAAACCGCCGAACGACGACGCAAAGCGCGAAGCGTTGCGTCTGCTCGCGGGAGACGCCAAGTCGACGCCGCTGCTCGAGAAGGTCCTCCGCGACAAGAAGGAGTTGCGCGAGAACCGGCAGCTCGCGGCCTCCGCGCTGCATTCGCTCAATCCGGACAAGCTGCAGGCGCAGGCCCGCAAGATCCTGCTCGACAAGTCGGACTACGCTGACATCAAGGCGACCAGCCTGACCGCGCTCGAACAGTTCGGCGATGACGGATCGCTTTCCAAGGACAAGACACTGCTGCAAAGCGTCAACCGCCTCAAGAACACCAAGATTTCGGCGAAATACAAACAGACCGCCCGCCGGTTCCTGAGCAAATACAGCCCGTAAGGTTGCGGCCAATGCGGGGCGCCACGATCGCACGCGCGCTATCGGAGGATCAGTTTGCGGCGCTGGTCGATGCGCTTGCCGCCGATCCGAAGCGGCGCGGCGACCTTATCAGCCTGTTGCGCGAGGATCATCCGCATTACGCCGAGCGCGGCGCGGCCGCGATTGTCCGAATGCGCGGATGGGTTCTGCTTGCCGTCGCGCGTGGCGAGGTTCCGGAAAACGCACTGATCTTCATCCTCGAGGAGCTCGACACCGGCGTCGATCCCTATCTGGTCGCAGCCGCCGCGCGTGCATTGCGGTCCTATCCGCACCCAACGGCAGCGCTTGCTCCGTTCGTGATGCGTGCGCTCGGCAACATCCGCTATCGCGATGAGCCAGTGTCGTTTGCGAACTACGGCGAATACGCAATCTCGGCCACGCACACGAGCGCCGTTGGCGAACTGCTCGCAACGCTGCGGTGGCTCGGCCCTCGCGCGCGCGGCATTCTGCCCGAACTTGAACCGCTGCGGGCGCCGAACGGGGGGCTGTCGAGAAAGCTGCGGCTCGATGTCGATCGCGCCCTGCAGGCAATCCGCGTCCCGGCTCCGGCAGATGAGCCTGCAACGGCTTCGTGTTGCGGAACGCCGCCGAACGGCGCGAGGAGCATGTCGTCCTGGCCGTCAGATTCCCGTCGCGGCGCCAAGCAGACCGAGTCGATCACGCTTCAGGATCACAAAGGCGAGCTAATTACCTTCAAGGAATACTTCCACGGGCAGCCTTCCATTGTCGTCTTTTTCTACACACGCTGCGACAATCCGTTGAAATGCTCACTGACGGTTACGAAGCTTGCACGCGTCCAGAAATTATTGGAGGAACGGGGCTTAGTCGACCGAATACGCACTGCGGCGATTACCTACGATCCGGCGTTTGACCTACCCCAACGGCTTCGCGTCTACGGACAGGACAGAGGCGTTCGAATGGACGCTGGCCATCGAATGCTTAGGGTGATTGAGGAGAACGAAAACGAAGTTCTTCGCAGACACTTCGAGCTTGGAGTCAACTTCGTTGGATCGCTGGTGAACCGGCACCGCATCGAGGTTTACATCCTTGACGCGGAGGGTCGGATCGCGCTTTGCCTCGAACGTCTCAGCTGGGACGAGGAGCAAGTTGTAACTCGCACAATCGAGATGTTGAAGGAAAAAGAGTGCGGTAGCGGCAGGCAAGCGTAACGTGTCGATTGATCGATGTATGGGCTCGCCGCCTCCTCATCACAGCATCACGAGGCCGGACTGGGCCGCTTTCATGACCGCCTCGGTGCGACTGTCGGCCTCGAGTTTCGCCAGTATCGCGGCGACGTGAAATTTCACCGTCGACAACGAAATATTGAGCCGGCGGGCAATCGCCTTGTTCGAGGCGCCGTCGGCCATGGCGGCGAGCACGTCGAGTTCGCGCGACGTCAGGCGCGCCGGCCCGGTTCCATCGTGCTCGAGCGGTTCGGCCGAAGGCGAGGCATGGTCGATCAAGTCAAGGTGTTCGGGCTCCAGCACAACAAGCCCGGCGGCTGCGGCGGCGATCGCTGCAATTATTTTTTTGTCCGCGGTCGAGCGATCGAGGACGGCGGTCGCGCCGGCCGCAAACGCGCGGAGGGCATTTTTCCTGTCGCCTGCATGAAGGAGCACCAACAGCGGCGGTTTGGTGCGAGCCTCCTTCCATTGATCCAACTGCTCGTCCGTCGGATCGTCGATGACCGCAATATCGATTGTCTTGCGGCTGATCAGACCCACGAGGTCCGATACATGCCCGACGACGCCGGCGACGGTGATGGTCCGATCGCCTTGCGGCAGCTGTTGGAAACGTCCGCGCACGGAAGGATCGGCGGACAGAATCGCAACGACGACCGGCAAGCCCTGGCCGGTCACATCGGAGCTATGCGACCGGTCGCTCTCCGATGACGACCTGGATTTGAGTTGCTGCGCCACCACGCATCACTCCCATAGCGACGGTGCTGCCGATGCTTTCCGGTCCCAGCAGCCGAAACACGTCGCGCACGCGCCCAATCTGTTTCCCGCTCCACGTCGTGACGATGTCGCCGACGAGCATTCCGGCGCGCGCAGACGGCCCCGCCGGATCGAGGCTTGTGACCAGAACGCCTTGCGCCGCGCTCGCAGAGCCCTGCCCGGCCGCGGCGCGCCTGCCAACGGCCTGGAGACCGGCCCCGAGATATCCGCGGAACACATGGCCCCGGGCCAGGAGTTGATCAACCGCCCGATCGATCGTCGAAGTCGGTATGGCGAGCGCGCGGCGGCGCGGGCCGAGGACGGTCATCCCGACGATCCGCCCGCTCGCATCGACCAGCGCTCCGCCCTCGCCGGCCGGGCTCAGCGCGAGGTCCAGACGAACCAAACTGTCGATGGTGCCGCCGCGCAGGCTGTGCCACGGGCCGCCGGCATACGCCACGACGCCGAGTGCGGCGAGCGCCTGACCTTCATGACTTCCGACCGCGATCGCAACCTGCCCGGCGCGCGGCACTTCATTTGCAGTGGCGGCGGCCGGCAATCCGTCCGGTTGGAACCGAAGCACCGCCACATCGGTGGTCGGATCCCGCCCGGCAAGCGAGGCGTCGACCTGGCGTCCTCCCGGAAGCGTCAGCTTGATGCCGTCGTCACGTTCCAACGTTTCTTCAGCGGTGACGACGACACCGGAGCGCCAATGAATCCCGCTCGAAGACCAGCGGCCGCCGCCGTGTACGGTAACGACACTCGCTGCGGCTCGTTCGACGAGTTCCGCAACATGGGTCGAGAATGCCAAGAGAGGATTGTCCAGTTCCGCCATGATGATCGCTCCGCGCCGGATTGCCTTGACCCGGATATGTCACCGGCGGCCCGTCTTTATCTACTGGCCGGATGGCCGGGGTGAGCGGAGCGAAGGCGGGGTGCGGATGACGAAGTGTTATTTGCATGGCCGTCACCCCGCGTCGCGCAGGATCGCGGTCGCGGCACCGACCGCGACCGGCAGTGCGAGGCACCAGAATCCGACAAAGTAGTACAGGATCGCCGCAACCGCGCAGCCGGCCGCGAACGACGCGATGCCGCGCAGCATCCGTGCGAAGCGTGCGCGGATCGCCGCCGTGTCCATGCCGGGTTGCGGGCGGCACAGATCGACCGCGTCGAGCACGACCTGCGTGGTGTTGCCGGTCATCAGGGTGGTCGGCGGCATCGCCGCATAATGCACGCGTTGAACCGCATTTTGGATCGCCATCCCGGCGATCCCCGCGAATCCCGTGAGCAGCGCCCATGGCGCGTCGCTGTCGGGGAACGGACCGAACCCGACTGCGAGGACGAAGAATGCCAGCAGGCAGATCACCTTGATGACGAGCAGCACACGCAATGCATCGGCGCCGCGCGCCCGCAAGGCCGAGCCGATCAAACGCGCGAGCGCGACCACGACGACAAATTCGGGCAGCGCCAGCACCTTTGCGATCACGCCGTGCGTGCCGAACACCAGCGCGGCCCCGAGCGTGACGAAATTCCCGGTCACGTGGGCCGTAAACAGGCCCTGCAGGCCGAGGAAGCCCGCCGTGTCGACGAAGCCGCCGTTGAAGCTGAGCAGTCCGGGCAGGAGGAGCTTGCGCATGGTGGCCTCGAGAGTTCGTAGGCTGGGCTAAGCGCGCCGATGGGCGCGCGTGCCCACGCGCGTATAAAACCGATCAAACAAATGGTGGGCACGCCCGCCTTCGCTACGCTTTGGCGGTCTTAGCCCACCCTACAGGGCCTAGCGTCACAGCGCGAGCGGTCGCACCGACGGCTCGATGGCCGCGAACGCCGAACGCTTGTCGGACGCGTGGCGGCGCGCGTCGCGCAGGAAATCGACCAACACTTTGAGCGCGGCGCGGGTCTGCCGGCGGCTCGGATAATAAAGAAAGAAGCCCTCGCTCGGCGGCGGCGCCCATTGATCAAGCACGGTGACGAGGCGTCCCGCCGCGAGTTCGCCGGCCACATAGGGGAGCGGCAGCTGAATGAGACCGGCGCCTTCGATCGCCGCCGTGATCGGGATGGCGCTGGTTCCATTGCTGATCAGCGGTCCCTCGACGTGAACCTCGACCACCCGCCGGTTGATGCGAAGGCGCCAGGGAAAGAATGCGCCGCTCGGCAGGCGCACGCGGATGCAGTCGTGCGCGCCAAGCTCCTGCGGGCTCTTCGGTTCGCCGCGGCGCTTGAGATAATCGGGTGCCGCCACCACCACGGAGGCCAGTTCGTCGCTCACCCGCACCGCGATCATGTCGCGGGCGACGCGCTCCCCCGGCCGGATGCCGGCGTCGAAACGGCCAGCGACGATGTCGGTGAGCGCGCCATCGACCGAAATATCGAGGCTGATCTCGGGATAGAGCTTAAGAAAGCGCGGGATCACCGGCGCGAGCACGAAATCCGCCGCGGGCGGCGCCACCGTGAGGCGCAATAGCCCGGCCGGCTTGCTGCGAAATTCGTTCGCCGCTTCGAACGCCGCCGCGTATTCTTCGAGCGCCGGGCGGAGCCGCTCGATCAGGCGCTCGCCGGCCGCGGTCGCCGCGACCGAACGCGTCGTGCGCTCGACCAGGCGCACGCCCAGCCGCTCCTCGAGCTGGCGCACCAACTCGCTCACGCGCGGCGGGGATAACCCCAGCTGCTTCGCCGCCTTGGTGAAGCTTTTCTGCTCGACCACCGCCACGAACGCGCTCGTCTCGGCAAAGCCCGGCGTCGGCATGGGCGCACCTCATTCTTCGGGAATCCGGCAAAGCCCGTTCGGATTATTCGAGATTATCAAACCCCCTCCCCCGCGTCCATGTTGGCCCCAACAGAAGGAGCGGAGCCATGAACATCAGCAAACCCAGACTTGCCGTCGTCATCGGCAGCATTCGGCCGAACCGGTTCGCGGATCATCCGGCGCAGTGGATCGCTGCGATCGCGCGACAGCGCGGCGATTTCGACGTCGAAGTGATCGACCTGAAGGATTACCCGATGCCGCTGTTCGCCGAGGAGGCCTCGCCCGCCTGGGCGCCCTCGCAGAGCGAGGTCGCGCGGCGCTGGCAGCAAAAAATGGCGAGTTTCGACGCCTACATCTTCACCGCGGCCGAATACAATCACGGACCGGCGCCGGTGCTGAAAAACGCGCTCGACTACGCCTATGCGGAATGGAGCAGGAAGCCGGTGGCCTTCGTCGGCTACGGCGGCGTCGGCGGGGCCCGCGCGGTCGAGCAACTGCGGCTCAACGCGATCGAATTGCAGATGGCGCCGATCCGCTCCGCCGTGCACATCCTCTTTCCCGATTATCTGGCAGTGGTGAAAGAGGGCAAGAAGCTCGGCGAGCTCGCTCACCTCAACCAAGCCGGCAAGGACACGCTGGATCAGCTCGCCTGGTGGACGGACGCGCTCAAAACGGCGCGGGAGAGTGCCGTGCAAAAGGCGGCGTGAGGCACCGGTAACGACCCATCGATCGTCATCGCCCGCGAAAGCGGGCGATCCAGTAACCGCAGGGGTTTCAAACAAAATTGCGGTCAGTGGTTGCTGGATGCCCCGCTTTCGCGGGGCATGACGAGTCTGAGTGTGTCTCCTCGTCGCGCACCCGCTCCTGCGCGGCGAGCAAGGCCCCGGCGTCTCGCGATGCCGGGGCCTTGGATGTAAGCGCGCTTATGGCGGCCTTAGATTAGCCCACCCGGTTTTCACATTTCGCGAACGATCAACTCGGGTTGATCTTCCCTCTCCACATCGAATCTTTCGCAGGCGCGTAGAATTGCCTCTTCCTTACTGGAGGCGGTGACGACGCCGACGTACGCGAGGCGATTACCCTCCTGCCGGTCGACACGCCAAACGCGCGGCTTTTGCCGTATCCGACCCACGGCCGAGCCCCCGTCTAATCCGTGAAATAGGTGCCGAGGATTAGTCGGGGATGCATGCCGGATGGTTCAAAGCCTCGACGAGTTCGCGGCTGAGCGGGAGCGCGTAATCACGTCAGGGCGACCGCAGCGCCGTCTTGGGCGGTGGCGATGCGGCTCATCACCGCTTTCTGCACCTTGTCGAACGCGCGCGTTTCGATCTGGCGCACGCGCTCGCGCGAGATGCCGAACTCGGCGGCGAGCGCGTCGAGGGTGACCGGCTCGTCGGCGAGCCGCCGCGCTTCGAAGATGCGCCGCTCGCGTCCGCTCGTGAGCACGTTGAGCGCGTCGTTGAGCGCCGTGTGGCGGGTCTCGAATTCCTGGCTCTCCGCCACGATGCGCTCCTGGCTCGGCGCCTCGTCGACGAGCCAGTCCTGCCATTGCCCGGCAGCGCCGTCCTCGCCGACCGGCGCGTTGAGAGACAGGTCGCCGGCGAACCGGCGGTTCATGTCGATCACGTCCTGTTCGGCGACGCCGAGGCGTTGTGCAATCAGCTCCACCTGTTCGGGCTTGAGGTCGCCTTCTTCCAGGGCAGAAATCTTGCTTTTCACCTTGCGCAAGTTGAAGAACAGCTTTTTCTGATTGGCGGTGGTGCCCAGCCGCACCAGCGACCACGAGCGCAGGATGAATTCCTGGATGGTCGCCTTGATCCACCAGATGGCGTAGGTCGTCAGCCGGAAACCGCGATCGGGGTCGAACCGCTTGACCGCCTGCATCAGCCCGACGTTGCCTTCCGAGATCACCTCGGCCATCGGCAGGCCGTAACCGCGGTACCCCACCGCAATCTTGGCGACGAGGCGCAGGTGGCTGGTGACGAGCCGTTGTGCCGCGTCGCTGTCGCCATGCGCGCGCCAGCGCTTGGCCAGCATGTACTCCTCCTGGGCCTCGAGCATCGGGAACCGCCTGATCTGCGCGAGATAGCCGACAAGGCCCGATCCCGCCGTCGGCATCGAGAGCGCTGCGGTGCTTGCGCGCATGGAAGGTCTCCTCGGCACGAGTGCGTCTGTGGGGAGGGTGGCACGCGCCGACAGTTCCGATAACGCGGGGAATTCCGAATGAACTATTCGGATCGGCGGAAAAGTGGTTTTCCGCCAAAGGCCGGAGGTTGGGGCTAAATCAGCACCACTTTCGGAAATTCGGCCGACAGATGATCGATGAAGGCGCGCACCGACGGCAAAAGGCCCTGCCGAAACGGCATCAGCGCCGTAAATGTTGAATCCGCGGCGACCCACGTCGGCAGCACGCGGCGCAGCGCGCCCGATCGGATTTCGTCGCGACACACATAGCCCGGCAACGCGACGATGCCGAGCCCGGCCATCGCCGCCTGCTTCAAGGAGACCATGTCGTCGCTCAACAGGCGGGGCGTCAACGCGACGACCACCTCCCCCTTTCCCTTGCTCGCCGGGCGAAGGCGCCACATCGGGGCGACGCCGGTGCGCATCATGAACAGCGAGGGGTGCTTCTGCAGGTCCCGAGGGGTCTGCGGCGGGCCGTTCGCACCGAGGTAGGTGGTGCCCGCGAACAGAAACCACGGGGCCGGCGTCAGCATCCGTTGCACCAGCGTCGAACTCGGAAGCGGATCCGAATGCGCTCTGATCGCGACATCGTAATTCTCGCCGACGATGTCGACGTACTGGTCCGTGGCGTGCCCGACGACATTGACCTTGGGAAAGCGGACAAGAAAATCCGCCACCATGTCGCGCATCGCAAACTGCATGGTTGCGACGCCGGCCGTGAAGCGCAGCGTGCCGATCGGTTCACTGAGCCGGTGGCGTATTGCGGTCTCGGCCTGTTCGGCCTCACGCAACATCGTCACGGCGTGCTGATAGAACTCGCCCCCGGCATCGGTCATCGCGAAACGCCGTGACGTGCGGTTGAGCAGGCGAACGCCGAGGTTCGTCTCGAGCTGCTGCATGCGATGGCTCAGGGTTGACTTGGGAATGCGCAGCGTGCGGCCGGCGGCGGTAAATCCGCCACGGTCGACCACCTGCACGAAGTAATAGAAGTCGTTGAGATCGAGCACGGGGCGCCTCCCATCGTCCAACCTATCGGACGCTGAGTACGATTTCTGCCGACTGGTTAGCCGATAGTCCATCGCCTAAATGCCAACCCGTCGCCAACCGCACGGGGGCTCGGAACGGAGCCACCCGGCAGATCGACGGAGGCCCGATGGAACGTCGTCAGTTCCTTCAGTCGACCGCGGCCGGCGCCGCGGCGGCAATTTTCGGGTTCGCCCCGCGGCTCGCCGCCGCCGATCGCCCTTCATTTCCGCAGGAGAATGCCATGCCCGATCCGATCCGCGCCTATGATCCGCTCACGTCTGAAAACGCCGCGCTCGTCCTCGTCGACCATCAGGTCGGTCTCATGACCGGAGTCCGCGACTATTCGACCGGCGAGCTCAAGCATAACGTCGTCGCGCTGGCCAAAGCCGCCAAAGCCCTGAAATTGCCGATCATCGTCACCACTACCGCACGCGACAGCATGTGGGGGCCGACTTTCCCGGAACTCGCGGAGGCGCTGCCTGGGGTGCCGATCATCGATCGCGCGTCGGTCAATGCGTTCGACGATGCAAAGGTCGCCCAGGCCATCGCGGCGACCGGGCGCAAGAAGCTGATCTTCGCCGGCATCTCGCTCGAAATCTGCGCCGCGTTTCCGGCCATCACGGCGGTCGGCAAAGGGCTTGACGCCTACGTTGCCGTCGACGCCTCGGGGACATTCAGCGAAACAAAGCGGCAGGTCGGTCTCCTGCGCATGCTGCAAGCCGGCGTGATCGTGTCGGATTATGCGAGCCTGATGGTGGAAATCCTCAAAGACAACACACGCCCCGAGGCCGGCGCCGTCTACGCCGCTATCGACATGCCCTGGGCGAAGCTGGTCGGACAGATCGCGCACGCCTACGGCAAGTGACCCGCCTGCCGCGGTCGTGCAAAACGTTTCGCCCCGGCGGAAGGCCGGGGCGAAACGTTCCGTCGAGAAGCGGGCGGCGAACGCCGCGCCGCTCGTCAGAAGCCGTTGGTGTCCGCCGGATTGTGGCGGGCGGAATTGGTGTAGCCGGCCCCGTAACGGTCCTGATAATAACCGTTGTCGCCCTGCCAACCCTGGGCCAGGACGCCCACCGTGCTGGCGAGGAAGATCGCGAGAGCCGTCGCGGCAATGGTCTTGCTGAACATGTTCATCTCCTGTTGCTTTTGGTCAACGGCGAGGCTCCGTGCCTCGCCTGCGCCCCGGAAGTAATTCCGTCTTGGCCACGGACAACCATTGAATCGTCGAAGGGACTGTTCAAAGAGATAAAACGATGGCAGCATCAACGAATTGTGAAGATCAACGCAGATGCATCGCCGCTATTCGAGCCGGAATCAACCGGTGGCTTGTCGACAGTTATTCCGAATGCCGCCGTCGTAATGAGCGCCGCGACGGCGATGCCGGACAGATAGACGAGAATCTCGAAGCGATCGGGCTTCATTGGGGCGTTCCTGACAAGACAAGGATGGTAGAGACATTACGATGCCCGCCAGCGCCCTTGGACATAGGTCGGCTTAAGCGGGCGACAAATGCCGAATGATCAAAGAGGCGTGAACGGCGCGCGCAGAGCATGGTCCCGAAAAATGGGTACCGGTTTTCGGAAAAGACCATGCTCCAAGAAGCTACGCACCCTCCATGAAAATTCAAAAAGCTGTGATGTGCCTGTCGCCGCACCTGCCACGACGCGCGCTTTCCGCTTGGGCGGAGCAGCGCCGCGAATTGGCTGGCCGCCGCCTTGTATTTCGGTGGCGCCGACCATAGTAAACATGTGGGTAAAAGCAGTGCCGTAGGGGCGGGGCACAGACCGATTGCCATCTGCAGAGGGTCGAATGGATCGCCTCGCCAGCATGCAAGTATTCGTTCAGGTGGTCGACAGCGGCAGCTTCGCGGCTGCCGCCAAGCGGCTCAACGCGTCGGCGGCCACCGTCACCCATCACATTCAGGCGCTGGAAGACCATCTCGGCGCCCAACTGCTCCACCGCACCACCCGGCGATTGAATCTCACCGAAGTAGGGCGGACCTTTTACGAGCGGAGCACCCGCATTCTGGCGCAGGTCGAGGAAGCGGAAAGCTGCGCCTCCGCCCTGCAGACGACCCCGCGCGGGCTTTTGCGGATCAACACGACCGAAGGATTCGCCCGCATTGCGGCACCGCTGATCGCCGAGTTTGCCGCGACCCATCCGGACATATCGTTCGACGTCGTCACGACCGACCATATGGTCGACCTGATCGACGGCGGGTTCGATCTCGCGCTGCGGCCCGGGCCGTTCCCCGACTCGAGCCTGATCAGCCGCCGGCTGGGTGTCGGCAAGCTGATTGTTTGCGCGGCACCCGCCTATGTCGAACGGCGCGGCGCGCCACGGCGCCCGCAAGACCTTGCCGATCACAATTGTTTGATTCATGCGGCGCGCGAGAGTCCCTGGCGTTTCATCGGGCCCGACGGTGCAATTCCGGTCGAGGTTTCCGGCAACTTGCACAGCAACACCTGGGTGGCCGTTCGGGGCGCCGCGATCGCCGGCCAGGGCGTTGCCCTGTTGCCGATCATCCTGGTCGCCGAAGACTTGCACGAGGGTCGCCTGACCCGGCTGCTGCCAGACTATGACTCCGGACAAATCGTGATCCAGGCGGTCTATCCGGCCAGTCGGCACCTCACCGTGAAGGTGCGCAGCTTCCTCGATTTTCTGGTGAAGCGCCTGCACGAGCAGCCCGTTTTGCTCGGCTATCTGACCGCCGACGACGCCGAGATCGCGGCCTAGCGCACTTTTTTCGTCGCCGATCGCGGCCTTGCCGCTTCGTCCCCGCTTTCGCGGGGACAGGTTCTGTAATGCAAGAGCGGCGATCGCCCGCCAGCTGAGGGTTGAAGCAAATTCCGGTGGGCACGCGCGCTGTTTATCGAGAAGGAGAGAGAAGCCCGCGCCGGCGATCATAAGGACGTCGGCGCCGCTCGCGCTCAGGCCGGAGCCACCGGAAGGAGTTCCGCCTGCGCAGCCGATCTTTCCCACAGCCAAGCGTGCGCCGAGCGCCGCGGATCATTGCGGTAATTCTGACGGTCCGTATCGGATGCAAAGCTGACGATGTGTATCTCCACCGTACCATCGGGATTTCGCAGACGACGCTCCAAACACCCGTTGAACTCCGGCAATAGCGGCAAGACGGCATCCTCGTAAGCCCGGAAGTCCGCGATACCCGCGGAAGGTATTCGGATTATGGACACAAAGGTAACAGGGTTGGTTTGGGAGGGGGTCATATCGATCCTGAGCCCAAGATAGTCGAACGCATCCTGCAGTCGCTCTCTTACGACCTTCACAATTTACCGACAACGAATTTTCCGGTGCGCACGCGGCCTCCGCTGCGCTTCGCCCGCTTAGCACACCCTACGATTCCCGTTACCCATTTCCCCTCCCCGCCTTCGCGGGCGACGCGGCGCGCCTTTCGCGGGCGCCCGTTCGGAAGCGTTCAAAACTGTTCGGGCGCTCGTCGGCAGCGTCGCCGCAATTGTGGAATTAGGTGAGTGCGGGCGGAGGCTTCGGGGGTCGCTCCGGATGCCGATCAAAGAAAGGTGTCTTCCATGCAACGCAGATCCGGCTTGGCACTGGCGATCTTATCGATCGCCTTTGCCGCAATCTCGGCGGTTCATCCCGCCGCCGCCTTCGACTTCACGGTCGCCAATCCCGTGGTGCACGGCAATCTCGCGGTCTATCCGGTGCACGGCCCCGGCTCCGGCGGCGGGAATTTGCTCACCTTGGACGAGGCCGCGCAGCAGGGCACGGTCAAGATTCACGAAAGCGACAATGGCCCGCTGCAAATCGCGAATGCGTCCAATCGCGGGCTGTTCGTGCAGGCCGGGACATTGCTTGTCGGCGGCCTGCAAGATCAGGTCGTCTCCGCCGACACCATCGTGGGGCCGCATTCGACCCGGTCGCTTTACACCTTCTGCGTCGATCCGTTTCGCTCGACGGCGCGCAGCGATGTCGATGCCAACGCGTTCACCGGCGCCGGCGCGCTGTTTCCGTGGAGCGCAGCCAAGCTGAGCCTGATGACCGGCCTGATGCGATCGGACGCGGCCCGGTCGCTGCGGCAGACCGGCGTGTGGTGGAGCATCGATACGCTGCGCAGCCGGCTGAGCGAGCGGATCGGCGAGGCGGTCGAGCCCGCGCAAGTACCCGTGTGGAGCCGGGACGAGATCCGCGAAAGCCGCGCGCGCCTGCAACTCGCCGCGCGCACGTCACCGTGGACGACGAGCCTGCCGCTCGCGTTGCAGAATCAGCGCCTGGCGCAAACGGTCGGGCCTTATCTCGGCGCCTTGCAGCGCGTCGTCGCCGGCCACAACGTGATCGGCGCGGTCATCGCCATCGACGGCAAGTTCACGTCGGCCGACGTCTACGGCTCGAGCGATCTCATGCGGCGCATGTGGCCGGCGCTCGCCCGCGCGGCGGCAACCGAGGCCATTGCCGCCGGCACGGCAACCGCGCCGCCGGTGCCGCCGGTGGCCTCCGCCAAGGCGTTCCTGGAAGCCGCGCTTGCGGCTCCGGCGCAGGTGCCGCCGGCGATGCTGGTCGGCCTCTCGAGCACGGCGCGCTTCGCGCTGACCGGCCTGCGTGAGACGCCGAGCACGATCGCGGCGGACACGATCACGTCCGACGGCACCATTCATCGCGGCGTCGTCGCCAAGCTCGACCCGGCCGCGGCGACGCGCACGCCTGAGGCATTGATCGTGCAAATGCTCGCGGCCGACAGCGTCAAGCTCAACGACGGCGAGGTCGTCGTCCTGCAGCGGAGCACCACGCAGGATGGCTGGGTCTCCGACGTTCGCAGCGTGCCGCGGCCGGCCGACATGCGCAGCGCAGCGTCGATCGAACCGGGGCAGGTTCGAACCGATCGGATCGTGACGGCCTTGGCGGCATCCGAGTCGGCGCACTCGCCCTGGCGCGTGCCGCCGGAAATACTGCCGTTGACGATCGCGGTTGCGATCCTGCTGGCGTGGCTTGGCACCATGCTGGCGCTCGGCCGCAGGCGGCGGAGGCTTGCATCGCGTGCCGCGCCCGTCGCCGCGTCGACGAGTGCAACCGCCAAGCCGGTTCAAGCGGACGCAGCGCAAGAACCGCCTGCCGCGCCCCGGCTTCGCATCGCCGCCAGCACGCCGCATCCGGAACCGGCGGGCGCAGCGCGCCGGCATCTCGTCGCGCCGCCGTGTCTGCAGGCTGCCTGATCGCGGCCCGATCGAGGGAGCGTCGCATGTCGCGCAAAATTTCCGCGATCGCTCTCGCCATCGGCGGCGCCGTAATGCTTGTGTCCGGCGCCGCCGATCCGCAGCAACCGCGCAGGCCCGATCAGCAGTCGCATTCCGACTGCACGATCGGCAGCACCGAGGAAAGGCTCGAATGCCTCGGCCGCGAAGTCGCGCGGCAACGCATCGAGGTAATCATGCTCAGAGTCGAGTTGGAGAGCCTGCGCACGCCGAGGGTCGTGCCGTTGTTTTGACGTTAGAGCGTAATGACTTTTCTTCGCCGTGCATGCGGAAAGTCCCCCTCACCCGACGCGCTTCGCGCGTCGACCTCTCCCCGCAAGCGGGGAGAGGTGGAGCGTGCTGCACGTTCGGCGCAAAATCGTGAGCCCGTCCTATGCTGCACTCCCCTCCATGAGAATGTACGGCGCCCAGTAGAACGGGTGGCTCGTGCCCGGATAGGCAGCATGGCCGGCCGGCTCGTCGTCCGGATCGATCAGGCTGCGCGTCGGCCCGGCACGCGGGAGCGAACCGGCGTCGCCGAGCAGGGCAAGCTGCGCGCGCCGGAGCGCCCGCGCCGGCCGCAGCCCCGCCTCGTAGGTCAGGCGATAGAACTGCCGCATGAGCGCGGCCGTGGTGACGTCGGCGACGGGCCACAAGGTGGCAAGCACCTTGCGGGCGCCATGCTCGTGCACCAAGGCGCCGAGGCCTTCGATCTCGCGCCCGTTCTGGCGATGGCCGGCGCCCACCGCGGTGTTGCACGCAGAGAGCGCCACGAGATCGACCGCATCGAACCGCAGGCCGCCCAATTGTGCCAGCGTCAGCTTCGAGCCGTCGCCGAGGACGAGATAGGAGGAAGTCTCGCGGGCGGCGGCGAAGACGAAATGGCTGGCGATGTGGACGACCGAATTCTCACGCACCGCCTGACGCATCGCCTCGGCGGTGAAGGCTTCATCGATGCGCACCGTGCCCGGCAGGACGCCGCCGCTTTTTTCGCCTTCGCGCACGACCGCGGCGAGCTCTTCGCGCACCGCCAGCAACGGCCGACAGCCGGCAACCGGCCTGCTCACACCCAACCCGGCGGCGCGGGCGACGCCTACTTGTTTCCCGGCCACGCTCGTGCCCGCCGCGAGCACCAGGTCGAATCTTTCGATGAGAAAGCGCTCGCCGTCGTGCAGCGCGCCCATGGGCACATAACGCAACACGTCATCAAGCCAGAATGCCAGCGTCTCGATACCGTTTGCCTGCAAATCATTGGCCACCGGGGCGATGAGGATCTGATAAAGCCGCTGGGCGAAGGCGAGGAAGTCGGCCGAGCGGGCCTGCACCGCGTCGCGCAATCCGAACACCAGCCGGTTCAACTCTCCCTCCGGCAAAGCGACCCGCCGTTCGCGCGGCACGTAGGCGATGGTGAGAACGATGCTCACGCTCAGCCGGTCGGGCGCAAACAGATACTGCAGCAGCGCGGTGCCGGGCTCGGCGACCCGCCACCCGGACGCGGGCGCCACGTCGGCAGCATGCGTTTCCGTCGATGGACCGGCCTCGGCCGCGGCGAAGGCGGCAACGAGCTGCTCGAACCACGCGCGCACGCGCCGCCCGGCTTGTTCGATTTTCTCATCGGTCCGTGCGGGGTCCATTCCCGCCGGCGCGTCGTCCTCGTTGAGCAATGCGCTCAATTCCGCGACCAGTTTGGCGCCGCGCCGCGTCCATTCGATTTCGAGCGGCGTCAGCGATATCTTGGTCCGGCGCGCCTCGATCCCCGTGAGGCCGAAAAGCTCGCGCTCCTTGATGATAGCGAGCACCTGCTGCGCCTCCGGCAGGCGGCCGCGGCGGATCAAGGCGTCGCCAAGCTCGCGGAACTCGTCCGCGTTCTTTTTCACGAACGCGCGCTCGAGCTTGCCGTCGAGCCGCGCTACGTGGCGATGAATGCGCTCGATGTCGATGACGGCCAATTTCCAGAACAAGATAGCGGCCGCGGAGTCCGGCAGCATCCTGGCGAGATGCGGGTAAGCCTCGGTCAACGCGCGCGGGCGGCGTCCGTGCACCGCCAGCACGGCGAGCGCCTGAAAAAGAGACGCCGGCGTTTGCGCCGGATGCTTTTTCCGCTCGAGCAAAGCAAGGCTCAATCGCGCCCGCGCGGCGTCCGGATGCATTTCGCCCAATGCCGCGCGCAGCACGGCGTGCGTCTGCCGGTAGAACGCCGGCGCGCGCTCGTCTTCGCCGATGACAACCAGACAATCGGCGAGCGCCGCCATGTAGGCGGCGGTCGTCGCGTGTGAATCGCCGAATGCGGCGCGCGCGGTCGCCAGCGCCTCCTCATAGAGCGGCACCGCCGCAGTCGATTCCCCCGCGGCGAGAGAGGCCGCGCCCAGGCTGGCGAGAATAGCCGCGGCCCAGTCTTTTCTCCCCTGTGCGCGCATGACGACAAGGGCCTGCCGGTGCAGCGCGATCGCCCGCTCCGGCACGCCCATCTCGGTCAACGCCACGCCGAGCCGGACACGGGCCTTGGCGGTTTCCGGATGCGCGTCCCCGAGGCGCGCGACCAGAATGGCGAGCGCGCGCTCCGCGACCTGATGGCACCGATCCATCAGGCCAAGGGCGAAATACACCTCGGCGAGCAACGCGAGCGGGCGGGCGAGATGGGCGCTATCCTCGCCGCACTGCGTCTCGGCGACCTTCAATGCCCGTTCGGCGCAGCGGCGCGCTTCCTTGATGCGCCCGGCGTTGAGATGATTGCGCGCCAGCGCGTTGAGGATCGGCAGCACGGCGGCTTGTCGTTCGCCGCCCGCGGCCGCGATCGCCGTCAATTCCGCCTCGAGCGCGGCCACCGATCGCTTGTCGCCGCGCATGAGCAAAGATCAGTCCGCCGGGCTCACGGCGAGGAAGCGCCGGCTCAACAGCTGGCACTTGTCAGGGCCCGCCCCCAACCGGCTCTGCAGGACAGTGCCGGTGTAATTGAGTCTTCCGGAATCGATCGGGCGCGCCATGAGAATCTCCAGCACGCCGGGCGGCAGCGGCTCGTCGGTAAATATGGCGAGCACCCGATGCAGTCCCGCTCCTTCCAGGCGCGCGAAGCGCGGCGCACCGTCGGCGCGCTGGCGGGGAAATATCATCGTCTCGCCGTCGAGCTCGGTCTCGGTCCAGCGCGGATTGGGACGCAGGCTCACCCAGCCGGAGCGGTCGTATTCGAGCAAAGCGCCGTGCCGCAGGCCGCCGCTGGGCACGCGCAGCATGAGCCGCGTGCCCACTGGAAAACGGGGAACGCCCAGCTCTTCCTCCTCGTCCGGATCGACGAGGCCGCGTGTGGTGTCCTCGACCAGGATCTCGATGCGAGGGTCGTCGGGGACGGACCGCACCAGGCGATCCCACGTCCCCCGCCCCGTTTCGAAATGTTCGATGGTGCGGCGAAATTCGTTCAGGTCGTCGAGGTCCAGCACCTCGGGCGGCAGGCCCCACAGGTCGACGAAACTGCGAAAATACTCGACCGGGATGCTGTCGGGATTGGCAGGCGCGATCGTCCTGGCGTCACTGAATTTGGTCCCATTGAGCCAGGTGGAGAGCGTCCCCGGCGAGACGTGAAGCTCCCGGGCAAGCTCATAATTGCGCTTGATGAAGGGATGCAATCCGAACAGCCACGGCAGCTTGTCCCGCAGGTGCGGAATGTGCCGGTAACGTCGGGTATGGATCGGCTCAAGCGTCCGCTTGCCCCGGTCATCCCCGCGGTTGCTCCGGCCCATGTCAGCCCGTCCGGCGTTTGCCCCTGCGCGCGAATGGCAAGCGCAGCACCCCAGCCCTCGTTTCCCGGCTTCCCGGGAAGCCGGCACCCGGTTTTCGAATCCGAGCGAAGCCATTTCACGCCGGCCGGCGGCTACGGTCAAACGCATTGCGCATTGTTCGAAAGAATTTCGGATAATTTGAAGTTGTGCCTGACGCCGGTCAAGAAGGCTCCAAACGAGCGCGTTACTTTCGGTTTTTCCGCAGGGGCGGACTTGGCGCGGACATCCGCCACCTGCCGAGAAGTGCCAATAGCCGACAGGGCATGATACCTGCGGCGAGGCGCCCCGGGACTGGCATCCGGGACGCCGCTCGCTCGTCAGCATTATGCGAGCGGGTGCAGGCCTGCTCGACCGGCGGCGGCGCCGGAAGAAAATGAGCTCGGCTGATTTTCTGCTCGCCTATTGCTTCCGGCGGGTGTCGGAAAATCGGTACCCAATGCCATAGACAGACTCGATCGCATTGAATTCCTCGTCAACACTTCTGAACTTCTTGCGCAGTCGCTTGATGTGGCTGTCAACTGCCCGCTCATGAAGCATCACCTGATCCTCGCAGATAATATCCCTTAGATCGCCGCGGCTTTTAGTGGTGCCCGGCCGAACGGCCAGGCTCTCCAACAGCCGGAATTCGATTGCGCTAAGCTTCACGTTCCTGCCCTTCCAGGTGCTCGTGTAGCGCTCTTTATCCATGCACAGGTGGCCGCGCTCGATCACACTCTCGTCAATCGTGCGATCCCCCACGCGTGCGGGTGACCGATATCGCCGTAAAACCGTCCTCACCCGCTCGACCAGGACCTGAGGCGAAAAGGGCTTGCGAATGAAGTCATCGGCACCAATGCGCAGACCCACCAACTCGTCTCGCTCCTCCATCCGCCCGGTTACTAGAATGACCGGTGTGTTTGATCTCTCCCGCAACCGTTGCAATAATTGGATTCCGTCCATTTCGGGCATCGCGATGTCGGTAATTACCAAGTCGGGCGAACTGCTCTCAAACGCGTCAAGCGCC
>Ga0210408_10001116_pt1 | contig 29491 bp, 26 predicted proteins | sample IncBWH4MmetaG_FD_155471 | JGI IMG/M metagenome (GOLD analysis project Ga0210408, IMG submission 155471) | Forest soil microbial communities from Barre Woods Harvard Forest LTER site, Petersham, Massachusetts, United States - Inc-BW-H-4-M | ecosystem: Environmental > Terrestrial > Soil >... | reverse complement strand
CCTGCGTATATCGCTTCCGTTTGGGCGATCCGCTCGAACTGATTTCCTGGGTCATAACTTGGTTCTCTCAAACCCAAGCATTTGTGTCCAGTTTTTCGGGGGAAGGGCTCTCTACACTGTGCACTTTTCACTTAAACCGGGGCCGTGGCAGAAAAGTGATGCACCTGCCTTGCAAACAGGCTGAAACGGGAGCGTTACCCGTCGGTCTCCACCATTTCACTGCGGGGAACTCGACTAAAGCACAGAGGGCGGTCTCATAAACCGTTTTAGGCCGGTGTAATTCCTGCCCCCGCTACCAATTTGGGAGGTGTTCCGGCTGCCGGTCTGTAAAACCGGTGTCGCAAATAAACTGTCGGAAGTGACGACTGGAGCATTACCAGCACCTCCCACCAATCTTCGCCAAGGCTTCGGCCGGGCGAGATATTTCGGATCCGTAGCTCAATTAGCGGAGCAACCCGTTGTCTGCGGGAGGGTTGAGGGTGCGACTCCCTTCGGGTCCGCCAATTTCAGTGAGCTTACCGCAGGACCGTTACCAGGGTTGGTGTCCTGCGTTCTCCGGCTCCGGCGCCGTGAGCCGCCGGAGATCACAGCGCGTAGTGTAGGAGCAACATGCTCGGCCTGGGACCGAGCGATCGCAGGTGCAAGTCCTGCCGCGCTGACCAATTTAGGAATGGGGTATTGGAGTGTTGGAGTAATGGATTGTTGGGCTCCAAGATCGCAAGCAAGCCGTTGGGTCCGATTCCATTAATCCATCAATCCAGTTCTTCCGCTGCCGTGGTCGAATACATCAGGCTTCCGCCTTCTAAGCGGAACGATGCAGGTGGAAGTCCTGCCGGCAGCGCCAATTAACCATTGCCAGGTAGTGTCAAAGTAGCACGGCGGCCTGTTAAGCCGTTCGGTGTTGGTGCAAGTCCAACCCTGGCAGCCAATTTCAGGGTGTATTGTCAGCAGCAGACGGCCTTGTTCGGAACGAGGAGGTCGCAGGTGTAACTCCTGCCACCCTGACCATTTCGGATGGTTGGCAGAGCAGTAATGCCCCGGTCCCGAAAACCGAGTGAGCCTCCGGGCTGCGTGGGTGCGATCCCTACACCATCCGCCAATTCCCAAACCCTTAACGAAAGGCATCCGCATGAGATCAACAATCCGTTATCAAAGCAAACTGCTCTTCCGTCGGAGCTATAAACCAAACCGTGCGCTGCGAATTCGACCGACACAGCGGTTGAACCTGGTGTTCCGCCCGGTGAACCGCTTTGGCGCGAAACCGCAATTGACCATCGTCTCGTAGCTCAAAAGCAGAGCACCCGGCTGATAACCGGAAGACGCAGGAGCGTTACCTGCCGGGACGACCATATTCATCCCCGAGTAGCTGAGGCAGATTAGCGCCTCCCTGAAGAGGAGGAGACGTTGGTGCGATACCAACCTTGGGGACCAGTTAAGTGCAGAATGCAAAGTGAAGAGTGCTGAATGAAAGCCGCCTTCGCGCACCTGCGTTACATGTCCACAACCAATCAACCATTATGCACTCTACACTCTCAACTCAGCACTTCCCCGCAGTGCGCCTTTTCGCCTCGGCTCAAAGTTGGATCGAAGGCGAAGCGGTGCGCCAACTCTACGCCACGGCAAAGCTCGATGGCGTGTGCTACGCCGTCGGGTTTCCGGATCTGCATCCGGGTAAGGGCTCGCCGGTCGGTGCTGCGTTCGTGACTGAGGGTATAATCTACCCGCACTTGATCGGAGGGGACATCGGTTGCGGCATGGCTTTGTTCAAAACTGACCTCGTTCGTCGTGACGCCAAGCTGGATCGCTGGTCAAAGCTGCAGTTCAATCTCGAACACCCGTGGGATCAATTTGTCAGCGACTTCCTTGCTGCGCGTGATCTCAAATCTACGGAGTTCGATTCGGCGCTGGGCACAATCGGCGGCGGCAATCACTTCGCCGAGCTGCAAATGGTCGAGAAGGTTCTCAAGGCCGACGAGTTCAAGGAACTTGGCCTCGGTAAGCAGCAGCTCGTCGTGTTCGTTCACAGCGGCTCACGTGGTTTGGGTGAATCCATCCTGCGGGCTCACGTGGATCAACACTTCGGCAACGGAGTCGAGGCGGATTCGTTTGCAGCGGGTGAATATCTCCGCGGCCACGATTTCGCAGTGCGCTGGGCCAAAGCCAATCGGGAACTCATCGCAAATCGTTTCGTCGCAGCGCTCGGCGCAGAAGCCGAATGCCTCTGGGACGGGTGCCACAACAGCATCACCCGCCATGAAGTTGGTTGGATTCACCGTAAAGGTGCAGTTGCTGCCGACGGTGACTTCGTCGTGATCCCAGGTTCGCGCGGTTCGTTGAGCTACATCGTAAAACCAGTCGGTGACGGTGCGAGCCACGCTTGGTCGCTGGCTCACGGTGCGGGGCGCAAGTGGGCTCGCAGCGATGCTCGACAGCGGATGCGGGAACGCTTCGGCATGCACCAATTGGTGCAAACGCCGCTGGGTGGTCGGGTGGTCTGCGAAGAGCGCGACCTGCTCTACGAAGAGGCGCCCGCCGCCTACAAAAACATCGGGGCAGTGATCGAAGACCTCGTTGCTGCCGGACTTGTGTCCGTCATCGCGACGCTCCGGCCGCTCCTCACTTACAAGACGCGCAAGGCTCACCGCTAGCGCGTGATAACAGGTCCGGCTCGGACCATCGCCATGGAGGAGCTGAGGGCTCAGAGTTAATGTCTGCCGGCGAGCAGCAACTCTGGGTTCTCATCCTCTGCGGCAACCATTTTCTGTCCGTGAATGCAAAGCAGCTCGCGCAGCCGGATTTTCAATCCGACCCTAGCCGGTGCGAGTCCGGCCACGGATGCCAATTGTGGCTCGATGCTAATCGCTCTCAAGGTGTAATTAGTTCTGCACGCCGCTCTGCGAAGGCGGAAGTTCGTGGTGCAAATCCACGTGAGAGCGCCATTTTCAAGGCCCTTGTGCCTCAGCAGCTACAGGGCGGGTTTCGTAAACCCGTATTCGTCGGTGCGAGTCCGACCAGGGGCCCCAGCCTTCGCTCTCCGAGCTTCGGCTCGGCGAGCCATTTTTCAGGGTCGTGATGTAACAGTAGCATCTCTGCCTGTGACGCGGACTGTGCGGGTGCGAATCCCGTCGCCCTGACCAATTTTTGCAATTTGAATCAGCCAGCAGCCGCCACGGTAGTTCGCCAGAACGGTTCTGCGGACGAGCTGATTCAATCGCGGTTCGAATCCGCACTCGGCTCATAACCGATCCATTGGTTGGATGGGGAGAAATCCCGTTACGGCCCGAGGCAGAAGGCTGGCGCTCACGCGCAGCCCGACGTCGGCCTTGCGAAGATCCCGCAAGCGCTCTTCCCGCCCTCGGACGGTGGTCTCCTGCCTCGGGCTTTTCCTCACAACTGGGCGACAGCCGCAGGCCCTGCCGCCATTGTGAACATTTCTCACCCAAGCCGGTTCGAACCGGTTGCATCCAGAAAGGAAATACATCTATGAACGCTGAATTCTTTAATGCCCGATTTGGTACCCGCGCGGGACAAGGCCGCTTCCGGCACAAGTTTGTGGTCACTGAAGGCCACGCTGGCTTGCTTTACCGCCACGGCGTGTTCGTCCGCCTGCTCAATGCCGGTCGTCACGTGCTCTGGGGTTTTCGTTGGTCCGTCAACATGCTGGATGTTCGCAAGACGTCGATCGTTGTGCCCGGCCAGGAAGTCCTGACCTCCGACAGCGTTGGACTCAAGCTGAGCCTGCTCCTAACGTATCAGGTAGCCGACCCGGCGAAGGCCGCGCATGAATCGCAGAATTGGTACGGCGACCTCTACAACGCCGCCCAACTCGCCGCACGGTCGGTCGTGGGCGGGGTAAGCGTTGAAGCGCTGCTCACGCAGCGTCTCGACATCAGCGCACAACTCCTGGCGCGCCTCCAGCCGGGAGCTGCCAAGCTTGGTGTCGGCGTCCTCGCTCTCGAAGTCAAGGACGCGATGCTTCCGAATGAGCTCAAGCGGGCTTTCGCCGACGTGTTGAAAGCCAAGCAGGAAGGCCAGGCCGCGCTCGAACGCGCCCGGGGTGAAAGTGCCTCGCTGCGCAATCTGGCGAACGCGGCGCGAGTGTTGGAAGGCAATCCGGCCTTGATGAACCTGCGCCTGATGCAGTCGCTCTCGGCGGCCCAGAGCGCCGGCAACACGCTCGTGCTCGGCATGCCGGGCGGTTTCGTCCCGTTGAAAAACATCAAATCAGCGGCCGCCAGCGAAGAAGACGGAAGCGCGAAAACCTGACAGCACGCAGTTCAAGGACCCACAAAAAGGTGGAATACAATACGGGCGGAGGCGAAAGCTTCCGCCCGTATCTAATGGGCCATGCAAATGGCAAACCACCTGGCAAATGAAAGGCAAAATTATGAAAACACGACATGCGAAACGCATTTGCAATTTTCGGCTCAAGCTCCCTGCTTACGGAGGTTCATACTTTACCAGGAAAGCCCTGAAATTGGAAAGGGCCCTGGCGACAAAGCCTAAAGTCCTTCATCTGGAGATGATCGGCGAAGGCGAAATTCCGGCGGACACTGCGCTGCTCTTTCGCTCGATACTGATGAAACGTTTGCCCGGAACGCAACTTGTCACCAACGCACGCTCCAGTTTGCAGGGAGGTTCGGTGCTCGTGTGGCTGTTGGGAGACAAACGCTTGATTCGTGATGATGCTCGGCTGTTTTTCAAACGCAATCCATTGGCCGATGAAGACCCCGTGGAAGTCTATGCGGGTTTGGGCGAAGCCGAACAGAAATACAAAGATTCGTATTCGGCCGTCGATCCCGAGGACGCGGATTACGCGCGTATGCTTCAATTGATCGACGAATTCCTGCCGGTTAAGGAATTTGCCGGTCGGGTCGTCAACGTTGGCGTCCTGCGCGACTTCGGGCTTGTGGAAAACGAGCACGTGGACAACTTCCTGACTAGCGCGTTTTCGAAAAGCGAAGCAGCAACGGTGTTCACCTGAATCAGAAGAAAATGAGTAATCACAGGCGGGCGGAGGCGAAAGCTTCCGCCCGGCATTCGACACTTTGCATTCTTCAGTCTGCATTTAAAGGTCCCGTTGGCCGAACAGCCCAGGCAGTGGTCTGCAAAACCACCCAAGCGAGTGCGACTCTCGCACGGGATTCCATTTCTTCGGGCATAGGTGTTGAGAGACACACGCCGGTCTTCCAAACCGGAGTAGAGGGCGCGCTACCCTCATGCCCGTCCATTTCCCAAGTGAATCGGGTTCGTCGGCAGAGACTCCGCACGGTCGAAGTAATGGCCGGACACCCGATTCGGTGCGCTTGGGATTCTTTTTTCCGCGATGCGAAATCCCGGTGTCGGTCAGGACCCTCACAGGCCTGGCCGCGGCGGTTCAACTCCGCCTTCGTGTCGCGATTGGGCTGCAAACTTTGGCAGTGAAGTCCCGGCTCTTACCCGGCGAGAACACGGTGCGAATCCGTGGCGGCCCACCATATTTAAGTGAAGAGTGCAGAGTGAAGAATGCAGAACGACCGTCATTTTGCACTTTGCATTTTGCATTCAGAAGGCCGGCGTGGCTCAGCAGCGACAGCAGCAGTTTCGTAAACTGCCGGGCGATTCGCCCCACGGGAGTGCGAGTCTCCCCGTCGGCCCCAGCTTCCAAGTGAAGAGTTGAGAGTGAAAAGTGTAGAATGCAAGTCCCGCTCTAACCAATCCCCGGTTTTGCACTCTTCACTCTGCATTCTGCATTTAGACGGCTCCCGTAGCTCAAACTATCAGAGCGGGCGGCTTCGAACCGCCAGGTTGCAGGTGAGATTCCTGCCGGGAGCACCATTTCCAATTGGGCATGTGGTTTAACCCGAATAGAAGAGGGTCCAGATTCAGAATCTGGCAGCCTTGGGGGTGCAAGTCCCTTCATGCCCACCAATTTTACGGCGCCTGGCCTCAGAGGGAACAGCAGACCCCAGCGACTTAAGATCGCTGAGCCTTCCGGGTGCAAGTCCCGGGGCGCCGACCGGCGTGTGGTTAACCGGGAACAGCAGACCGGTTCGGCTCAAACCCGAACAGCCTTGGGAGTGCAAGTCTCCCCACGCCGACCATTTATGGAATGCCAACCGGGCAAGCGAAGACTTGGCAGTCCGCTAGGACCCTCGGTGCTAACGAGTGCGTGCCTTCGGGCATGTGGCGCAAGCCCACGGCATTCTGCCAGCCTTTGCAGGCGGCCACCACTGCGCGCGTAGTTCAAAGAGAACCGTCCGCCTTATAAGCGGAGTCGCACTAGATGAGTGCCTGGATCCGGAGCGTTACCGGACGCGCGTACCATTTCGAACCCCTGAACGCGAAGTAGCTCGAGCGGCCCAGCCCTTTCACTATTTAAGCAGATTTAGAAAGCGCTGGGCGTGAGTTGGTGGAAGAGACCAACCAGGGGTTCCCTTCGTTGTCCCCATAGCTCAAAGCACAGAGCGGGAGTGTCCTAAACTGCAGGTTGCTGGTGAGAGTCCTGCTGGGGACACCATTTTGAAAGCTCCAAATCCCAAGCTCCAAGCTCCAGTTAACCTCCAAACCTCCAAATCGAAACAAGCTGCAGTGCCGTACACTTCGGCTTTGAAGCTTGGAATTTGGAGCTTCTCTGGAGTTTGGTGTTTGGAATTTGGTGTTTTCTGTTCGGCGCGTGGTTCACGGGGAATAGCAGACCCACCTGACTTAGAATCAGGCAGCCTTGGACGTGCAAGTCGTCTCGCGCCGACCATTTTCAGAAGCCCCCAAAGCATTGTTAGTGATGCTCTCGCTCGGTAGGCGAGCCAACCCGGCGCAACTCCGGGTGGGGGCTCCATGTTGATGGCCGTGTGCCAACACCGCAATCGAGCCAGCGCTCAAGCAGGCATCATAAGCCAGCTCAGCCCAGGGCAGCACTGGGGATTGCGACCACACAAAACGGATTAATAGATTCATTCATTACTGGATTGTTGAAAGCAGCGGCACATACCACTGGTTGTTTTCACCATTAATCCAATACTCTATCAATCCAACAATCCGCTTTCCGCTGGGCTGCAAGCATTAATCAGTGATGCAGCGGTCTTTTAAACCGCCTATAGCCTAGGCCGTAAAAACGTTAAAAACGCCTGGTTGGCCCGTGTTTTACGGGGTTCTACGCGCTTTTGCGTTCCATTGTTAGCGGTTCATAGCGGCTTATAACGGGCTTTTTTCGAACGGGGCTTAAAGGGGCGGCGTTCCCCTGAGGTAAACCGCTGTAAACGCTGGGCAACGCCCCTGCCACGCGTCGAGGCCCCCGACCGCCCCTTTATACCGCCCGCCCGCTGAAAACGTGAGCTAGCGCGTCTGGCGCGGGTTTCAGGCGGCTTGCATTTTCAGCCTTAAACCCCTTTAGTGTTACAATTAGAAAGTGATTAACCCCTATGAAACTTGAAGACCTTGTAAAGAGAGCCGATGAACTCATTCAGCTTGGCAGCGCTGTTTTGGCGACCAAAATCAAACCCCAAAACGGCTGGCCTTATGTTGATGGCGCTAAGTTCGCAGAACTCGAAACCGGCGCCCTTTCGTTTATCCAGCGCACTTTTGGCACGGACTCTCCCTATTACAAGCAACTGCAATTCGAAAAATTAGACCATCTTTCCCGGACACCTTATATAATCGGTGCATTGAATGCGTGCCGTAACGAACTTGCTGGCGGGTGGGTCACGACGACTAAAGGATTAGTGTCGGCGGAGGTGTTTTATGATTTCATTTCAATGGCAGAGCACCTTCTAAGTGAAGGTTATAAAGATGCCGCTGCCGTGATGGTCGGAAGCGTTCTTGAAGAGCACTTGCGGCAACTATGTCAAAAGAGCGGCATCACGATTGAGATGCTTAAGACTGACGGTTCTCGGGTTCCCCTCAAGGCTGCCGCGATGAACGATGAACTTGCGAAGGCAGGCGTTTACTCAAAACTTGACCTCAAGAGCGTAACTGGATGGTTGGACCTGAGGAATAATGCTGCCCACGGCAAGTATGGCGCTTACACAGACGTTCAGGTCGGGGTGATGCTTCAAGGGGTAACAGATTTCATCGCTAGGACACCACTTTAATCCAAACTCGCGTAATATATGACTAATGAAGAATTCCTGGTCCAAGCTCCGCTCTACGACGTTCTCAAACTTGACGGCAATGTCCTGAAAAAAGATTCTTCCTCACTTGATTGTTACTGCATCGAATGCAAGAAGACCAGCGTTTTCCGCGCAAGCGAAGTAACCGAAGTAACCGAAGTTATCGAAGCGGACGATTTTGACACTCATGAGCACGAGCTTTTTGTGCTCCACTTCACTTGCTCACGAGACCACGACCACAAGATCCACTTTGTGATAAAGGTTCGAGACGAAGCCCTCTGGAAAATCGGACAGTGGCCATCTTTAGCGGACTTAGCTGAGGCATCGCTTAGGAAATACACGGGCGTTCTCGAAAGGGAAGACCATCGAGAGCTCGTCAAGGCCGTAGGGCTTGCTGCGCATGGTGTAGGCATAGGCTCATTCGTTTACTTGCGACGAATATTTGAACGTTTAATCGAAGAGGCTCACCAAGAAGAGAAGGGGAGCGCCCATTGGGATGAAGCGGCGTATGGTCGTGCGCGAATGGGCGAGAAAATCCAAATGCTAAAGGCCCATCTGCCGGAGTTTTTAGTCGAGCAGCACTCGTTATACGGGATAATTAGCAAATGGTTGCACGAACTATCCGAGCAGGAGTGCCTTGACAGTTTTCCAATCGTCAGGGCGGGTATCGAGTTGATTCTCGACCAAAAGCTCGCGCTTAAAGAGCAACGGAAAAAGATGGAGGCTGCAAGGGAGCAAATCCAGGCGCTACGCGAGAAGTTGACATCGCCCGGTAGTGCCCCGAAAACGGAAGCGCCCCCCGGCAAAAAGGCCTGAGAGGAGCAACCGCTCCGCATAGACGGCTGCCCCTCCCCCACTACTCGCACCCGGTAGAGTATGACCGGGATTTTACCGTTGTAAACCGGGCACCCGCGTCCCGTGAAACCAACGGTTTAGTCTGCGTGGACAGAACTAAATTATTGTGTCCCAGAATCGACGCTGAGGCAAAAGCTCTCGGGGTGTCGGATTGCCACGTCGAAATAGGAGTTCGCCGTGACATTTATCGAGGCCGTGGCCGCGGAGGTAAATGGATCTACCACGAGGTCGAGGCCCGACCAAAAGCCAATCACGGCGTCCATCCAGTTAGCAAGTAATACTTTGTCCCCGACAACCTGGTTCGTGACGAAGGCGGGCAAATAGCAAACTCGACCGTCGGCGCCGGAGGTCAAGGGATCTTCCCAAAGGTAAACTGGGTACGAGGCCACCTTGACCGTGTTGAGAAACTTATCTCGCACGGCGGACGACGTAATCCATCCGAGTTTGCCAATGTCCGCATTAGCATCGGTCAGGGCTTTTAGGAAGGACGTGATTTTAGCCCATGTGGCGGCCCCGCCGAAGGTCACGGATGCGATGCCAGAAGTGTTAACGACGCCAATCGGCTGCACCCCACCCGACCCATTCAGTATCAGGTAATCGTGCTGCACAGCTAAAGCCGCGGCTAGGTCGTTCCGCACAAACATTTCGACGTCCACGCTACTCTGGACCATGAGTTGGCGGCTGAATCGAATGCTCGCTCCGGCGCGGTGGGGGGTCATGGCCACACCGCCTATATCGGGTGTGGATTGCGTCAGCGCGCCCTGCTCGGTTAGCACTTGCACTGTGGCGGTGGACTTTTGTCGGGGGATGAAGATTCCGCCCTCCAAACCCGCCAGCACCTGCGCGCCAGCCCGGGCGCACTGAAGCTTGTTCCTCAGCAACTCAATGATGGGGGTCGTCACGTCCGTTTGAACAAAGTCACCGCCCATACCACCCGCCGATAAATCTCTTCTAGAGATAACGGGGTCGGACCGAATCCCGGTCATGATATCCGGAGGAATAAAAATGCCGCCCAAGATTTGTCCGGGAAACATTTTCACGCCGGCCTTGTAAACTTCCAGCTCCAAGCCGCTTATTCCGCCATATTGGGCGTATTCTTGAATGGCTCGACAGATAGAGAATTTTTTAATCTCGTCGGCGCTCAGCCCCAACAGTTTAACTTTGGCGTGTTCTTGTATATTGCTTTTCATGTGTTTAACCTCCGACTCAAATTCTTCGACGCTCACATAACTGCGCTCCTCCGACGCCTCCAAACCGCATTGGGGGCACAGGTCGTTGATGGTGTCCTCCCACGTGCCTTTCCATCCACAATTGTCGCATTTGGCGAGAGACTCTTCCACTTCCTGTAAGACTTCGGCTTCCCCGTCTATGCTTTCACGGGGTCTAGCCCGGGACCTTCCGATGCCAACACTGGGATCTGCCGCGACGCTGCAAATGCTAACCTCAAAAGGTTCCCAGGCAAACCTTACCGATGTCTGACCCTGGTCGCCTTTTTCCGTCTGGCCCAGTTGCTTCAAGTGCCGGTAGCCAACTGAAACATTTCGGCGGATGAGATCTTTGACATCCTGGAATACTTCGTCGCCGAGTTTGCCCCGGCTGAATCGAACTGTGCACCGGCACCGCTTCAAACGCGAATCAAGCCAAGCCCTCTCCACAATCCCGATCTGCGTGTTGGTGTCGTGGTTTAGTAGGAGGGGTGCACCATTGTTGAGCCTAGTCAGGTTCACTGAGTCCGGGCTGGAGTGGTCCAAAATCTCCAAGTAGCCGTCTTGCGGAACCGGGTATTCACTCGACAAGCTTAGGTCCACGGTCCGACTGTCCGCCTTGGCACTCCTTAACAGGATTCGCCCCTCGCGAAATAAATCTTCGCGGTTCATTACCTGGCTGCGAAATAGCTTTTGCATATCAAACGTTCTACTTATCACGGGTTACTCACCGTCTGAAAATCGTTAACTCGCGTACGCACCTTATGCGTAGGGCGGTCACAGGTTTCGTAATCCGTTTTCTAAGCCCGAAACAACATGCGTAAACCTGGAATGCGATGCCGGATAAGTTGCGGACATTTGCGTAAACCCGGTTTCACACCTTTTTTTTCTTCCTCTCTGGGCGGGCCTGGACTTCGCGGTAAGATTTCCATCTCGCTTGAGCGGCTTTGCGGTTGCGCTCGCTTATTCTTTTCTTTCGGAATTCAGCGATGCCGCCGATCATGTTATTCAACCAGGGTTTATCCACGCCCTCCTTGATGAAAATGCTAATCTGCTGGTCCGTGTTATCAATTAGGGGGTGGCCGTTCATCTTGGCGTAATGTTCCAACTTCGATTTCCACCACGCCTTGAAAATGGGTAGTCGCTTCTTCGTTTTATCTCCACCGACCGCCAGACAAAGGGCATGCTTAAAACTGATGGGGAACTTTTCATCTGGTGGGATTATTTTCGACTTATACATTTACCCTTTTCCAGAGACGGATTTTAGGGCCTTAATGGCACCGGGGCGGGTAGGGGCCTTCGGGTCGAAAATGCTGGCGTAAAGGTCTTTCAGGTCTAGTAGAAGCTCGTCTCGCACTTCAGGTAGCAATTCCACTTCACCGCAAATGCGCTTTTGCATGGCGCGTAACGGCCTGTTCATCCTTTCGGCCATGTCATCCACAGGCAGCAACTCACCGCGAGACTCCGCGTTTTGCAGTGCCCGGTGGTCGGCCTGCTCGCTCATGGAACGTATTCTCTGTTTCTCGGCGTCGTCATAAATCGCTTCGCAGATTTGCGCCGTGGAAAACTTCCCATCGCGGCCCGGTAGAATTCCTTTCTCCTTGAGTTGTCCGGCGAGAGTTCTCGCCGTGGTGCCAAATTCGCTGGCAGCGTTGTTTACCGTCCAACGGATTCCTTTCAATACTTTCATTTCAAAAAGGCGTTCTTAAAAATGTTCTGCGCCCTACCCCTTCGCTTCGCGTTCCGAAACCCGACGTGCGTAACCTGCACAGGAGGACCCGTGACATTTTCGCCGCCCCGCCCGCCCCGCCCCAGCCCGGCCAGCGTTGGGTAAGGGGGGTAGGACGCGTTTTGAGGCCCCCCGGCGGGTTTCTACCGCCCCCGGGCTATCAGAACGCCTTATAACCCGTTTCCGGCGGTTGAGCCGGCTTGCAGGGGTTGGCGCGCTTTTAAGGGTGTTCACTTGCATTGCACCAGGGCGAGGGCTTGATTTATGATAATGCCGTGCGCTTTGCGTAGATAATCTTCAAGGTCCCCCAAAGCCTTCAGCATCTCCTTATCGTCTGATAACTCTTTCGCTAGGTGATTGCAGCGCTTGCGAAGCATTAGTGTATCTTGCGCCAGAGTCACACAATCGACGCTCAGCCTGAGGGCAATTACTTTCTTAAATTGGGCAGTCATAAGAGGTCGGCGCTCCATTGCCTGGACTTCACCACCGGGGTGGAGGGGTCCTCATAGGAAACTCCAAGAATCAATTTTCTTTGCACTTTGGGATTGGTCTTCTTCATTTCGGCAAATTCAGCCTCCAAGTCCCGGTGATGCTCGAAGACTTTATCGGAAAGAGTATTGATGGCGCGGTTCAGTAATTGTTTTGAGCTTATCATGGGTCTTTTTATGTCCTAGTTGTCGTGGCCTGCGATTGTGGGTGCGATACATTCCAGCATCTCCTCGAACGTGCTGGCCGCGCAGAATTTGTCGAGGTTCAGGTTTGCGGGCATACCCCGCTCAATGAGCTGTGCTCTTAACTCCGTTTCATCGGCGCTGGCGGCTCGCAAGTCTTTGAGCACACTTTGGGCGGCGACAAGCTGCGTCATACCCTTGGTTACGGCGGCGGCGAATTCCTGCTTGTAGTCGGCGTTTGTTTTCGTTTGGTTTTGCATTTGGTTTACTCCATTTTTATTTTGCTGTGTTTACTTGCTTGGGGGTTTAGAGTCATGCTCGCATTGCCCGCCTATGCTTCGTGACCCATTCTTCAATGTCACTCCGGCGAAAGCGGAGGCATCGGCGGGAAAATTTAATGAAGGGCAGACCTTCCTCTTTTCGGAACCGGAGGACACAGCGGGCTTGAACCCCAAGAATTTCGCAAACGTCCTGTTCTGTCAGGAGGGGTTCCGCACTGTGGTTTCGCTTTTCAAAAGGCGCGTTCATCTACGCCATAAGGGGATAGTACCGGTTTGTAGCGGTTTTCCAGCCCCTGAACCCCGCCTATATCAGTCCATGAACGCTTACAACCCGTTGGGAAGCAACCCCTTGCGGCCTGCTAAATTTATTTGTGAAGTAATTTGACGGACGGGCTATTTTACGGTTTCTCCTTTTTCAGCTTCTATTGGATTGTGGAGCTTGCAAATTGTTGCTCTTGGATTGGAGATGACGTCTTTTCCAACCTGTGATGTGACGTATTAAAACCTATCTGCTCTGGGCGAGCGTGCACGCGGTTCACCCCAGGAAATGAACCTCCGCCTTGCAGGGAAACACCAAAGTCACTTAGGACTGCCCGCAAGCGTGCGAGTCCTTTGAGATTTTATTGCGGTGGTTTGTTACCGTGCTTTACACAGCTTGGATGATTTCTGCCCCAGGCACCCATTCCATCGCCAGGGTGGGCGGGCTTTCGCGCTAAAACCAGACTTGACCGCTCTTACTCGCTTCATCGGCCCACGACTTACGCCGTGGAAATCTGGCATCACTCCCAGTTTAATGGGACGAGGTTAGGTGAATTGTTCCCCGGTTTCCCGGGAAGAGTAATTTACCGCAATCTCAAAGAACCTGCCAGTGGAGGGAATTAGAAGAATCCCCCGCTCGGGGTGAAAAGCCTTTCAAGGTGAAGGTGCGACGGGAAGAAAGTTACCATCGCTCCCGAGCGGGGAAGTTGAAAAATCTCTTTCAGACTCACGCCCTTGACCAGCTTTTCACACTGGCTCCGAACTTGAAAACGATAAACCTGAAGGCTGAAAAGGACAAATCGGTGACACTCAAAATCGAGTGTTTTCTCTGCCTTTCCAGTCCAAAGTAGAATTTGTCCTCCTTATCGTTTTGCCTCTTGTGGTGGGGGTGTGGCAACCCGTCGCGATGTATTAGTTGCCATTTTACTTTAAAAATCTTTAATCCGGGGGTGTGATGGACAGCCTACCCCAGCCCGCCAAAAGCGCTAGCCTTTGTTCTGGCGCGTCCTAGTGGGCCGACCGGGACAAAGCGCTGGGCGTTCAATTCAAACGTGCGGTAGGCCGTTTACGGCGGTTTCCCGCTCTCGCTTTAAGATGTGGGAGCGGCCTTTGCGATAGAAATGACGTTGGCCGGGCTTTCAGGCGCGATAGCAAACCACGCTGTCGCTTCGTTCGGGGTGACAAGCTCTTTGTAGTGAGCGTGAATTGTTCCAGGGCTATTGCCCGCTTCGATTGCAACCTGGGCGTCGTTCTGCAACATGGCGAGCCGGTAAGAAACGAAACTGTGGCGCAGCCCGTTGTGTTTCCATTTCACCGCCTCTTGCGCCGCAATACCCTTTTCGGGGTTAGCCTCAACCGCTGTAGCGCTGGCCGTTTCATATTGAGCGCCAAAAAACTCTTCTTCATCACCCCGCCACACCTTGCCCTTTCTGCTAGAGTAATCTGCAAGCCAAGCGGCAAGGTTTGGTTGGATTGGGACGAGACGGCGGCTTGGGGTGCCGCGTTTCTTGGCGCTGGCGATAATGTGGCCGCGCTGCTGGTTAACGTGCTCCCAGGTCAACCGCTGGATTTCTGATGACCGCAACCCAGCAAAGGCCCCTATGACCAGGCAGGGAAAGAAGTTCTTGACCTTTTCCTGGGCCGCCGCAATCAACCGGGATAGCTCGACCGGAGTATAGATTTCGATTTCCCCGCCTTTGTCCTCAGGCCGTTCGGTCATTTCAACCGGGTTGGCGAGCACATAATTGCGCCGCCACGCCCAATTGAAAAGCACGCTAAGTTTGTTGCGGTAGTTTATGATATTGCGTTCCCCAGTGTTGCGGCCGTCCAACCAGCCTTGAACGTCGGAGGTTGTGATTGATGAAATTGGGCAATGGAAATCCTTGGCAAATTTATCCAGGCGGTTCTTAAGGTCACGTATTGTGCGTTCCTCGCGCTTGCCTTCCTTTTCAGTAAGCATCTCCTTTACAACCTCGTCCACAAATTTGACCGGCAGGCGGTCACGCTCGACAAAGGCTTTACAGGCTTCTTCAATCTTGGAACCCATGCCAAGAATCTCGACGCATTTGGCGTAGCGCTCGCAGGCCGTTTCTAGGGTGTCACCGGTGGGCTTTAATATCACCAGCGCCCGGCCGTAGCTCTGAGCCTGGGAATCGGTCATTAAGGCCGCTTCCACTTGCCCGGTGGCAATCGCGTTGGCAATCCGTTCGGCCTCACTTTTGGCCGTTGCCAGGTCCGGGGCTTCCCTCTGGCGGGAATTGGAATCAAGAAACTGGTAGGTGACAGGCTTTCGCTTGCGGCCTGACTTATCGCAGCCCTTTCTATTCAGTCCCTTGCGGCGCTTTTCGTAAATATAAACCTTCACACGACCAACGGTGACTACCGCCACCGGGTTCCGGCGCTCTCGCTCTTTTATCTGCTTTTTTGATTTGAGTTTCATAAGGGCTTAAGTATAAGGGGTTTAGGGTGGAAAAGTAAAGGGTTTTTAAAGGGGGTCCCCAATAAACCATATAAAAACGCGCATTACGCGTTGTGTATCAAGCTGTTACGTTGTATCATAAAGCGGCCTTTTAAACCGCAGAACACGGGGCAGTACCGTGGCGGCCCACCATTTCAAGTGCGGAGTGAAAACTGTAGAATGCAAAATGAAAAGATGAAAAGCGCATGGTTAAACTTTGCGCCGCTCCTCATTCTGCACTTTGTATTTTGCATTCTTCACTGAAATGATTCCGGCTGTGAGCACCAGTTTTTGGGCGAGTGGTTCAGAGGGAATAGCAGACCCCACAGATCGAGAATCTGTGAGCCTTGGAGGTGCAAGTCCTCTCTCGCCCACCATTTTTGTGGAGCTGAAGCCACAGCAGACCGGCACCCGACTTTTAATCGGGTATGGTGAGGTTGCAACTACCTCCGGCTCCACCATTTTCGGTCTGGAGTGATGGAGTATTGCAGGTGCTTTTTCCATCAATCCACTACTCCAACAATCCACTACCCCAATTCTGCCTGCCGGGTCGTCTAATTAGTAGGACACCGCCCTTTGAAGGCGGCCATGTTGGTGCGAATCCAGCCCCGGCAGCCATTCTCAATTTACAAGCCGCTCGGTGGTGAAATAGAATCACGGCTGGCCTACACCCAGCAATCGGAGGGGCAGAACCTTCCCGAGCGACCATTTTTCAGAGTGGATTACTGGAGTAGTGGATTCTTGGATGGTTGGAATCCGCGACGGGGTGTGTGTTTCCATTAATCCAATAGTCCAACAATCCACCACCCCTTTTCTTCCTGCCTCGTGGTGTAATCAGGAGCGCGTCGGTCTCTGAAACCGGAGGACCTGGAGCAAAACCAGGCGAGGCAACCAATTTATAGGTCGTCCTCGTCCTCTTTCTCGTCCTCGTTTCGGAAGCCCCAGTTACGAGCTCGAACAGATCCTTGGCCAAAACAAAGAACAAACACCGAGCCATCATGCCTAAAACGTGATGCGTGAATTCGCCCCTGCGCGAATTTCCCTTCACGTTTCACGCATCACGATTTATGAGCAACATATTAACGAAGGCGACCGTGCTGGTGCTCAACCGCAACTGGCAGGCCATTAACGTGCGCACGCCCCAGGAGGCGTTCTGCATGATGGCCACCAACGTGGCTACCGGCCTGGAAATCGAAGGCGAGGACCATATTCGCCCGGTGACCTGGGAAGAGTGGATCACCCTGCAGATTCGTGAGCAGGACGAGGCGGTGCACACCGTTCGCGGACAGATTCGCGTGCCGACGGTTATCGTGGCGGTTAATTACGCCAAGGTGCCGAAGAAGCGCCCGAAGCTGTGCGCCAAGGCCATCCGTGAGCGCGACTGCAACCGCTGCCAGTACACAGGTCGTGTACTGCGCCCGGACGAGGGCAGCCTGGACCACGTCGTACCCCGCTCGCGCGGAGGCAAGGACGCTTGGGAGAACCTTGTCTGGTCGGCCAGGGAAGTGAACCAGCGCAAGGCCGACCGCCTCCCGCACGAAGCCGGACTCAAGCTCCTGTCCAAGCCGCGTGCCCCGAAGGAATTGCCAGTTTCGTCGCTCATCCGAAATACGGCCGAGGTCGAGGACTGGAAACTGTTCCTGACGTGAACACCCGAGCCGGTGACGTGATCAACACGTCACCGGCTTCCGACGACAACCAACAAAATTGCAGGCTATGTGGCAAATTTCCGTGAAGGGTTGCAGCCCGAAATGCGACCTTGTCCGCCGTCAGACAAGGTTGGTCGCACAATACATAGTGGAGGGCTGTGTCGCCGAGCGCAACCGGCCCTCGAGAATATCAAAAATGAGAAAACAACCATTGCCAAAAAACAAGCCGCCCGATGAGCGCCTTCTCCCTGCAAGGAGAGCGGAGCCGGCTAACGACCTCCCAGATGTCCTCGGGCTGCTCGCCGGGGTTCCTCATCGGCATGATCAAAGACCAGCCCTCCCATGTTAACACTCTTTAACACTCCTGCAGTCTCTTGCAGGCTCTTGTAAGATAATAATTCTTCCCCCACTGCCTTGGGATCCCGCTCTGTGAAGCCAGCCCTTCGGTTCTGCCTTTACGTAGACTCGCGAAAAGTCGCAGAAAGGTGCTCGCGGTCACCTGGGAGGTTCGGAGAATTAAAAAGTGCGTGTTAGCTCGGTAAATCAGGGATAAAACGCACTTTGTTTCAACGTAGAATGAATGGCGCGCCCGCCGCGACTCAAACGCGGGACCCTCTGCTTAGAAGGCAAACAAAACGGTGCGCAAGCGCTGTATTTACAGGCATTTTAGTGCCTTTCCCCCAATAATCAAGACTCGCGGCGCGATGCACCCGGTGTGCAAAAGCTATGTCGTGGTCTAAAAATGGTCTAAAAAACCTGACAGGAAAATTGTCTGACACGAAATTGTCTCCGAAACCCGTGCCCTAGTCTAGCTTGGACTTCCGTTCTTCGGTTCTGTCGGAACAGGCTGGAACCCCTGTCCCAACAGGGGTTAATATTTGTGGCATGAATAGCAGCTCCACAGAAGCCACCCTGAAACGCGATCTCCGCCGGCTGTTCCGCAGCATGGATTTTGTGTCGCAGCATCCGGCCCTGAAGCGGGAGGACCGGGAGGCGAAGCGGTTCGCGGAGATTTACCAGCAGCTTGGGCTAGCATGGGAGTTTTTGGCGATGCAATGCCGTCATCGCAGCGGCTGGTGCAAGAGTCATGAGGGGAAGTTTGTCTGCAAGGTCTGCGGCCTCATTCGCGGGGCGAAGTAGCCCTGGCTGTTGCTCCCGGGCGACGGAAAGAAAACGATTGACCGCCGGGCCATGCCGAACTCCAAGCGCACCTTTCACAGTCGAAAAGCGGCGACCGTGGTCAACGACACGATTGATTTCCATGGGCGCAAAGCTCAACGTCGAAGTGTTGAACCCGCATCGGAGCCAGTCGCGCTGGTTCGGGAAGCACGATTGGACGATTGCCGCGGATCGGCTGCTACGGTTGGAGAAAGGCAGGGTTGAAGTTCGCTTCGACACTCACTTGGTCAGTGTGGAGTTGCGCAAGCAGTTGAAGCATTTCCCGGTCATGGTTCAGTTCGACAAACGCCGCCGTTTCACCGGGTTGGTGGTTTTTAAGCCGCAGAATAGATTGTCGAAGCGAAGAAGGCAGTCAATCAGAACGGCCCCTTAGGCAACCGCCAGTCGCGATTGAAGGGCGGTTTTTCTTTCGGTGGAACGGCGTCCTTCGGCCAGTCTGCCGCGTGTTTGGCACGCTCTTCGTCGCTGGCGTAATAGCGCAGCCAGAGCTGCATGTCGTCCTCGCCCCAACTGCCCAGGAAATCGTGAAACCAGCCGCCGCGCGGGTTGCGGTCCGGCAGGTGCGCGGGATCGCGCAGTCCGCGCTCCCAGAGTTCGGCGTAGAGCTCGCGGTCGCTCAGATGGTCGGTGTGCAGCAGATAGAAACCGCGCAATGCGAGATTATGCAACAGTTCCCAAAGAATCGGCGTCAGCGTTTCATCGGTGATTTCGGCCGGCGGCAGCAGTGGGATGTTTTGTTCGACGAGTTGTTGCGCGGCCGGCGTCCAGTTCTCCGGCTCCATTGCGCGGAGCTGGGCCTTGAGCGCGGAATCGGACTGGTCGGAAGGCGGAGTACCGGGAATTGACTCGGCTTTGGCGGCGGCGATTTCGTCATCAACCTCGGCCAGGCCGAGCGGATTGGGTTCATCGCTTTGCGGCGGGTTGTCGTCGCCCGGCAGCCAGCCGGCGTGGGCTTCAAGCGGAATCGGCGGCACCGGGAGAAAGCGGTCGCGGTCGTAGGGCGGGTCTTCGTGTGGCGGGACAACGAACCCGGGATCGGTGGAATGCCAAAGCTCCCGGTCGCCTTCATCGGCATAGTAGCGCAGGAAGACTTCTTCGTGCGTCATCCCGCCGGCGTTGAACTCCGCGATGATCGTGGTGGTGTTGGTCTCGGCTTCGAGCGGGATGTCGGCGGCAGGTTCATCAAGCCATTGTTCCCACAGCAGAGCGTACAGCTCGCTGTCGTTCAGGTGGTTTGTGCTGCATGAAAAGAAGCGCCGGGCGGCAGCGGCGTAGAGCAGTTCCCAGAGCCGGCCAGGCAATTGCCGGTCGTCCAGTTCAGACGGCGGCAGGGGCTCGTAGCCGAAGCGACCAAAGATTTCGCGCCGTGAACACCAAGGACAATCCTCAGCGGGGTCAATGAATTCCGGAGAGTCGGCAGCCATTGGGCAGTTCGCCGGATTTCTCGCTGAGCCGGCGGTCGGCGGTTTGAAATTCATAATACTGATACTCACTCATTCGCTTATCGGGAATGTATGGCCGACTTTGTGCCCGCATCAAGCCTCGATGCATCCCACCTTTGCGTTTCCGCTTCCCCTACTATGCCGGGTCACTCAACTGGCTGCGGGAAGCCGTCAAATGGATAAATCGCGCTTTACATATAGCCGTCCAAACGTAAAGTAGCCCTATATGATTGAGCGTCCCGTCTGGAACGAACGGCTGGCGTCCGCGTGGAAACAGGCGTCCATTGTCTGGCTGACCGGCCCGCGACGGGTCGGCAAGACGGTGCTGGCGCAGAGTCTGCCAGACACGGAGTTCCTGAACTGTGACTTGCCCAGTGTGGCCGAGCGGTTGCACGATCCGGAAAGTTTTTATCGGTCCGTTAAGAAGCGTTTCGTGGTGTTTGATGAAGTCCACCAGCTTCCGGATCCGAGCCGGTTGTTGAAGATCGGCGCGGATGGGTTTCCCCGGTTGAAAATTCTGGCCACCGGCTCATCCACGCTCGCGGCGACACAAAAGTTTCGCGACAGTCTCACGGGCCGCAAGCGTGTGGTCGAGTTTGTGCCAGTATTGCACGAGGAATTGCCGGCGTTCGGCATTGCCGACCTGCGGGCGCGGTTCTTGCGCGGAGGATTGCCGCCTGCGTTGCTTGCGGCGGCGCACAATCCCGAGTTCTACGGCGAATGGCTGGATTCCTACTTCGCACGCGACGTGCAGGAACTGTTCCGGCTGGAGAAGCGGGCGGGGTTTTTGCGCGTGCTGGAGTTGTTGCTGCGCCAAAGCGGCGGAATGCTGGATGTCACCAAGCTCGCCGCCGAGAGCCAAATCAGCCGGCCCACGGTCACGAACTGGCTGGAAGTCTATCAGATCACACACGTCGTGCATCTGCTGCGTCCGTTTTCGGCGGGTGGACGGCGCGAGATCGTGGCGCAGCCAAAGGTGTTCGGTTTCGACACGGGACTGGTGTGCCATGCGCGCGGCTGGGATCATTTGCGGACGGAGGACTGCGGCGTGTTGTGGGAGCATCTGGTGCTGGACGCGCTCATTGCCGCCGGCGTGCCGAAGATTCATTTCTGGCGCGACAAGCAGCAGCGCGAGGTGGATTTTGTCGTGCCGCGCGGTCGAGATGCCGTTGACGCCATTGAATGCAAATGGAAGCCCGAGGCATTCGAGACGCGGGGCGTAGGGGTTTTTCGCGAGCACTATCCGAGGGGAAGAAACTACGTTTTGTGTCCATTGAGCGGCCCGGCGTATGAGCGGGCTCAGGACGGTTTGAAGTTTGCGTTTGTGTCGCCCGGAGAATTGCGCCAAGCGATGACCGGACTGGGAAGATGACTTGGGATTCCACCTTCGCTCTCGCCGCCGCCAGCTTCAGGTGGTTCGTGCTTGGGCCAAAAACTGGCTGGCCGCTGGGCAGCACATCTGCTAATCTCAGGCCAGCGTTGGTGGAGTCGTTCGCGGGCAAATTTTAGGTTCTTGGTCTTCAGCGAGCGCCAAGTGCGTTTTCCATTGATCGTGGCCCGTTCGTAATAATTGCCGTTGGGCGTGTATCGGTAGATTCCGGCCTCGATATGCTCGAACAGAGGAGTGGAGTCCGATCCGTTTGCCCCTGGGGCCTCGTTTTTCATGTCCTGCCGCTGTAATCGTTGCATATCCGATTATAGGTCCCTCCCGCAAAAAGTACTGGTCTAAAAACTGGACTAACGGACGTTGCTTGCTGGCGGCTGAAAAGCTTAAAAACTCCCTGTATTTATTGGGGATTGTTGGCGCGCCCGCTGGGACTCGAACCCAGGACCCTCTGCTTAGAAGGCAGATGCTCTAATCCATCTGAGCTACGGGCGCAGCCTGATAATACTGACTAATTGCACAGTTACCGTCAACTTCAATCCGATGATCTGATACTCCAATCTGATACTACCTACGCAACATAAATCATCGAGCAGTTACTTCGCACGTGTCGACAATCCTGGCAAGTTGTTTTGGGCCCACCGTTTGAAGCCCGTTCTCCGCCACGAGTTATTATTCCTCCATAATCCCGGGAGGCGGAGGTCGGAATCGGTCCTTTTTCGCCGCGATTACGGGTTAAAAATGCCCGATTTTAATCGGGAATCAACTTAAAGCTGCTTAAATGAACGATACGGCCTTTAACCGTTTTGGTGTCCGCGTAAAGGGACCGCACCCACTCAATCCGTCAGGAAGTTTTCGATGTCTGAAGTAGGCATAATCGACGCTTGCCGTGAACTCGTCGCAACCATTCCTTGAGGCCAAATATGCGTCAACGAGCCTGGTCGGAGATTTCTCGAAAAAGCCACGCGCGGGCATGGGCCGAATAATCCTTGGCGGTGTCGGCGGAAATGCCGAGAATTTCCGCGGCTTCGTGAACGGTCAGGCCGACGAAGTAACGCAGCTTCACCAGTTCGGCCTGCACCGGGTGCTGGGCGGCGAGCTGATCGAGCGCTTCATTCACGGCTAGGAGTTGGTCCTCCGTGTCGGGGGTGGCAATGTCCAGCTCATCCAATTCCACGCGCTGCTGGCCGCCTCCTTGACGCAGCGTGCGCTTGCGGCGGGCACGGTCAATCAGAATCCGCCGCATCGCCTCGGCGGCGGCGGCGAAGAAATGAGCGCGGTTTTCGAATTTCGGATTTTCGTTGCCGACCAGGCGCAGCCAGGCCTCATGCACCAGCGCCGTCGGTTGCAGCGTCTGGCCCGGCGCTTCGTTGGCCATTTTGGACACCGCGAGCTTCCGCAATTCTCCATAAACCAGCGGCAGCAGTTCATCGGCGGCCCTTCGGTCACCATGCTCAACAGCTTCTAGAATCTGGGTGGCTTGGCTTATGAGAAGAACAATACTAACAACGGCTGCTTTGCGCCAGAGAATTATTCAGGTTGCGGGGCATCCGACGCGAGTTCCTGGAGGAAACTGCCGGCGTCTTCGTTCGCTTGGAGGAGTTCCTCGATCCGCCGGCGCAGGGCGGCATCATCGGCGCAGGCTCGGTCAAGATAGGCGGCGCGTTGCCCGGCGGGCAATTTCAATGCGGCGCCAAAGACAGCCGCTTCGCGGTCGGCGGGATCGGTCATGCGTCGTGGGCCTTAGCCTTTGCCTTTCTTTGTAACGGTCAACGCTTTATTGGCATATTGAGCAATGGCCCGGAGGGAGAAGACCGCGATTCGCAACCGAATCGCGGCCAGCCGGGAATGGCTTTTGTCTGTTCCCCACCAGGAGCCCGTGCTAGGGGACTGTGCTAGAAAGAGTCGCCGTTTTCAGTCGAGCCGGTGTAATTGCAATCAACCCAGACTGGGCCGTAAAAGATTACGGGAGTTGAATGATAACGGGACTTGATGCGTTGCCATTAGCCACGACCTGGATTGAATAGCTTCCCGGATTGTGCCCGGGCACCTTGCAGTCCGTGGTTACGATTTTCCCGCCAGTCTGGACGCCGGTGCTGCTCCAGTTATAGGTGCGCCCATAGGTGATGTAGCCGCCGCCATCAGTGAAGCGCACCAGCGGGTAATTGGTGTCTTCCTGCGCGTCGTCGCCGTACGAGGAGCCTTGAGAAATGCCGTTAAACAACGTACCGCTGAGGTGCAACGATCCGTCCGAATTCCAGCTAACATTGTTGATCGTGGGCTTGCCGGCGGGCAACGGGGCGGTGGCAGGAGTATAAATGTAGAGGTTTCCGCCGTCGTTGTACAATACGGTTCCGTCCGGCAGGTCGAGCATCGAGGTTGCATCCGTAATTTTGATTGCGGGGAGAAACGGGGTACCCGGCGTGCTATTTGTCGGGCACGGCGCGGCAAGAAAGCCGCCGGCCGCGGGGTCGCATTCATAAAACCAAACCTCGGAGTGGTCAGTGCCGGGGGAAAGTTGGCACAGGATTTTTCCGTTGTTCATCATCGCCGCCGGAGTGTCTTGGGCTGTCAACAATCCGCTGTAATTAGCGCTCACATAATTAGTTCCGGACCAGCCCAAAATTGTCCCACTGAAGAAGGGCATATCCGGGCCTTGTGCCCAGTGGCCGTTATTCGTGTTCCCGGTTGGCGTGTAAATCGCAGTGTGGCCGGAGCCGCCGAGCCAAAAAGCGCGACCATCCGCCAGCATGAACGCCCCGCCGACTTCACTGTTTCCCCCCGACATGGAGACGGGCAAGGCCGCATCTGCCACCGAGGCACTCGTGTTCCCGTAGGGGATATAGCGTTCCGAAGTAGTTGCGCCAACAAAATAGATGTCCACTGTGAGAATGCTGTCATCCGGCAATTTAACCCACGTGGATTCATCCTGGTACACAAGGTCCGTCGGCCCCGGCGACCATTGGTTAGCGGCGGGATCGTAGATGAACGTGTTAGATCCCGAACCCTGATAAAAACCGACCGGTTCCACCAGTACCCGACCGTCGGACAACATGATTGATTCCGAATCGCCAAAACCCACTCCGGCCGATGGAGTGGCAGTCCACAAATTGGCGACGGGATCATAAATCTCGGCGGAATGGCCGCTGGCGCTGTCGCCGTACTCCCCGCCCGCAACCAGAACTTTGCCGTTTGGCAGGACTTGCGAGGTGTAGTAATACCGCGAATCTATCATTTCGCTTAGTGGAACCCAAGCGCCGTTGAGATAATGACCGTGCTGGTCCGGCTTGAGGCCATACCATCCAACATTGCCGAAATTCTGAACCATTACAGTTCCGTCGGACAGCAGCAGCATGTGGCCAGGATTGCTATAGGGGAAATTGGAAATCTTCGCCCATGAACCGACTGCCCAAGTTGGCGATGTGTTGAATATTTGGTCGTTGCCATAGGTCGTCCCGCCGGAGTTGGTCGCCACAGCGCGGTAGTGGTACTGGGTGCCATTTTGGAGACCGTTAAGGGGAATCGCGACGGGCTGCGCGGTAGTGGCTGGGCTGACATAGGATTGGCTCGTGTGGGCGCCATAGCTGGTGGTGGTGCCATATTCGAACCAGGCCCACGCGCTTGGGCCGTGGGGGTTGACAGTGGCATTTAGAGTCGCACTATTTAAACCTGCGCTGGTGGCCGCTCCGGTTACTACGCTGGGCGGGAATGGAAGGGTGTAAAAGCCCACGTTGGTGCCGAAGTTGGTGCAGCCGAAGTTGTTGTAACCAACAATGCGGTAATAGTACTGGGTATACGGCATCAGCCCGTATTGGGCATATCCGTACGTCAGCCAGGAGTTGCCCGAGCCAACATCAGCGGCATTTACGCCGGGTCCGTAGGCTGCCGGGGTGGTTCCCCACTGGATATACTCGTGGGCATCGGCGCCTTCGGGATTAATCAGCCCGGACAAGGTCGCGGAGTTGGTGGTTAAGTCAGCGACTCCCAGGGTCCGGACCTGAGGACACGACACAGGGCCGGTGGTAAAAACGACGTTGGCGCCAAAGTTGGTGCCGCAACTGTTGAAAGCGAACGCCCGGTAGTAATAGGTGGTGGATGGAGCCAGACCTGGAAGGGCGCCGCCCTCGGTGATATTCATGTTACCTGAGCCGGCGTCGCCACAGCAGAATGTGTTTCCATCACCAGGGTCGGTTCCCCACTGGAAGCCGAAATGGGTGTCCGCTCCGTTTGGGTTGACGATCGCTTGCATGTTCGCATAACTGGAGGTTACCTGGGTGGCGGGTTGCGTCTGGACATAAGGAGCCGGCTGGGGACAACCTCCAGCAGTGGTGAACGTGAAGTCGAGGCCACCGGAGGTTCCGATAGGATTGCCGGCGACAATTTGATAGTGGTAGGTGGTGCCCGGAGCCAGTCCGCAAATCGTCATGTTGACGGGTACGGCGGAATTGCCGGTTCCGGCAGGGCCGGTACCGGAAGTAATGCCGTAGCCGGTGTTGGAGCCGTATTGGAAAAAGTAGGTAGTGCCATTGGGGTAGCCGTTGGGATTAACGGTCCCGTTGAGGGTCGCGCAGGTGGTGCCTACTGAAGTGGTATTGGTCGTCACGACCGTAGGCGGCTGTTGCTGAACCTGGGCTGAGGTCGTGAATTGCGCGTCGGCTCCGACAGATTGGCCGCTGCAGTTGAAGACCACGATTCGGAAGTGGTAGGTGGTATTGGGTTGCAGGCCGGTGAGGGAATAGGATTCGTCCATGAAATCGGAAGCGGGGGAACCACTGAAGAAACTGGGCGTATTGCTTCCGTAGCCGGTGTCGTTGCCCCATTGGAAGTGGCCCGCCAGCCCGTTGGCCGAGCCTTCGGCGCTTGCTTTTCCCAGCAGGATCGCCGAGCTGCTGGTGACGTTGGTGGCACCGGAGGTCACAGCGCCCGGCAACCCCGCTGTGATGAAGCTCGAATCTCCGCCCGAGGCGATGCCGTCGGCGTTGGAGCCGTAGAGCTGGTAATGATACGTTGTCCCGGGAGCCAATCCCGTAATCAAGCTGAACACCCCCACGGGACCCTCGTTGGTTCCGGCAACCACGTCCGACGCGGTGGGGGAATCGGAACCGCCCACCGGACCCCACTGGAACCACCAGATGGTGTCGAGGCCATTGGGCGTAATGGAGCCAGCCATTGTGTAACGAAGGTTGCACGTGTAGGCGCCATATCCCGTAGCCACCGACGGGGCCGCCGGCGCAGCAATCGAGCTGGAAACGAGCCGGAAAAAGGCCTGCGGGTTGGTGGCCTGAAAAAACGAGTCCACGATCACCAACAGGTTGCTTTCATCGGCGCTTAGGACTGGCGGGTTTGGAAATTGCTGCCAGGACGTGGGTTCCACTGCCGGCGTCCACCACAGGGAATAGCCGGCGTCGTCTACCGGCCAAAGGAGGGTGATGGCCGAAGTGTCGTTGGTAATTTCAAGCGTCGGCCGCCCCTTCACCACCTGCGCGCGCGCTTGCGGAGCCTGCAACGCCAGGAAGACGAGGAAGACAAGCGCCAGTCCCGCGACACAGGGGAGGATAAAAATCTCGTAAGACTCAACTGCCAGCGACGGCAGGAGGATAAGCGCCCGTCGCGTGCGGAGGCCGGACTTCGAGATAAAATTCATCATTGCTTTCATGGTCTTTTCATTTTCATTTTGGTCGGCGCAGCCCCAGTCTGTTTTGTTTTGAGTTTTCGGCAGGCAAGCAAATTTTGCTCACCACAGGACAATGCGAGATCTGGCGGACAAAAGGGGGGGACTATTTTTAAGAAAATTGCCGTTGTCTGGCGAAGGTGAACGGCGCGGCGCTGGTGATGAGGTTCTGCCAATGGCCGACAGTCAAGCTGGTCGCGGCCTGCAGGATGTAAAGTCCTCCGACCCGGCCAATCAAATCGCACTGGAAACGGCCCGCAGTGGTGTAGAACGGAGCGGTCAAGATAGGCGGCGCGTTGCCCGGCAGGCAAAAGCCGGGCGTCAGTTGCTGCATTTGGTAGCTAGCTATGGCCCTTGCCGCACCCTGTAGAGCTGTATCGGTTGCGCAAACGGGTTAGTCACCGTCGTTTGGAGAATGCTCCCGTTGCCGGAATTCGTGCCGGGCAGGGTCGCCCACGCGCCGGCCGCCAAGTTAGTGCGGCTTTGGACGCTGTAATTGTAGCCCGCCGGCGCGGTGTAGCTCAATTGCAGGTCGTTGCCCGCGCGCGCCACCGACGTGATATGGACTTCCACCACTACCGGCACGAGATAGATGCCTTGGGAACCGTCGCTGAACGTCGCCACAAACGCCAGCGGGTCGCCCGATAACGCAGCGGGGCCAATTTTCAGGCCGGTGATGGTTTTACCGTCCAGCGTGTCATTGAGATCAATCACCTTGAGCGGGTCGGAGGACCAGATGTGTTCCGGGCCGGCGGGCCAGTTCACATAAATGCCCGACTGTTGGTTGGGGCCGGTGGCGGCGAAGGCGACGACATCGCCGCTGACGCTCACGGCTTGGAAGTCGGTAAACAGGCCGCTGCCGCCGGTAACGGGCGTAGTGGTATCCGCGACCTTCGCCAGCGTGCCGCCAATGCTGGCATAGACGCCGATGCGCCCGCCCGCGCCGGAGCCACGGAAGGCCACCGTGCCACCGATGGGACCGCTTGGGTAGACGGGCTCGTTTGGGAAGCCGCCGCTGATAACGGGACTATTTGGGAAATTGGGATTGCCAGGAAAGTTTGTGAAATTGCCGGTGCCGCCGGGCATGAACGTGTTCACGTCGGCAATCTTGACCGGGGTGCCCGGAAAGTCGGGATTACCGGGAAACCGGTAGATGCCCTGCTGGCCGCCCGAGCCGCCGGCCCAGAAAACGGCTTTGTTTCCGCTCATGCAGGGGTTTGGGGGGTAGCCGGCGCTGGTGGTGAATGTCGTGAAATTGCCTGTGCCACCCGGAATGGCAGTGTTGATGTCGGCGACGACTCTGACCGGCTCACCCGGATATCCGGCATAGATGCCTTGCTGCGAGCCAGAGCCAGCACCGAAGAAGACGACCCTTTGCCCGCTGATACACGGGTTGGGTGGATAAGCGCTATTGCCGGTGAACGCGGTGAAATTGCCGGTGCCGCCCGGAATGGCGGTGTGGGTGTCGGCGACGACTTTGATCGGCTCATTCGGATACCCGACATAGATGCCTTCGTTCCAGGCGGAGTCTGCGCCCCAGAAGGCGACCGTTCCGCCACTGATGATGGGGTCAGGCGGATAACCGCCCGTGCCGGAGAACGTCGCAAAGTTGCCGCTGCCGCCCGGGATGGCGGTGTTCAGGTCGGCGATCTTGACTGGGTTGCCAGGATAAACCGGATCGCTTGGATAGATCGGATTCGGTGGCCAACTGTAGATCCCTTGCTGGCCTGGGCCGGTGCCGAAGAAGGCCCCGCTGCTGCCGCTTAAGCTGGGGTTGCCGGGAAAACTCGAAAAACTACCCGAGCCGCCCGGAATGAGAGTGGCGGTGTCGGCGACGCGCGTGCTGCCGAGGTTGACGCAGACGGCATCGAGGAAGGGGCTGGGGTTTGAGGGCGGCGTGGTGTCGGTGAATTCGAGCGTGGTGCAATAGTCGTTGGCGGTGAAGTGCCAGCTTTTGAAGACGTAGCCGGTGTCGTTCGTGCGCGAGAGGACGCGCGAGGGGCCCGCCACGGTGACGGTCAGTTGCGAGAGGGACGGCGCGCCGTTGGAGGCGTCGCTCTGCCAAAAGCTCAGGACATAGTTCTGGCCGGGCAGGGTGGCAAAGGTCTGGGACAGGGAAACGGGCGTGCCCTGGCCGTTGAGGCAGACGGCCTGCTGCCCATCGCGGTAGCGTCTGCCGGCTGAAGTCGGCATTCCGTATTCGAGGAAGAACTGGTTGCTGCCGGAGGGACAGGTCCAGCCAGGGAGCGAGAAGCCGGGGTCGGTCGAGAAGCTGTCGCCGTTGCCGGCGAGCGGCGGCTGCTCGAAGCTGCCGTTGACGAGGAAGTCGCCGGCGCCGGGCGGGCCGAATCGCGGCCCCACAACGGTCACCACCTGGGTGGCGTTAGTGCTGTGGCCGCAGGCGTCGGTGATGACCCAGGTTTCGGTGATGATTTGCGGGCAGCCGGCGTTGGTGACCGGCGTCTGGTTGGTGAGCACGTAGCCGGGGTTGGTGCAGCAGGCGAACTGGATGGTGGGTGGGTCGAAATTCCAGGTGGTGCCGTTGGTGACCGTCTTGAGGGTGCAATAGAGTTGCAACGGGGGCAGTTGCACGCTTACAAGAAAGTTGGTGGTGTTGGTATT
>Ga0210408_10001115_pt1 | contig 29495 bp, 25 predicted proteins | sample IncBWH4MmetaG_FD_155471 | JGI IMG/M metagenome (GOLD analysis project Ga0210408, IMG submission 155471) | Forest soil microbial communities from Barre Woods Harvard Forest LTER site, Petersham, Massachusetts, United States - Inc-BW-H-4-M | ecosystem: Environmental > Terrestrial > Soil >... | reverse complement strand
AAACCTGTAGAAGAATTGACCCTGTCCGCGCTCTCGCCGCCCCATCATCGACCGCTCCCCGCGAATCGCAGTGCTGATCCAGGGAATCACGCTCCAACCGCAGTCTCAACCAGAGTTTTGCAACACTATCCTATGCAGAGCGGACATCTGTCTGCCGGATTTTGACGTCCGCTAAGTGCCCCAATTGCGGACTCAGGCGGTGCAGCAAACATACAAATCGATTTCAGCGGAGAGACGCCGCGCATGATCCCAAGCCGCCGCGGTTGCATAGGCCGTAGTGATGAGCGTCCCGGAAACGCCGGAATGGATTTCGGCGGGCGCAGCGAGAGAGGCGAGCCGCGTTATTGTGAGCGAGCGATCCAGGCCACCACGGATCTTGGATTCGCTAGTCTCACGCGACCTTGCGAATCGGCCCTTTGACGGTCTCGCCATGCTGGATTGTCGTGCCCAGCACCTTCAGGCATTCGCGCATGAATGCGGCCAGGCCCGGCCAGCCTTTGGCGGAGACCAGATTGCCGTCTGCGCAGGCGCCGCTCGGCTCGACATCGACGTAGATTCCCCCAGCGAGGCGCACTTCGGGCTCGCAATATTGGAGCGCCGCGACGCGCTTGCCTTTCACGACGCCGTCGACCGCAATCAGCACTTGCACGCCATGGCAAATAGTGAAGATCGGCTTCCCGGTCTCGTGGAAGTGGCGGATAATGTCCTGAACGCGCTTGTCGATGCGAATATATTCCGGCCCGCGGCCGCCGGCGATGTAGACCGCATCGTATTCTTCCGGCTTCACCGTGGCGAAGCTTTTATTCAACGTATAGAGATGGCCGGGCTTTTCCGTGTAAGTCTGATCGCCCTCGAAATCGTGCAGCGACGTCTTGATCATGTCGCCCGCCTTCTTGTCGGGGCAAACGACGTCGACACGGTGACCGACGGCGTGCATCGCCTGCTCGAACACGAAAATCTCATATTCCTCGCTGAACTCACCGGTCAACATCAATATTTTCTTGCCGCTCATGGCGCACTTCTCCTTTGGCCGCGTTCGCAGCTCACTCTAGTGTTCGGGCTGCCGCCAAGCAATATTAGATGCGTCTTCGTCGAGGGCTCGGCCGCTATGCCTGAACGGGCGCGAAAATGCAGCCGCCGATGCGGCCCTTCTGTCGCCGGCGGCAAACCGGTCCGCGTACAGGGTATGCGGTGCTTTGAGGCTGGTCATGCCACGCCGGCCTAAGCCGACCGCCGAACGCTGCGTTGCACACTCCGCTTGTGCTGTGGGTCATTCGCGACATTTCCGGCACGCTGGCCGGACGTGCGTTCATGCCCGAGTTTCCGATATCAAGCTACACTGCAGCTACCGACGCTTGTGCCAGGGCACGCCGCGGGTAGCGCCCACCGCCCCGCACCTCCGCGTGGGTCACGCCCCTTTGTCGTTCGGCGGCCCGCTCTCCCAGCCGAGCCCGTAGGCGAGAATGGCCACACCCCAAGTCTTTGCGACGCGGGCGGTGCTCAACAGCAAGGCACTTGGCGCGAGTGCTCCGAGGACAGACGCCAGGGCCAGCAGGATCGTGCCCGGTAGGAAAGTGGGTCGGCATCCGTAATCGTCTCCGACAGCGCCTCTTCCCAAGAGCGCCGCCGCTGCTCCGACGTTGATGGTACAAATCCACGTTTATGCGCTGGCCCGCGACAAGCGTCTGCACTGTACTTATCAGGGTGGTGAGTGGTACGGTCAGGACTATCAGCACCAGTGCGGTCACTCAACTGATGTAGGGCAAGGAAACCGATGCAGTCGCCGCTTGTCGGCATCATTGCCAATCCGGTTTCGGCCCGCGATATTCGCCGTGTCGTCGCCAATGCCAGCAGCCTTCAGATAGTCGACCGCGCCAACATCGTGTTGCGCGCACTCGCCGCGCTCGCCGCCGCCGGCGTTACCGATGTGGTGATGATGCCGGACATGAGCGGCATACGTTCTCACGTCATGCGCGGCATTGAACATTCGCGCCGCTGCGGCGAGGCGCGTTTCCCGCGCCTGTCGTTCCTAGAGATGCCGGTCTCCGGGACGGTCGAAGATACGCGTCGCGCCGCCCGACTGATGAGTGCGGCCGGAGTTGCGGTCATCGTCGTCCTTGGCGGCGACGGCACCCACCGGGCGGTCGTGACTGAATGCGGCACGGTGCCGATCGCCGGCATTTCGACCGGAACCAACAATGCGTTTCCTCTGCATCGCGAACCCACGATCACCGGGCTCGCCGCCGGGCTTGCGGCCACCGGCAAAGTACCGAAGGAGATTGCGTATGGCTTCAATAAGAAGATCGAGGTTGCACTTGACGGCGGCGCGCCGGAGATTGCGCTTGTGGACGTCGCGCTCGTCACTGACCGGTATCTCGGCGCTCGGGCCATCTGGCGCGGCGAGACAGTCCGTGAGCTGTTCGTAACTTTCGCCGACCCAGAAGTGATCGGCCTGGCAGCGATTGCGGGCTTGCTCGAGCAGATCGCCCGCGATGAGACGGGCGGCATGATGGTGCGGCTTGCGCCGCCGGCCCTGGCGCCGACGGTCGTCCATGCACCGATTGGCCCGGGGCTCGTCGAGCCCATCGGCGTCGAAAATTGGCGCCGCATGCCCGCCGGAATTCCGTTTACGCCGATGCTTGCCGCCGGCGCGGTCGCGCTGGACGGGGAACGCGAACTGGTGTTCGACGCTCATCAAGTGCTGGCCGTTACCGTGATCGATAACGCCTTCCGGACCGTCGACGTGAGCGCGGTGATGCGCTTTGCTTCGACCCGTGGTCTGATGCACGTCTCAGGTCAGCTCGCCCCATGCACCGTGTGAAACAGATCATCGCGCAATGCGAAACGACGTAACCTTTTTGCACGGCTCGACAGAGTCTCGCATTTTTAAAAACATGAATCACCCGCCGAAGGAGGAAGCGAACAATGTCAAACAATCCGTTCCCGCTGGCCAAGGCCGACTTGCTCAGAGCCTACCGCACAATGCGCACGATCCGCGCGTTCGAGGAACGGCTGCATGTGGAGTTTGCCACCGGTGAAATTCCCGGCTTTGTTCACCTTTATGCCGGCGAGGAAGCCTGTGCCACTGGCATCATGATGCACCTCACCGATGTCGATCGCGTCGCCTCGACGCACCGCGGACATGGACACTGCATCGCTAAGGGTGTCGACGTGCACGAGATGATGGCGGAGATCTTTGGCAAGGCCACCGGCGCGTGCCGCGGCAAGGGCGGCTCGATGCACATCGCCGACCTGTCCAAAGGCATGATGGGCGCCAATGGTATTCTGGGCGCCGGTGCGCCGCTCGCCTGCGGCGCCGGGATCGCGGCGAAGTTCCGCCGCAATGGCGGGGTCGGGATCACTTTCTTCGGCGACGGCGCCGCCAACCAGGGCACCGTGCTTGAAAGTATGAACCTCGCTGCGATTTGGGACCTGCCGGTTGTCTTCGTCGTCGAGAACAACGGCTACGCGGAATCAACCGCTGTGGGGTATGCCACCGCGGTGGATAATTTCGCCGACCGTGCCGCCGGCTTCGGTGTGCCGGGCGTAACTGTAGATGGCACCGACTTGTTCGCGGTATACGAGGCCGCGGGCGAGATGATCAAGCGCGCCCGTGCCGGCGGCGGGCCGTCGTTGCTTGAATGCAAGATGATCCGCTTCTTCGGCCATTTCGAGGGCGATGCACAGACCTATAAAGCGCCGGACGAGAATGAGCGCAATCGCGCGACGCGCGATTGCATCAAGCTATTTGCGCAGCGCGTGACGCAAGCGGGCGTCGTCAGTGCCGCCGAACTTTCTGTCGTCGACCGCGAAGCCGAAAGTCTGATCGACGAAGCGGTTTCTTCGGCCAAAGCCGCGCCGCTGCCGACCGCACGCGACTTGTTGACCGACGTCTATGTCGCCTATCGAACGGCCAGGGAGAGCGAAGACAATGGCCCGGAAAATCAGTTTCAAGCAGGCGATCAATGAGGCGCTCGATCTGGAGATGCGCCGCGACCCAAGCGTGATCGTTCTCGGTGAAGACACGGCCGGCGGTGCCGGCGCGGCAGGTGAACGCGACGCCTGGGGCGGACCGCTCGGCGTTACCAAAGGGCTCTACCCCAAGCACGGCGACCGCGTGATGGACACTCCACTCTCGGAGTCAGCCTATATCGGTGCTGCCATCGGCGCGGCCGCTTGCGGTATGCGCCCGGTCGCCGAACTGATGTTCCTCGACTTTATGGGCGTGTGTTTCGACCAGATTTTGAACCAAGCTGCGAAGTTCAAATACATGTTCGGCGGCAAGGCAACGACGCCCGTGGTGATCCGCGCCATGGTCGGAGCAGGTTTCCGCGCAGCGGCCCAGCACTCGCAAATGCTCACGCCGATCTTTACGCACGTGCCGGGACTGAAGGTCGTGTGCCCGTCGAACGCCTATGACGCGAAGGGACTACTAATCCAGTCGATCCGCGATGATGATCCGGTTATCTTTTGCGAGCACAAGAATCTGTACAATCTTGAGACCGAAGTGCCGGCGGAGTCGTATGCCATTCCGTTCGCCGAGGCCTACGTAGCGCGTGAAGGCAAGGACGTTACCATCGTCGGCTACGGACTGATGGTGCATCGTGCGCTGGAGGCCGCGAACAAACTCGCCAAGAATGGGATCGAGGCGGAAGTCATTGATCTGCGCACGCTCTCGCCGATCGATTTGGACACGGTGATCGAGAGTGTGGAGAGCACCGGGCGATTAGTTGCAGTCGACGAAGCTAATCCGCGCTGTTCGATTGCTGCCGATATCGTCGCCAGTGTGACCGAAAAGGCCTTCGGCGCGCTGAAGGCGGCGCCGCAGATGGTGACGGCGCCGCATACGCCGGTGCCGTTCTCGCCAGTACTGGAAGATTTGTACATCCCCTCGGCCGACGCGATCGTCGGAGCAGTATCCAAAACCAGGAAACCGGCAATGGCGGCGTAGCGAAACGATCGCGTGACGAAATTCTGAATGGAGGACCAGATCGGATGGCGGAGGAACGCATAAAGCCCATCGTCATGCCAAAATGGGGCTTGTCGATGCGTGAGGGGAAGATCACGGCGTGGCTCAAGCCGCTCGGCAGCCGCGTGGCCGTGGGCGATGCAATCCTCGAAGTCGAGACCGATAAGATCGCCAGTGCCGTCGAGGCCGGCTCCGCAGGCACCTTGCGGCGTATTATCGGCCAACCGGACGCCATCTATCCCGTAAAGGCCCTCATCGGCGTGCTCGCCGAGGACGACGTAGCAGACGCCGATGTCGACGCCTTTGTCAGCGGCTACACCACGCCCGCCGCCGAGATGGACGACGAGGAAGCTGGCCCCGGCTACCAGTTTACTGAAACACCCGCGGGCCCGCTCCGCTTCGCCAAACGCGGCGAAGGCGGCGAGGTCGTCGTCCTGGTGCACGGGTTTGGGGGCGATCTCGACAATTGGCTATTCAACATTGACGCGCTGGCTACCGAAGCAACAGTCTATGCACTCGACCTTCCCGGCCACGGACAATCGAGCAAATCTGTCGCCGAGCCGTCGCTTAAGGGATTGTCGCGCGCGCTCATTGATTTCATGGACAAGTTGAGCATCACCGATGCACATCTGGTCGGGCATTCGATGGGCGGCGCGGTCGTTGCGCGCGCCACGCTTGACGCGCCGCAAAGGGTCAAATCGTTGACCTTGATCTCTTCGGCCGGCCTCGGCCAGGACATTAACCGCGGATACGTCGAAGGTTTTGTAACGAGCACTTCGCGCCGCGACCTCAAGCCAGTGCTCGAACAACTTTTCGATGATCCCAGTCTCGTCAACAGACAGTTCGTTGAGGACGTGCTCAAATACAAGCGGCTCGACGGCGTCCAGCAAGCATTGTCGACGCTGTCCGCCGCGCTCTTCCCGAATGGACAGCAGGCCGATGTGCTGGCGGGGGAGCTCGCGAATGCAGGAAAGCCGGCCCTCGTGATCTGGGGCGCCAATGACCGGGTGATTCCCGCGAAACATGCCGGCGCCCTTGGCGAAGCAGCAAAAGCCGAAGTGATCAAGGAGGCTGGCCACATGGTGCAGATGGAAAAGGCCGGTAAAGTCAACGACCTCGTGCTGGCCCATATCCGCAGCTGACACAGCTTGGCGGCACTCCGTCCGGCGTTCGGTCCGCAGATGCAGAGCCGGTTGCTGAAGGAGCAGCCAAAGCACAGACTGGCGACAGTTTCGATATGTGGGCTCGGCTCGAAACGTTCTAACGCGCCGATGATTTCTGCACGGAGAATCTGAAGACAGTCTCCGATGTGTAGGTTTCACCCCGTGCTAAAATGGTCGTCGGAAAGCTGTCATGATTGACGCTATCAGGGTAATGCTGAGTTTCCAGACAAAAACCGGCATGCCGGTCGTACGTCGAATTTTCGTGTTTCGCACGAATGCTCCCATCCAAGAAATTGCCTGTGTATAGTTGAACTCCGGGCTCCGTTGTCTCCACTTCAAGCACGCGCCCGGTCTGGCGCTCTTCAACGCGCGCGGCCATATGAAGCTTCCCTTGGCCGGGCGTCTTGTCCAGAACGAAGTTGTGATCATACCCCCTGCCGACGATCGCGAGCTGCTCGTGGGCGCATTGTCCCAGACCGTCAGCGATACGCGTTAGCCGTCTTAGATCCAGCGGCGTTCCATCTACGGTTTGTTCAACACCCGTTGGAATGAGCGCGGCGTCTACCGGGAGGTATTTCGAGGCGAAAACCTGGACGAAGTGATCGGCAATCGTGCCTCTCCCTTCTCCTTTTAGATTAAAATAACTGTGGTTGGTCAGATTTATAGGCGTATCACGGTCCGACCGTGCTTCATATTCTATGTGGAGCTCATTTCTGTCATTCAGCATGTACTTTACCTGGACAGTCAGTTCGCCCGGATATCCTTCATCCCCATCGATGGATACGTGTTTAAGCGTCACGCCGCTATCCGACCGTACTTCAATTCGCCAGACTGCCTTGTCAAACCCTTTGATTCCGCCATGCAGATGATTTTGTCCATCGTTTTGGGCAAGAACGTAGCCTTGTTCTCCCAGTTCAAATCTGCCTTTGGCAATGCGATTGGCGACGCGTCCCACGAGCCCGCCAAAATGAGGATGTTTTCTTGCCTTGTAGTCCTCCGGATCGTTGAACCCAAGAACGACGTCATCGAATCGGCCGGAACTGTCTGGCACTTCGATTGCGATGATCGTCGCCCCGAAATTGGTAATTTCGACGGTCATACCATTGGAATTGCGCAAGGCAATTCTGCGAATGTCCGGTTGATCGATCTTCAGTTGGCGCACGATCTCACCGGCTGCAATCCTTCGCGAGCGGGCGTGTTCGTGAATATCAAGGATCGATCCAATCACGTGAGCGTGCTCGGTAAAAAAAACTGCGTCTCTCTTGCCGCTCTTTGCGAATACGCTGATATGTTCCATAATGAGCGCATAACAGTCTGCGGCGAGCGACGACCTCGCAATGACCCTCCCGCTCCGCAGGTCTTCGATTTCGAGTTGGCTGCCGCTGCCTTTTCCAATTTGCTCGGTAGGGAACGTCTCCCACCGCAGTTCGTACATTTCGTCGCTGAGCGCTATCAGGCCGTCGGTCGCGGCGCCGCCCTTTGCGGCTTCGATTGTGGTCTCTATGCCTTGATTTCTTCCTTCGATGCCCATGCGCAGGAGGGCGCGTCCGTATGTTTCACCGGTCGTTTCGCCGAATTCCTTGCCGAAGCGCTCGTACACTCCCGCTATATATTGATTGCGCTGATTCCTTACGGGCCTGCCCAAAAATCCCTCAACGACGCCGTCAACGCGAAATCCCAATGCCGCGAGGACGTTCAGCGGGTGCACCGCCATGTCAAATAGGACGCCCCCGCCCTTCTCAAAATCAAATAATTCCGGTCGCTTTTCTCGATTGGCATCGATATCACCGAGCGGATTTGCGCCACCTTCTACAAGACGGCCGGAGATTTTCCTGACATTTTTTAGCTCGAAACGAAAATCAGCATAAGCGGCATGATCGCAGACCTCGGTTTGCACCGCTCCGGCAAATGCACCGCCGAACAACAACTCGGAGGTGCACGCTTCCAAAAGAGGTAATGCGTGCATAACCTGCCAATCAATGCAATATATTGGATAGGGAAGTAATTTCTGCAGTTTATCCAGATGCTCCCGTGTTGCAACCAGTGGCTTCTCTACAGCGATCGGCACACCTCTTTTCGAGCTCATTAGTTGCATTATCACGTCAAGGTGCTGTGACGGCGGGGTGAGCACTAAGACGTAGTCGAGATCATCCCGCAGAGCGCCAATCCCCCCAACGACGACTTCAATTCGATCTTGAGCGCCGATTTCTTTGACCAAGCGCAAGAAGGCATCTTGTTCCTTGGCTTGGATCTCGAGGCGGCTGTATGAGTCGAATTTCTTGTCACAAACGTATACCTGCGAACCACGCTGAGCGAGCGCCGGCAAGATAAACTTGCTCCATACGTCTCCGGCGCCGACCACGCCAATCTTTTCATTTTTGCCTGCGTCGCGCGCGGCTCTGGGGCATTGTCCAAGTGCAAAAAAGTCGTGACGCAATCCAACCGTATCCGGTTTCCACTTGTCGGTGCTTGATGGTTGCATTGCCATCGTTTGGTTTCATGCCTTGTGCGTATCACAACGACTTAGTTTGACAGTATTGCCTAGTAACAGCGACAGCGGATCGCTGTCTACCCATTTGTTGGCAGCGCTGAAGACCCAAGGTTGGTTTTTCTTACGGGCGCGTCGAGCTTCACAAAGCCGGCTGTACGGTCACGGAGACCCCGTTTATCATCGCTACTCGCACGAAACCTCCCAGGGAGAGTCATATGACGAATCTCTTCGGGAGGGCAATTCAAAGACGGACGAGGTTGGAGCGCGGAGCAGCAATCTTTAGACACTGCCGGCCAGCATCCACCGCTAACCTCGCAAACATCCGACCTGGTTCTTCGAAGGGAGAGACGCGATGAAGCTTGGCTTATTCATGATGCCGCTGCACGACCCCGAAGGCGACTACACCAAGATCTTGCAGCAAGACCGTGAAGCCATTCTGCTGGCGGAGAAACTCGGCTACGAGGAAGCATGGGTCGGCGAGCATTATAGCGCCGCGACCGAACCCATCCCCGATCCGTTACAGTTCATGGCGACGCTGATCCCGCTCACCACGTCGATCAAGTTCGGTACTAGCGTGCTCAACCTGCCGCAGCACCATCCGGCGCAGGTTGCCGGAAACTGTGCAATGTTCGACCATCTCAGTGCGGGCCGCTTCATTATGGGTATAGGGCCCGGCGGGCTAGGCTCTGACTTCGAGTTGTTCAAGGTCACCGACAAAGACCGCTCGGAGATGATGGCGGAATCGATCGAGATCATACACAAGATCTGGGCGTCGGACCCGCCCTACCACATCGCCGGCAAGTACTGGGACATCACGATCGACAGCTCGTATCAGCCGCGCCTTGGCGTTGGGCGGATGCGAAAGCCTTATCAAAAGCCATACCCACCGATCGCGGTCTCGGCGATGAGTCCCTCTTCTCCAACGGCCCGCTTCGCCGGTGAGCGCGGCTGGGGCCTTATCTCGGCGAATTTCACGCCCGTCGGCCATGCCAAATCGCATTGGCATCAATACTGCGCCGGCGCCGCGGCCGCGGGGCGGCACCCTGACCGCACGGAATGGCGCTTGGCACGCAGCATCCTCGTCACTGAGACTGACCAGGAGGCCGCGGACTATCTGAGCGACGATCGCAGCAGCTACGGCTGGTACTACGCTTATCTGCGCGACAATCTTTCGAACTACAAACTGCTCAAGATATTCAAACCAAGCGAAACAATCCCCGATGATGCAGTGACGGTTCAGCAGTGCTTTGACTGGATGGTGCTGCACGGCAGCCCACAGCGGGTATTGGACCAGCTCGTCGCAATCGTCGACGAGGTCGGTCCTTTTGGGACCCTCTTGCTCACGCACAAAGACTGGGACAAACCGGAACTCCACAAGCACTCCATGGTGCTGCTTGCCGAGAAAGTCATGCCCAAGCTTCGTCAGCACCTCGAGAACCGACAGGCGGCGGAGTAGGACGGAGCGAGCGGGGGAAGTTCTCGACCTCCGCGAACATTCCCGTCTTGAATCGGCGGCCGATTTTCTCAAATCCGCTCGGATCGAAACTCATTCAGAGGCGACGGTGAGGTGACGTGAGGCCGCGCCCAGAAGTGCTACAGCGGCGGCAGTGATACGGTCGACATCCGGCACCCAGGCGCGCTCCAAGGCGGGTGCGCAGGGTATTGGCGTGTCAGGCCCCGCGACTCGTCGGATTGGGGCGCGGAGATTGGAAAATGCCGCGTCGGCAATTCTAGCTGCGATCTCGGCGCCCCATCCGCCGGTGAGATGGTCCTCCTCGACGATAAGCGCCCGACCGGTTCTTCTGACCGAGTCTTCGATGGTAGCCATATCAAGCGGTACGAGGCAGCGAACGTCAATGACCTCGGCGTCAATTCCCGACTCCGCCAACCTCTCCGCCGCGGCTAGCGCGCGGTGCACCATCAACATATTGGCCAGTATAGTGAGGTCACGTCCCGCACGGCGGACTGCCACTGTACCGAGCTGGATTTCATAATCACCATCGGGAACCTCAGTGCCGAGCGAGATTTGCGCGGTTTCCTTGCGTGTTCCCTTGCCGCCGTAGAGGAGCTTGTGCTCCAGGAAGATGACGGGGTTGTCGTCCCGGATCGCCGCGATCAGCATTCCCTTCGCATCATAAGGGGTCGCAGGACACGCTACCTTCAGGCCCGGCGTATGCATGAACCAAGCTTCGCTCGACTGCCCGTGCTGCGCGCCGCGCTGAGAAGCCCCGACCGGTAGCCGGAGCACCATCGGCACCCGCACGCTGCCATTGCTCATGTAACGCATCTTGGCCGCCTGGTTGACCACCTGGTCCATGGCGCAGAAGACGAAGTCGCCGTACTGCATCTCGGCAACTGGCCGGCTTCCGGCCATCGCGGCGCCGACTGCGGCACCGACGATCGCGCCCTCCGAGATCGGCGTGTCGATGACCCGCTCGCGGCCGAATTCCTCAGCAAGGCCGAGCGTAACGGTGAAGCCGCCGCCGAATCCGCCGGACACGCCGATGTCCTCGCCAAGCAGGAATACGGTCGGATCGGTCCGCATCGCAATACGCATGGCGTCTCGCAAGGCCTCTGCCATGCCCATCGGTCGGGTAGGCGCGCCGGCATCGTTCATACGAAGACATGCTCCAGAGCCGAGTCCGGCGAAGGCTCGGGGCTTTGTTGGGCGAACTCAACCGCGGCCTCGACCTTGGCCTGTGCCTTTGCCTCGATCTCGTCGATTTTCGCCGCAGGGAGGGCGAAGTCGCCGACCAGTCGCTGTTTGAGCCGTTCGATCGGATCGCGGGCCATCCAGGCCGCGTGCTCGTCGCGCGCTCGATAACCACCGGGATCGCCGCGCGAGTGACCGCGATACCGATAGGTCTTGGCCTCGATCAGCGTCGGACCCCGCCCGGCCCGAGCACGCGCCACCGCCGTTCTTGCTGCCGCATAGACCGCCTCGACATCCATACCATCCACCACTACGCCGGGCATGCCATAGGCGGCCGCACGTGCAGCAATGTCGGTAATACGTGCCGTCAAGGCGAAATTGGTCGATGCGGCGTACAGATTGTTCTCGCAGACAAATATTGCCGGCGCGTCCTGCACGGCGGCAAGGTTTAGCCCTTCGTGAAAGGCGCCAATGTTCGAGGCGCCATCGCCGAAGAAGCTGACGGCGACGCGATCGAGGCCTTGCAGCCGAAAGGACATCGCGCTGCCAGTCGCTATTGGGATGTTGGCGCCGACGATGGCGTTGGACACCATTGCGCCGACGGCGAAGTCCGCCAGATGCATCTGGCCGCCTTTGCCGCCAACGCAACCGGTCGCTTTCCCCCAGATTTCAGCGGTGATTGCTTCGAGCGAAGCACCTTTGGCGATCAGATGTCCGACCGGCCGGTGGGTCGAGTAGACGAGGTCGTCGCGGCGGAGGGCCGAGCACACGCCCACAGCGACGGCCTCCTGACCCTGGCATTGATGAAGCGTCCCCGGGACCAGCCCCTGGAGAAAGAGCTGGTAGAGGTGCTCCTCGTAGCGACGGATCAGCACCATTGTGGCGAAGGCTTCGAGCAAACGTTCTACGAAACCCGCGGCATCTTTGCTGTCTCGAACGCGCGACAACCTCACCATTATTCGCGCGGCCCGAACCTCCTGGCTGAGGGGCGCCGGTGCCGGCGGCGTAGAGATAGGCGGTGCTGCGGCGCGGCCCGCGTTCGGTGCCGGCGGCACGTGGGCGACCGGAATTGCGGCTTCTACATCGTCGCTCAGATAGCCGATGATCGCCCCCGGCGCGACCGAGCTTCCGGGGGGCGCGAGTGGTCCGGTCAGCCGACCTCCGCGAAAGGCCTCCACCTCGACCACCGACTTGTCAGTCTCGACGGTGAGGAGCGCCGCGCCAGCAGCGACAACGTCGCGTTCTGCGATCCGCCACTCGACGATCTTTACGTCACCGCCGGTCGCTCCGAGATGCGGCATCACCACGGGATGCTTCATTTCGGTCTCCAATGCTCGGCGCGGCCGCTGCTGCCGAACAGACGCATCATCTGGGCGACCTCGGCCGCCATAGCCCGGCGGCCGGCTACCAACACGTCGTTGTCGAGGCCGGAGCCGATGCACTCGTACGGATTCGCGTTCTCGGGCACCGAGCGGCACGCTTCGCGCAACGCATTCAGGAAGGCCTGTTTCAACCGGCTGCCGACATTGACTTTGCGCACGCCGATTTCGATCGCCGCCTGCAGATCGCTCGGTGCGATCGACGTTGCGCCGTGAAGAACGAGCGGCACGGGCAGAGTGGCAAGCGCGCGGAGTCTATCGAGGTCCAAGCGCACAACGCGCCGTCCGTGAAGGTGCATCTGCCCAATATTGACCGCAAGCGCGTCAACACCAGTTGCCGCAACGAAGCTCCCCGCCGATTCAGGATCAGTCGGTCGGGTGTCCAGTTCTTTGAAGGGATCGAGGTCGCCGCCGACGCCGGGAAGGGGGGCAAGCTCTGCTTCGATTGCGGCGCCGCGTGCGTGGGCAAGCTCGACTAGGCGGGTGATTATTGCGACCGCGCCGCTGTCGTCGAGCGCATCGTCACTAAACATCACTAGGCTGAAGCCCAGCCCGATCGCCGCCTCGACCCACTCGGCATGCGGGCACTCGTTGAAGAGCAAGCAGGCAGGAACGGTAAGATCTCGGCAGATGGCCAAACCCATCGCGGCGTACGGGGCGAGACGGTCGCGCACCCGGCGGGCCGGATGCGGCAGATAGATACCGCTGAAACCGAGGATCACCGGAGAGCGTTCCGCTGCCGCCGCGTCGGTAACGGCGAGCAGCGACTCAAGGCTGAAGCTCTCGAAATAGCCGACCGCATAGCGGTGGCGCGCCGCATCCGCCATGAGGTCTTGGAAAGCAACGAGCGGCATCTCCGCAAGCCCTAGCCGCGTCCGTCACCAAGCCGCGTAGCTTTGAACGCCGCGGCCCGTGCCTCCAGCGGTCCCTCGATCGCAAGTCGCTCGACGCTTGAGCCAAGCTGGATGCCGTGGCAGCCGGTCTGGTCGAGCATGTGCTGCGCGTGCTCGGGGTCGACGATCGCCGCACCGTGAGCAAGCAGGATCACATCCGGCCGTATTTTTCGCGCAAGGGCGAAGTGCCGCTCGCTTCGCGCGGCGGTTTCGGCGAGGGAGGCCGCGCCGGAGTCCCCGGTCGTGCCGCCGGCGGTAATTCCGGCGTGGAATATGAAAATATCCGGCGCAGCCTCCTCCATCAGCCGAACCGTATCCTCGGCGTTGAAGGCATAGCCGATCGTGAGAAGATCGAGGTCGCGGGCCATTCGGAGCATCGCAAGCTCATGCACGTAGCCAAGGCCTGTGGCCTCGAGCGAGCGGCGAAAATTGCCGTCGAACCAAGCAACGGTCGGGAAGTTATGGACCCCCGAGATGCCAATCCGAGCAAGGTCTGAAAGAAAGCGCGGCATATCGCGCAGCGGATCGACTGCGTTGACGCCGGCGATGACGGGGGTCGTCTTCACCTGGGGTAACACCTCACGGTCCGCAGTGCGGAACACCAGTTCGTTGGCGTCGAGGATGGGAAGCATTCCGGCGAGCGACCCGTAGCCCTGCATGCGGAAATAGCCGGTGTTGTACACGCCGATCAGATCGACTCCGCCACGCTCGATGAATTTTGCGGCGAGGCCGTTGCCAGCTCCCGTCATGACCACGGCACGGCCGGTCGCGATTTCAGCACGCAAGCGCATGAGGCAGGCTTGCCGGGAATGGCGCAACGCCATTTGTCAGCTGGCCTTCGCGTTGGCCTGCATGAGACCGATCAGCGTCATGGCCGCCTCGGTCGCGAAGGCCGGGTCATTGATATCGAGGTCCCGCTCGACGACCGCGACGCGCTCGGGAGCGCTGGCGCGGAGCGCTTCGACGAACGCTGCGTCGGCGTGGGGATCGAAGAACGCCTCACCCTCTGTGGCGTAGCTATCATAGCCTGCTTTCGGAATGAGGAAGACCGCATCAGTTTTCGTCGATGCAAGCCTGCGGCCGACCTCGCGGCCGACGTCCGCCATCTCGTCGCGATTTAAGCGGAGATCTGTTATCTGCGGACTGTGGCGAACTAGACGCCGATCACGGTAACGCTCCGGTACCGTTTCCGGCTCGTTGAACACCAGCACTTCGATAGCCCCGGGGCAAAGCACTTGCGGCAGTCCAAGAGTGCCGGCCGTAGTCAGCCGATCAGGCCCGCCTGCAAGGAGGGCATGAAACATTTCATTCGACACTTCGATGGTCGAATAGTCGAGGACAGCGCCGATCAGGCGCTGGCGCATCATCTCCTCCATCGCGCGGCCGCCAGTACCGACGGCGTGGAAGACGATGGTCTCATAGCCGGCGGCCTGCAGCACCTCGGCCGCCTTCATTGCTCCCTGGGTCGTAATGCCGACGGTAGTGACGGCAACAAGCGGCTTCGCCGCTGAGTCCGGAAGCTCCACCTCTGCCATACCGCAAGCCGCTCCGGCAGCATTGGCAAGTACGCGCCGCATGAACGGATTTAGCCCCATGATGTCGGTCACCGAGTACATCATGGTGATGTCCCGCGTGCCGACCCAGGGAGCAACGTTCCCTGACGCCATCGTCGAGACCATGATTTTCGGAAAGCCGTACGGAAGCGCCCGCATAACTGCGGTTGACAGTGTTGTCCCCTGGGTGCCGCCGAGCGCGACGAGCGCATGGATCTCGCCCCGCGCCACCAGTTCGCCCACCAGCTTGGTTGCTCCGGCAGCCAGGATCGGTGCCGACTCTTCGCGATCAGCGTTGCGCCTGAGCGTCTGCAGCGAAGATCCGCCGGCCTCGGCCACCTGCGCGGTGGTAATGTCGGCGGCCGTTGCCGCCTCCCCCATAAGACCGCTGTCGATGACCAGCGTCCGGTGACCCCGCGCAACGATGCAGTCGCGCATATAGGCGATCTCGATGCCCTTGGTATCGAGGGTTGCCAGAAGCGCCACGGTTCTTGCCATTGCACTCCTCCCCGATTTTAAAGGGCTTGGCCGCCAATTTGCTTTCGAACTTCAAAGTAAATTAGTTGCGAATTGAAAAGTCAATTGCCGTGAACTAGAATCATGGCAATTGGAGGGGCACTATTGGCTAGACGTGTCGACACGAACCGCCGCGAATCCATTGCCCAACTGGTCCGGCAAACCGGCTTCGTACGCAATTCGGAACTCTCAGACCGTTTTGGCGTGTCGACGGTCACGATCCGTCAGGACATTGACGCGCTGTCGGCGCGAGGGCTGATCCAACGGACCTATGGCGGGGCGGTCGTGGCGCCCGATGCGATCCAGGATACGTCATTCGCCGCTCGTTCTGCGGAGCATGCTGACGCCAAGCGCCGGATCGGTCGTGCAGCCGCCGCCGCCGTCCGCCCAGGCGAGACGATCCTTCTCGATTCCGGCTCGACCACGATCGAGATTGCGAGGCACTTGCGGGAGAACGCCGAGATCACTGTAGTGACCTGCGCCCTAAATGTTGCACTCGAGGCCGGCAGCCGGGCGGGCGTGACGGTTGTGGTGTGCGGCGGCACGCTGAACCCCCGGACGCTTTCGACCGCAAGCCAGCAGACGCTCGGGCAGCTCTCCGGAGTTTTCGCCGACCGGCTGTTTCTCGCGACCTATGGTGTCCATTTTGAGAAAGGCCTCGCCGAACGCAGCTTTGAAGTCGCCGAGACCAAGCGAGCGCTGATCGCGTCGGCGCGAGCAACCACCCTCGTCTGCGACTCCAGCAAATTCGGCAACGCAGGCCCCGTTCTCATCTCGCCGCTCACCGCGGTGAAGCACGTCATCAGTGACAACGCTATGCCGGCGCACGCCCGCGACTGGTTCGCGTCGAACCGTATCAGTGTTGAGCTGGTTTAGTCCCGACCAACCGTGGTCCGAACGCAGAGTCCTATGACTTTTCCAACGAACTCTGGCACGCTTGGCGCCACGATACCGAAGCAAGGTCGGAGCCCGGACTAAACGGCCAGCCCGCTCCGGCGCACATCGGCCTGCAGGGAGGGAGATGACCATGAAGACCATCCGCCTGACTATGGCGCAAGCACTGACGCGTTATCTTGCGCGGCAGATGACGGAGGTCGAAGGCAAGAAGGTCCCAGTTTTCTTCGGCGTTTGGGCGATCTTCGGCCACGGCAACGTGGCGGCCATCGGCGAGGCGCTCTATCAGGTGCGGGATGAGTTGCCGACCTACCGCGCACATAACGAGCAGGCGATGGCGCACTCCGCGATCGCTTTCGCCAAGGCAAGCTTTCGCCGCCGGATGATGGCGGTGACGAGTTCGATCGGACCGGGAGCAACAAACATGGTTACGGCGGCCGCGGTTGCGCATGTAAACCGTCTGCCGCTTCTTCTGCTGCCAGGTGATGTCTTTGCCAATCGCCGGCCCGATCCCGTCCTGCAGCAGATCGAGGATTTCGGGGACGGCACCGTTTCCGCAAACGATTGCTTTCGCCCCGTTTCGCGCTACTTCGACCGCATCACCCGACCCGAGCAGATCATCAACGCGCTGCAACGCGCCATGGCAGTGCTTACCGATCCGGCCGAGTGCGGGCCGGTTACGCTGGCGCTGTGCCAGGATGTTCAAGCGGAAGCTTTCGATTATCCCGAAGGCTTCTTCGCGGAGCGCGTTTGGACTTTGCGGCGCAGCCGTCCGTCGGAGGACGAACTCGACGCCGCGATCGCGGCGCTGCGCCAGGCCAATAAGCCGCTGATCATCGCCGGCGGCGGGGTACTCTATTCCGGCGCTAGCGCGACATTGACGCATTTCGCCGAAGCCCATCGCATTCCGGTCGCCGAGACGCAGGCGGGCAAGTCGTCGCTCCCAGCCGACCATTCGCTGAACATGGGCGCGATCGGGGTCAACGGCTCCTCAGCCGCAAACACTTTGGCCCAACAGGCGGATGTCATTCTCGCCGTAGGAACGCGCCTGCAGGATTTCACGACCGGCTCCTGGGCTCTGTTCCAGAACGACCGCAAGACGATCATTGCGCTCAACACGCAGCTCTTCGATGCGACCAAGCATTGCGCGCTTCCGCTTCTGGGCGACGCCGACGCTTGCTTGAAGATGATCGCCGCCGACATCGGCGCCTACCGCGCGCCCGACAATTGGGTAGAGCGGGCCAACGGCAGTCGGGCAAAATGGTTCGCCGACGCTGCGCGAGTGACCGCCGCCAGCAACGCCGAACATCCGTCCGAGGCTCAGGTGATCGGCGCGGTGCATCGCACGTGTGATCCCGGTGCCACTGTGGTCTGTGCCGCGGGCGGACTGCCGGGCGAACTGCTCAAACTCTGGCAAGCCGGTGCGCCGGGGACCTACCACCTCGAATACGGCTATTCCTGTATGGGCTACGAGATAGCCGGTGGTCTCGGCGTCAAGATGGCCAAGCCGGACAAAGAAGTGGTCGTAATGGTCGGCGACGGCTCCTATTTGATGATGAACTCGGAGATCGCGACGTCAGTCATGCTCGGACTCAAGCTGACGATCATCATATTCGACAATTCCGGCTTCGGCTGCATCGATCGCCTGCAGACCGCGACCGGCGGCGCCAGCTTCAACAACCTGCTGAAAGATGCCCGCCATGAGACGCTACCGGTAATCGACTTCGCGGCGCACGCCGCGAGCCTCGGCGCGATCGCACACAAGGTCGCCTCGATCGCCGAGCTTGAGCGCACGGTTTCCGCCGCTAAGGCGAACGATCGCACCACCGTTCTGGTCATCGAAACCGATCCGCAAACACCGACCAAGTTGGGCGGCCATTGGTGGGACGTGCCGGTGCCGCAGGTAAGCCCCCGCGACGAGGTCAAGCGGGCGCGCGCCGACTACGAGCGAGCGCTTCAGTCGCAGCACTTGGTCAATTGAGGCCCAAGTGCGTGCCGACCGCATGCCCGGGCGAGGTCCAGCTCTCAGGCCAGCGCTACCCAGCGCGAGCCCGCGTTGCAAGATTCGATCGCCCGGGTGATGAACTGCATGCCGCGAAGACCATCGTACACGGTGGGGAATTGGTATTCGGCCGTTTTCAGCGGCCTGCCGTCTGCGTGCGCACGAACCGCCTGCACGACGCCGACATAAATGGTGGCGAACGCTTCCAGGTAGCCCTCGGGGTGGCCGGTCGGTATGCGCGTCGCATTCTTGGCGGCGTCTGAGAGATAGCCTTGCCCGCGCGTCAGCATCTGGCGCGGCTCGCCGTAGCGATAAAGCTCGAGGTAGTTCGGGTTTTCTTGGTTCCACTTGATCGCGCCTTCGGACGCGTAGACGCGTAGCGTCAGCCCATTCTCCTCGCCGGTAGCGACTTGACTGATCGTGAGTACGCCCTTGCCTCCGCCTTTGAGGCGCAGAAGCGCGTTCACGTCCTCGTCTAGTTTGCGATCGGGAAGAAAGGTGCTCTTGTCGGCGCACACCGAGGCGATCGGATCGCCCGTCACATATTCCAGCAAGTTGACGCAATGGGTGCCGACGTCGCCAATGGTGGCACCGAGGCCTGAACGCGCCGGATCGAGCCGCCACTCGGCCTGCTTCTGGCCGAGCTTCTCGTGCGGCACCATGAGAAAATCCTGCAGGTACTCAACGATCACCTTGCGCACCGTGCCCATTGCGCCAGATCGGAAGAGTTCGCGCGCGTGGCGCACGAGCGGATGGCCGGTATAATTGTGGGTGACGGCGAAAACGAGACCCGCCTTCTCCACCAGCTTCACCAGTTCCTCCGCCTCGGCCAAGCTGTAGGTCATCGGCTTGTCGCAGACGACGTGAAAACCGGCATTGAGGAATGTCTTCGCGATCGGGAAATGCGAAACGTTGGGCGTGACGATGCTGACGAAATCAATCCGCTTGTCGGCAGACAGCTTCGCTTCCGCCGCCGCCATGGCCTCGTAGGTGGGGTAGCAGCGGGCCGGATCGAGATAGAGCTGCGCGCCTGTCAGTTTGGTGTTGTCGTATGATTGCGAAAAACAGCCAGCGACGACCTCGACCTGCTGATCGAGCGTGGCAGCGATACGGTGAACGCCGCCGATGAAGGCGCCTTGCCCGCCGCCGACCATTCCCATTCTAAGCTTCCGCTTCCAGCTCTCCATGACGCGTCCCCTCAGGCCAATCCCAGCATCGCGCGGTTTGCTTCGGCATCGCTGCCCGCGCCGGCAAAATCGTCAAACGCGACGGTCGTCGGCTCGATAAGGTGCTTCCGGATGAACGGCGCGCCCTCGCGTGCTCCCTGCTCGGGGCTCTTCACGCAGCACTCCCATTCGAGTACGGCCCAGCCTTCGAAGCCGATGCTGGTCATGAGCGAAAACACGCGGCTGAAGTCGACTTGGCCGTCGCCGAGCGAACGGAAGCGGCCGGCTCGCTTGTCCCACGGCTGGTAGCCGCCGTAGACTCCGACGCGACCGCTTGGCCGAAACTCGGCGTCCTTGACGTGAAAGCCGCTGATCCGTTCGCCGTAAAGCTCGATGAAGGCGCAGTAGTCAAGTTGCTGCAAGAGGAAATGGCTCGGATCGTAGTTTATGCACGCGGCCGGATGCTGATCGGTGTGATCGAGAAACATCTCGAACGTTGCGCCGTCGTAAATGTCGGAGCCGGGATGAAGTTCGAAGCCGACGGCGCAGCCATGGTCATGTGCATAGTCGAGAAGCGGTCGCCAGCGGCGAGCGAGTTCCTTGAAGGCTTCGTCGACGAGGCCCGGGGGACGCTGCGGCCAAGGGTAGATCAGGTGCCAGGCAAATCCGCCCGACAGCGCTGGTACGTTGCGTAAGCCGAGCTTGGCGGAAGCGTCGATGCATTTGCGCACCTCCGCAGCCGCCCACTCCGTGCGCGCCGCGCCGCGCAGCCCGGGCGGATGGAACCCGGCGAAGCCTACCTCGTAAGCGGGATGAATCGCCAGCACCTGGCCCGCCAGGTACGCAGGAATCTCGGTGATGGAAAGTCCAAGTGCGGCGAGTTTTCCTTTCAGCTCGTCGCAATAGGCGGCCGAGGTTGCGGCGAGATCAATATCGATGACGCGCCTGTCCCAGCCTGGAATCTGAACGCCCGCGTAGCCGAGGTCGGCAAACCATTTGCAGATATTCTCAAGCGAATTGAACGGCGGTGTGTCGCGAAGAAATTGGGCCAAAAATACAGCCGGCCCCTTGATCCCGGCCATGAAGTCCTCCCGTGGTCTATCGCTGCTTGCGCCTGAGGTTCAGGCCGGTCTTGGGGTCGAATCCGTGCAGCCGCTCCTGAACAAATGAGAATCGCACCCGCTCCTCGATCGCAATCGGGTAAGCTGCCGGAATGGTTGCTCGCAACAGGCAATCGTTGACGCGCAACGTAACGATCTTCTCCATGCCATGATTTTCCACGCCATGCGCCACCGCCTCGATCGCCTCGCCCGGACCGAGGCGGATGTCTTCGGCGCGGATGCCCAACGTCACCTGACCGCCGCTTGCGGCGAGACGGGCCGTCGCAGCATCGCCGAGGCTGAAATCAAAGCGGCCGGTGATCGCTCGTGCGGTGCCGTTCCCGACTTCCGCATCGAGGAGATTCATCGTCGGCGTCCCGACGAAGCCGGCGACGAATACGTCATTCGGCTCGTTGTACATTTCATAGGGCGTGCCGACCTGCGCAATTCGCCCAGCGTCGAGAACGGCGATGCGATCTCCCATCGACATGGCCTCGATCTGGTCGTGGGTTACGAACAGGAACGTGGCGCCGAGCTTGACCTTGAGGTCCTTGAGTTCGGCGCGAAGCGCTTCGCGCAGCTTTGCGTCGAGGTTGGACAGCGGTTCGTCCATCAGGAAGATGCGCGGCTGACGCACGATTGCCCGGCCGATCGAGACTCGCTGCATCTCGCCGCCGGACAAACGGTCGGTCTTTCGATCGAGGAGATGTTCCACGCGCACGATGGCCGCTGCGCGGGCGACCCTTTCGGCGATCTGCGCCTGAGCAAATCGGCGCGTGCGTGACCTGAGGGGAAATTCCAGATTTTCCCGCACCGTATAGCGGGGATAAAGCGAGAATTGCTGCAGCACGAGGGCGACATCGCGCTGCGCCGGACTCCAGCCGTTTACGTTCTGGCGATCGAGGAAAATAGCTCCGGAATCCGGTCGTTCGAGGCCGGCAATCAGACGCAGCGTCGTTGTCTTGCCGGCACCGGTCGGGCCAAGGAGCACAAAGAATTGCCCATCTTCGATCTCGAGGTCGAGATCGGACACGGCGGCATGGCCGCCGAACGACTTGGTAATTCCTTCAAGTCTGACGTGCGCCATGTCAGCTACCGGGCGACTCCAACACGCTGCCGGACCGCGAGCTGAAGAAATGAGTCTGCGACTCCTCGATGTGAGCCCAAACGGTCTGTCCAGGGCCCGCCACGAAGCCGCTCGCCGTTCGCGCCCGCAGAAACTGACTGCCAAGCTTGAGATCGACGATATCGTAGGCGCCCAGCGGTTCGATGAGATGAGCTTCAATGGGGACGTATCCGGACCGCTTGTCGCGCGCAACCTGCACCGCCTCGGGACGAACCCCGACCATAAGACTGTCGTCCGGGTCAACCCCTTGCGGTGGCACCGGGCCGTCAAACTCAAAGGCGTCGTCAGAGTCAGCTAAAAACAGCCTCGTCCGTCCGCCTTCGGCTAGCAGCCGGCCAGGCAGGACGTTCATCACCGGGCTACCGATGAATTGAGCCACGAATAGATTCTTCGGGCGCCGGTAGACGTCGGTCGGCGTGCCCACCTGCTGGAGCACGCCTTCATCCATGACCGCGATGCGATCGGCGAGCGACATCGCCTCGACCTGATCGTGCGTCACGTAGATGGTCGTCGAGGCGTTCTCCAGATGTAGACGCCTCAGCTCGGTGCGCATGCTCTCGCGCATCTTGGCGTCGAGCGCCCCAATCGGCTCGTCCATAAGCATCGCCTTGGGTCGGCGCACCAGTGCGCGGCCGATGGCGACCCGCTGCATGTCCCCTCCGGACAACGCTGAAGGCATGCGACCGAGAAGCTGTTCGATACCGATCGCCCTCGCCACCTCACGGACCCGCGTGTCGATGACGCTTCGGCCCTGGCCACTCGCACGAAGCGGAAAGGCAATGTTGTCGTAGGCGCTCAGGTGCGGATAAAGCGCGAAAAACTGGAACACAAAGGCGATGTCGCGTTCTGCGGCGCGCAGCCGTTGTACCGCCTTGCCGTCGATGAGGATATCGCCGCGGTCAATCTCCTCGAGCCCGGCTATGGCACGCAACGTCGTGGTCTTGCCGCAACCCGAAGGCCCAAGCAGAACCACGAACTCACCGTCGTGGATGTTTAGATTGAGTTTGCGGACGACATAGTTCTGGCCGAAGTACTTCTCGATGTCCTGCAGATTGATGTTCGCCATGGCCGATCCGTCAGTTCTTTCCTGGCTGCGGAGCAAGTCGGGCGAAGATGCTGAACAGAATCAAGCCGAGAAGCGTGATAGCGACGCTGTAGGTGTGCAAAAACTCGCTCCACGGCTGGCACAGGAAAACGAAACCTAGAATCATCAACAGCATCGCCGATGGCACTACGTATTTGCCGATGAACTGCCGATATTCGCGGCGCATGGACATCGATCTCCAGGTCGTCACTTGCGGATTGCACCGAAAGTGACGCCGCGCAGCAGATTGTTACGCAGGAAGAAAGTAAACAGCGCGACGGGAAGCAGAAACAGTGCGCTCCCGGCCGCGATCGTCGTCCAGTCAGTCAGGCCGGAACCAAGCTGCGCCGGGATGAACGGAGGCGCCGTCTGCGCATTGCGATTAGTCATCATCAGCGCAAAGGCGTACTCGTTCCAGGCGGTGATAAAGCAGAAGACTGCGGTCGCCGCAATTCCGGTCGACGACTCGGGGATTACGATTTTCAGAAACGCCTGCAATCGCGTGTAGCCGTCCACCAGTGCGGCCTCCTCGTATTCCTTCGGTATCTCGTCGATGAAGCCTTTCATCAACCACACCGAAAACGATAGGTTGAAGGCGGTATAGAGGATAATCAGCCCGAGATGGGTGTCGACCAGCCCTACCTGGCGGTACATCAGAAACATCGGGATCGCCACGACGACCGGCGGCAGCATCCGCGTCGACAGAATAAAGAACAACAGGTCGGGCTCGCCGGCTATCCGGAATCGCGAGAAGCCGTAAGCCGTGATGGTGCCCATCGCCACGGCGAGGAACGTACTGGAGATTGCGACAATCAGGCTGTTGAGAAAACGATTGGGATAGGCAGATAGCTGCGGGTCGCCACCAACTTTCAGCACGCGCTCGCCGCCGTCGTAAATCAGCCGCTCCCACCACGGCGCCGCGTCGTAGGTCGCCTTGTCAACCGGCCGCAGGAGCTGCACGCGTTTGGTGAACAGCTTGATAAACGGCGTTATCTCCGGCTTGAAGAACACGGTCGGCGGAACGGTCGTCGCCAAGCTGCGCGGCTTGAATGCGGTCGACGCGATCCAGTAGATCGGCGCAAGCATCACGATGGTGATCGCGATCACGGCCGCGACCGCGAGCCGGTCCCGTATTCGCTCGGCGGGCGTGCGCACAACAGCCATGTCACCGTGCCTTCACTTGGTTGAGGTACTTGACGTAAATGTTGGTGATCGCCAGCACCATGATGAGCACGATGTAAGCTAGTGCGCAGGAACGGCCAGTCTGCCATTCCTGGAAAGCCAGCTTGTAGAGCCTGATGGCGATCAGCTCCGTCGTCGGCTGCACGCTCATGACGTAAGCGATGTCGAATGTCTTGAACGCCTCCATGGTCCGGAAGATGAGCGCGATCAGTAAGAGTGGCGCCACCAGCGGCAGCGTGATTCGACTGAACGTAAACCAGCCGCTGGCACGATCGATTGCCGCGGCCTCGTACAGATGTTTCGGCACTGCAGACAAACCGGCCAGCGAAAGCAGCATGACGAAAGGCGACCACATCCAAATGTCGGTAATCGCCACGGCGTAGAGCGCGGCCACCGGATCCGACAGCCAGGGAAAATCACCGAGGCCGAAGATGTAGTTGATAGGTCCCCATGACGGACTGTACAGGAGTTGCCAGAACAGTCCGACTACGGCCGCCGACATCATCATCGGCAGCAGCAGCAGCGTGGTGATCAGACCCTTGAATGGGATTGCACGGTTAAGCAGAACGGCGATGCCAAAGCCGACGAGCATCTGGCCGCCGACCGAGACGATCACATATTTGGCAGTAATCCAGAAATTGCTCCAGATGTAGGGGCTAGCCAGGAGCTCCCTGTAGTTGCCCAGGCCGACGAAAACCGGCGGCGCGCTTCCGGCGGCGCTGTAGTCGTAAAACGAATATCCAAGAGAATAGATCAGCGGAAAGATATTGAAGATGATCAAAAAGGCGATGGTCGGAATGATAAAGAGGTTACGAATGGAGAGGTCACTTAGGCCGCGGGCCATGGCCGCGGACTTCGCGTCTAGCTTCGTGATCACGTCGCGACGCTCACTTACTTACCGCAGCACGCCCGGAGGGACCTTCGCCACCTCCGGGCGTTAGCAGCGTACTACTGCGCGTAGCGCTTATACTTCTTGAAGGTGGTAGTCCAATCGGCATCGACGCCGTCCAAAGCCTCCTTGGCCGTGCCCTTGCCGTCGACGATGTATGGATAGAGATGCCGATTGAGCTGGTCGAGGAGTTCGGCATACTCGGGGGTAGCCCAGAAATCCTTCACCATCAGCATCGACTGGTAAAAGGCCTCATTGTACGGCGTCGCCTTGCGGAATTCCTGCGATTCAAGGATCGCCTTGCTGCAGGTGTAACCGCCGAGTTCGCCCCACTTCTTTTGGGTCGAGTCCTTGACGAACCACTCGAGGAACTTCATCGCAGCGTCGCGCTTTTTTGAGTACGACACGATGGAGATTCCCTGCCCGCCCAGGGCGGCGAAGTGCGCGCCTGTTGGCCCGGCCGGATTGGCGAAGAAGCCGGTGCCACTGGCATGCGGGTTCGTCGTCGGATTGGCGAGGGCCGGGAAAAACGCGAAGAAGTTCATGCTCATTGCGGCCAGGCCCTCAGTGATTGCCTGGTTGTCCTCGAGGAAAAACGCCTTGCCCCATCCGGGAGGCGTGAATTTGTAGAGTTCGTGGTATGCCTCAAGGCCCTGTACGGCTTCCTTGGAATTGATGATGCCATTCACCTTGTAGGTGGCGTAGTGGCCCAGTTCGCCACCATAGCTGAAGATCGTCTGCTCGACCCCCATAGCGATCGCGTCATAGGAATTGTCGGTGTAGATCGCGATGCCGTAGCGCTTTTCATTGGGTCGATGGAAGAACTCGGCGATGTCACGCATCTGCTTGTAGTCTTTGGGCACGCCGAGTTCGTAGCCGTATTTGGCCTTGAACGCAGTCTTTTCCTTGGGATCCTCGAACCAGTCCTTGCGGTAGGCCCAGCCGTTGGCGTCGCCTTCTAGCGGAATCGCCCAGTATTTGTGGCTGCCGATCGGATACTCGGCGTAGCCGGCAACGGTAGCCGGCAGGAATGCCTTCTCCAGATTGTGCTTCTGAAAGAAGTCGGTGAGGTCTACGTAGTGGCCTTGGGTCGAGCCCGCGCCCAGCCACTGCGAGTCGCCGACGACCATGTCGTAGGCGGTGCCCTTCGCCGCGAATTCGCGGAACGTCTTCGTTTGGAAGTCGCTCCACGGCGTGGTCTCCACCGTGACCTTGACCCCCGTCTCCTTCGTGTAGTCGTTGACCAGTTCCTGAAGATAGTTGGCCGGATCCCATTCCGCCCAGAAGATGGTCAATTCCTCGGCGCGAGCCGTATTGGCCAGCACGAATGCCAAGCCTCCTGCCGCGAGCAGCGCGGTAATACTTCTCTTCATGGTTTTCCTCCCTATAAGTTTTCCCTGGAGTTAGTGTCAGTTCGGACGCCGCATCGCAGCGCGCGACTATCCGATTGCTTCATAGTCACTGCATGCGGAACCTCCGTAACACGTTGTTCCAAGCAGTGTTCATTGGCGGCTTCCCTGACTGACCCACTACGAGTTCAGACTGGTCCCCACACAAGGATCGACCTAGTTTGACAACACGCTATAGTTCTCTCATCAGAAAGGCAAGCAGGCGAGCGGGTGATGCGGCAGCGGACATGGTGCTCGCCCGGGAGGGTAAAAATGAACCAGGGCCCCGCGCCTCTCAAACTTTTGGGGTCTGGACAGCCGACGCGCCGGCGCGTTTGCTGATTTTACAATGAGGCGCATCTTCGTTGTCGGCACGGCTGACACAAAAGGCGAGGAGCTCGCCTATCTGCGGCGCATGGTCGCCGACGCAGGCGGCACGCCGATAGTGGTCGACGTCGGCATCGGCTCGGCGCGTTGCGATGTCGATATTGCGCGGAGCGAGATCGCCGCCCACCATCCGGACGGAATGCATTTTCTGCGCGGGACTGATCGGGGCGAGGCCATCACCGCCATGGCAGAGGCGTTCGCCCGATTCGTCGCGACCCGCCGCGACATCGACGCCATGCTGGGTATCGGCGGCGGAGGCGGCACCTTCATTGTGACGAAGGGCATGCAGGCACTTAAGGTCGGCCTGCCCAAGCTGATGGTTTCGACTCTCGCCTCCGGCGAGGTCGGAGCTTATGTGGACATCGCGGACATAACCATGATGCCGTCGGTCACTGATTTGGCCGGCCTGAACAACATCAGCAGCGCTGTGCTTCGCAACGCGGCGTTTGGCATCGTAGGCATGGCCGCTGCTGGCCCTCCCGCGGGCACCGAGAAGCCGGCGATCGCGCTGACCATGTTCGGCGTCACGACCCCTTGCGTCACTATTGCATCCGAGCAGCTCCGGGACCGTTTCGATTGCGTTGTGTTTCATGCCACCGGGACTGGGGGACGCGTGATGGAGAAATTGGTCGACAGCGGCCTCGTGAGCGGCGTCATCGATGTAACGACGACTGAGGTGTGCGATCACCTCTTCGGCGGCGTGCTCAGTGCTGGCGCTGATCGGCTCGGCGCGATCGCGCGCACGCGCGTGCCCTACGTCCGCTCGGTTGGTGCACTTGACATGGTCAATTTTCGGGCGATCGAGACGGTACCGGCGCACTATTCACACCGCAATCTCTATCGCCATAACCCGCAAGTGACGCTCATGCGTACGACGGCTGAGGAGAATCGCCAAATCGGCGTGTGGATCGCCGAGAAACTCAATCGGTGCAGCGGTCCTGTCCGCTTCCTAATTCCCGAGAAAGGGGTGTCGATGCTGGACGCGCCGGGCCAGCCGTTTCATGATCCGACTGCCGACGCCGCGCTGTTCGACGCGATCGAGCACACGCTTCATCGGACACGCGACCGTCGGATCGAAAGGATCGCGTGCCATATCAATGATCCCGAGTTTTCGCATTCCCTGGTTGAAAGCTTTCTGGAGATCGCGAGTTGACGCCGGATCGAAATCTTCCCAACGAAATCAAGGAAACGACCATGGTCAGAGCCTATCGCAGCGCCGTTATCAATGCGCCGGTCCAAAAGGTTTGGGCGACTATTCGGGACTTCAACGCCCTGCCTTCATGGCATCCAGCGATTGCCAAGAGTGAAATCGAGGGCGGACGGGCAAGCGACGCCATTGGCTGCGTGCGTAGTTTCTCGTTGAAGGATGGCGGACATTTGCGCGAACAGTTGTTGGCGCTCTCTGACGTCGACCATTCGTTCAGCTACAGCATCCTGGTATCGCCCATGCCGGTGAAGAATTACGTTGCAACGTTTCGCCTGACCCCGGTTACGGTCGGGAACGGCACTTTTACCGAATGGTGGGCGGACTTCGACGTGACTTCGAGCAGCGAAGACGCGATGGTGGCGCAGATCGGCGACGGCGTGTTCGTCGGTGGGTTCAAAGCGTTGCAGGAAAAGCTCGCGGCTTAAGCATTTTCCGCGGCTCCCCGATCCAAAAGGAGTGCTTTGGTATGAAGCTCGGTTTCAATCTTCTGCTCTGGACGACCCACGTGGTTGACGAGCATGTTCCGCTTTTCGATCGCCTCAAGGCAGTCGGCTATGACGGGGTGGAAATCCCCTTGTTCGAAGGCGAGGTGCGCCACTACTCGCGGCTTTCTCGAAATCTTAAGGACGCCGGGCTCGCCGCGACCGCGGTGACGGTGATGCCGTCTGGCAAGAGCGCCATCACCGCCGATGCGGCCGAACGCATGCAAGCGCTCGATCATCTAAAATGGGCGATCGATTGCACCGCGGCGCTCGGAGGTGACGTGCTGTGCGGACCATTCCACCAGCCTCTAGGCGAGTTCTCCGGTGTCGGACCGACCGAGGCGGAAAAATCCCATTGTGTCGAGGTCCACAAGCAGGCGGCGCAATACGCGGCCAAGAGCGGCATCAAACTGTCGGTCGAGCCGCTCAATCGTTTCGAATGCTATTTCCTCAACACCGCCCGCGACGCCCATGCACTGGTCGAGCGCGTCGCGGAGCCGAACTACGGCTACCTGTATGACACTTTCCACTTCAACATCGAGGAGAAGAGGCTTACCGACGCCATCCGCGCGACCGCGCCGGCAATCAACCACGTCCACATCTCGGAAAATGACCGCGGAACGCCCGGCACCGGCCACGTGGATTTCGCGGGCGTGTTCGGCGCGCTTAAAAAATCCGGATACGACGACTGGATGACCGTCGAAGCATTCGGCCAAGCGCTGCCCGACCTCGCGGCGGCCACCAAGGTCTGGCGGCCGCTCTTTGTGATGCCCGAGGATGTTTACGCAGGCGCGTTTCGGCTGATGAAGGAAGGCTGGGCGAAGCACTGAGCGGTTCAAGCCTTATACCACCTCCATAACGGCTTGAATCGGGGGATTTTTGAGGTAAGCGGTGGGAACTGCTGGTTGTTTTTGTTGCCCGAGGTGTGATTCGCTGCGCCATCTGATTCGGGGAAACAGATGGTCAAATGC
>Ga0210408_10001114_pt1 | contig 29515 bp, 29 predicted proteins | sample IncBWH4MmetaG_FD_155471 | JGI IMG/M metagenome (GOLD analysis project Ga0210408, IMG submission 155471) | Forest soil microbial communities from Barre Woods Harvard Forest LTER site, Petersham, Massachusetts, United States - Inc-BW-H-4-M | ecosystem: Environmental > Terrestrial > Soil >... | reverse complement strand
GCAGCAGGTACTCATCGGAGGGCGGCCCGGGTTTGACGACGGTGGTGCGCCACGCGCGGACTTCCTGCACGCGGTCGAACAGCTCCTCGGGGACGATCGGCTCGTGCAGCCCGCGGATCGAGCGGTCGTTGCTGCGTAGCGCGGTGACGTACCCGGCGTACGCGGCGTTGCAGAGCATCTCCCTTACGGTGTCCTTCCCGAACGGCCGGTCGCGGGCGGTGCGCGCCCCGGCCGCGTTCAGCCACGCGGCGAGCGTGCGGTCTGACTCCTGGCCCGTGGAGTAGCGCTCGAAGAGCTGGAGCACGAGCGGCGCGCGCTCGGTGTCGGGGGTGGCGAGCTTGGTGTCGGGGTCGCGTGTGTAACCCCAGGGGAGCGAGCCGACGAGGTGCCCCTGCCGCGCCTTCTCGCGGAGCCCGCTGCGCGTCCAGAAGGAGAGCGACACGGAGTAGTACTCATCGAACATCTCGTGGATCGACTCGGCGAGGAACGCTGAGGGGTCGGTGGGGTCTTCGCCCATCGGCTGGGTGACGGAGACGACGCGGATGCCGAGCCGCTCGCGCAGGAGCTGCTTGTAGCGGCGCGCCTCGACCTGGTTGCGTGCGAACCGTGAGGTGTGGTAGACGAGCACCACGTCGAGCTTGCCTTCGGCGGCGTCGGCCATCAGGCGCTGGAACTCGGGGCGGGCCTCGGACTTGCGCCACCCGGAGTGAAAGTCGCAGTATTCGCCGATCAGCTCGAGGTCGTTCTCGTGCGCAAAGTTGGTGATCGCCTGGCGCTGCGCGTCGGGTGAAAAGCCCTGGCCCTGCTCCTCGGTTGACTCGCGGACGTACGCGGCGGCGCGCTGCCTGCTACCGCCCCCGTCCGGGGTCGGTGAGGTCGCATCCGCGCCGCAGCCACCAGTCGGCGAACCAGCGCGCGAACGCGAGGAGCTTGGGATCGGGGGTGCCTGGGAGGTCATGGCGGGGTCCTCCTGCTTGGGGGTTATGGGAGCGCTCGATCAGAGCAGAGCCCGGCCGTGATCTCAAGGTCCTGGCAGGCGAAGCCGGCCGTGACGCCTTCTCGCAGGCCCGGCGCACGGTGCGCGGCGTCCTTGGTGCGGCCGGCCGTCGCGCGGTCATCGCCGGGGCCTCCGCGCCGCAGCGCACGGCGCCGCCGCGGCGGGCTTGCGGAAGACGAGCACGTCCTCGTGCGCGACGACGTGCGTCCGGTCGCCGCGGGCGCGCGCCTTGCGTACCTGGAGCGTCTGCCAGAAGGAGGGCCGCATCACGATCTCGGCGTCGCGGACGGTGGCAAGCAGCGCGATGATGCGCTGCCAGTAGTGCAGCCCGGTTTCTTCGCAGAGCGTGATCGTCTCGCCGCTGAGGTTGCGCAGCGCCCCGCCCGAGCGCATGTCCTTGGTGGCGAGCACGAGGTACCCGCCGGGCTTCAGCACGGCCGCGCAGGCGTGGTAGACGCCGGCCATCGCGGCGAGGTAGGCACCGCCCCGCGCGTGCCCGAGGTTGGCCCGGTCGGGGCTGTAGTTGGTGGTGTCATCCCGGCGGATCGGGCCGAGTCCGCTCCTGAGGTTTTCTTTGGCGACATCCGCGACCTGGCAGGCGTACGGCGGGGAGGTGAGGATCAAGTCGACGCCCCCGCCGGCCGCCCGTCGGGTGTGGCCGGCGAGCAGCCGGGTGAGGTTCTGCGCGTCGCCTTCGATGACGCGCGCGGGCTCGCGGGCGCCGTGGTGGCGGGCGTGGTGGATGTTGGCGCGCGCGAGTTTCGCCCACCGGGGCTCCAGCTCGAGCCCGAGGGCGCGGCGGTGGAGGTGGATGGCCTCAACGAGCGTTGTGCCGATCCCGCACATCGGGTCGAGCACGAGGTCGCCGGGGTCGCTGTAGGTTTCGATCGCGCGGCGCGCGAGCGCGGGGAGCATCTTCCCTGGGTGACGGTTTGACTCGGGGCTGTAGCGGCCGTGTCGCTGCCACTGGCTCGTGGTCTGCGCACAGGGCCAGATCGCGAGCGGCAGATCGGCGGTGCGGTACGGCAGGGGCGCCCGGTGGCCGGCCGAGGCCCTGCGTGCGACCCTGCCCGCGGGCGCGGCGGGCGGCCGGTGGGCGCGCGGCGTCGGGCAGCCTGGGTCGGGTGCACGTCGGCGTGAGGGTGTGGACGTGGGGTGTGGCATGTTCACCTCCCGATGGTGCTGTCGCTCATCGTGTGTGTTTGAGGGGTGGGGCGGGTCCAGTGTTTGATTCGGGCTCGCGCGATCGGGATGTACTCGGCCTCGCGCTCGATGCCGAGAAAGCGCGCGCCCTCGATGACCGCGGCGATGCCGGTGCTGCCGCTGCCGGTGAATGGGTCGAGGACGATGCCCCCCGGTGGGGTCACAAGGCGCACGAGGTGGCGCATCAGCGCGATCGGCTTGACGGTGGGGTGGATGTTCTGCCGCGGGGTCTTCCCGCGCTGGTAGGGGTTGTCGACGGGCGTCTTGCGGCCGTCACCGGCGGTTGTCCGCTCGTGTGCGCCAAGACCGGCGTGGCGCTCCCGGCTGCTCGCCTTCGGGCAGTAGAAGAAACGCGAGACGCCGCCGCTCTGCTCATCGAGCATCCGCACCGCGCAGTCCGGCGGGCACTCCCAGCGGCCGATGAGCTCGCTGGTGCTGGAGCGCTCCGGGAGACCTCTTTGGCCTTTGTGGCCTGTTGTGCTGAGGCCGCCTTTGCCGCGGGCTGCGGGATGGTGGCAGCTTGAGCGTGTGCGGGTATGCCCCGTGTGCCGGCAGTCGGAGGTGTGGGAGAGGATGACGTTCGCGGGCCAGCGACCCGGCGTGCCGGCCCCGTGCGAACGCTCGCCGGCGCGCCGGCTCTCGGTTTCGCTCTCGCGCGCGTCTGCGGCGGGTTGGGGGGTGATTCGGCAACCGTCGATGTTCACTCCTGCATCCGTCGCCCTTCCAGGGCGCGCACGTTCGGCCAGACCGCGTCCGGGCCGCAGTCGCAGCGGTGGCCCGGCTTGGCCCACCGCCAACGTTTGCAGCGCTGGCACCTGAGGTTCGCTGACGCCGAGTAGGTCGCGAACCGCTCGAAACCGGGCTCGCCAGTGAAACCGGCGTGCGACGCCTGGCCCACGTCACCGAGGCGGTCCCAGTGCCTGCCCATGAACTCCAGGCCATAGGGCGGGTCGGTGACGATCGCGTCGATGCTGTCAGCGGCCAGCCTGGGCAGCGCCTTCAGGCAATCGGCGTGGTTGATCCGCCACCGCGCGGCGCGGCGGCGCCGAACCGGGGGTGATGACTGGGCGCGCCGGGCGCAGCTCGCCCGCGCAGTGGGGGCGCCGCTGGCCTGTTTGGGCTGTGCTGGTCTGCTCGCCATTCCTTACCCTCCCGTGTTGGTTTGGCCGAGCCAGTCCACGTAGGTTTCGGGGTGCTCGGCGGAGATGAAGATGGGCGCGAACGGGCCTCGGCTGGTGAGCTGCGCGAGCGTCACGAAGGAGATGGGGACGGTGCCGTAGCGGCCCTGGGTCGGGTCGGTGCGGTAGAGCGCGATCACCCTCTGGATGCGCCGACGCGCATGTGCGGGTGTCTGGTCGGCGAGGACCACGATCACCGCCGGGAAGGTGCGGTAGTAGGTGCGCCATAGCGGCCCGCCGGCGGTGGTGTTTGCGGGGGGTGTGGGTGTGTGGTGGCGGAGCTGTGAGTAGCCCGCGAGCTTGGCGGCGAGTTGCTCGGGTGGGATCGTGCCGCGGTCGAGCTCGATGAAGCGCTGGTGGAGTGTGAGCGACTGGTCGGGGGCGGCCTGGAGGTAGGTGAGCAGCGCGTCGGCGATGACCTTCCGCGCGCTGCGTCCCTGGGTGAGTGGGTGTGCGATCTCGTGCCGCCAGGAGAGGGGGCCGCAGTTGTCTCCGTCGCGTTCGCGGGCGGCTTTGACGAACGCGATCCCGGTGTCGTTGACGGCGAGGGTGTGCGCGCGCAGCGGCCCGGATGCCTGGGCGGGTGAGGTGAGTCGTCGCCTGGGCTCGGCGAGCGTGCCGGCTGTCTGTGTCGTGTCCGCGCCATGAGCGGTGATGAACCACATTGCGAGGCGGTGTGGGCCGTGCGCGCAGTCGGCGAGCCTACGCTCGCGCAACCTGGCGAGGACGCGCTGAGTCCAGCGCAGCGTCGCCGTGGGCATGTGCAGCGCGTGTACCTGGCGGGCGGTCATCAGCCGGTGCTGGTAGAGGCTCTGGAGGATGTCCACCGTGACCGCGGGCAGCGCGCGCAGCTCGCTCTCTGTTGGGTATCCGCTCACGGCTGGGGGTCCTCGGGGTCGGGCAGCCGCGGCATCGTGGAGCGCCCTGCCTCCCCCTGCTGGCCGGCGGAGGATTGATCGCCGTGGCTGGCGAGGTGGTCGTGGATGCGCTGGTCGAGCGTGTCGAGCGCCGTGATCGTCTCGGCCGCGTCTGTGCGCCCGGATGCCTTGTCGATGATGGGCTGGATCGTGGCGACCTGCTCGGGGTGGTGCGCGTCGGTGTAGAGGTCGGTGATGGCGAGGTTGTGGAAGAGGAAGGGGCGGGTGGGGTGGCCGTGGTGGGTGGCCTGTGCGAGGAAGGTCCAGCGGGGGAGGCTGGTGATCGCGCTGGCGGGCGGGTCGTTGTTCCACTCGCGTGCGATAAGCGAGGCGGCGCGCTCGTTCAGCGCGGTCGTGATGAGGTGCGAGCGGTTGGTCGTGAGCGCGTTCAGCGTCTCGCGGGTGAGCCGCTCGGGGTTCTGGTTGAGCAGGAACGCGCGTATCCCGTACTTGGCGGTCTGCTCCAGCAGCGCCGCGAGGTTCCCCGACGCGGCGCCGTCGTAGGTCTGGACCTCATCGAGGAAGACGTAGAACTCCCGGCGCCGCTCGGGTGGCAGGGTGGCGCGGCCCTTCGCGGCGTGCAGCAGGTCGAATACGAGGAGGTTGGCGATGAGCTTGTCGCGCGCGCCGCCGGCGCCGGGGCACGCGAGCACGATCCGCCCCGTGTTCATCGCACGGGCGATGTCGTAGCTGGTGCTCTGCGCGCCGAGGAGCGCGGCGAGCTGGGTGCTTGAGCGCAGCCGGTCGATGAGGTTGGTGACGGGGGTGATCGCCTCTTCGGCCATGCGGGGGAACCGCTCGCTGAAGAACTGGCGGCGCGCGGGTGAGAGCAGCGGCAGCACCCGCTCGCGCCACTCGGGGTTCCCCAGCAGCGTTGGGATCTGAAAGAGCGTCGGCTGCAGCCCGTCGGGTAGAAGGGTGGAGAGCTCAATCAGCCCGGCGGCGGCCTGGGTGGTGAGCGTCAGCGCGCGGTTGTTGCGCTCCCCCCAGCGAAGCGCGGACGCGAAGGAGTCAACGATCGCCTCAACCCGCCGCTCCCGCGCGTCCTCGCCCAGGCCGCGTGCGGCCAGGAGGTTCCACCCCGGCTGCCCTTCCCGTGAGCGGGCGCCGACGAGATCCAGCTCGACCACGCGCTTGGCGAGGCCCTGGTCGGTGAGGCAGCTCTTGATTCGCTGGATCGCGTCCTCGTGGGGGTCGAGGAACATGCCGCCGTGCCCTGAGCGGACGAGGTGCAGGAACTGTGTGATCGCAAGCTCGGTCTTCCCCCACCGCGAGCGCCCGGAGGTGTAGGTGAAGAACGTGTCCGCGAGCGGCAGCGCCACCAGCCGCTCCCCGCTCTCCCCCGTCACGCGGCCGAGTGGCACAACGTCGGGCTGGCTGGTGTACTCGGGCAGCCCCGCTGGGGCGGGGTGAACCGCCGGGCCGAGCCGCAGCACCTCCGGCGCGAGGCAGTGCGCGCTCGGTGGCTTGAGCAGCCCCGCGACCTCCCTGGCGCCGACGAGCCCGCGCCGCGCCGGCGCGAACAGCCCGCTGCTCATCCGCCGCTCAAACCACGCCCGCCGGCCGGGGAGGTCGGACCCCAGGAACGCCAGGCCGGCGACACGCACGCCGACCACCCGCAGCGAGTTCGCCGCCGCCCACGCATCGAAGCACCCCAACAGCGCCTGCATCCGCTCCACCGCGAGCGCCTTCACCGGCGCGCGGCAGCACACGAGAACCTGCAGCGCGAACAGCGGCTCGGCCTGCAGAACCTTCGCGGCCAGCTGCTCACGCAGCACGCGCTGCTCGACAACATCCGCCACAGGCCGGCGACCCGCCCCCCGGCCGCCACCGCCCAGCACCTCGAGCAACCCACCTGCCGCCACACCGGGGCTCTCACCCCGGCGTGCCTCGCGCAGCAGCCGGCGTCGCAGCCGCCGCCGCGCGCCCGCCGGACAGGGCAGAAGATCGACCGCGACTTCCCCCCGCCCGCCGTCGGTGCCCGCGAGGACCCGGGCGAAGCTCTGGAGCGGGTCGGGGTCGAGCGCCAGGTGCGCAAGCGGCTCGCTGCTCGGCCGCGCCAGACGCAGCTCCGCACGCACCACACACCCACCCTCCCCGTCCTTGCACCCGTCCTCGGGTTCGGGCTTGGGCTCGGGGTCCAGGGTGCGGACCTGTACCCGGTCGTAGTTGCCGAGCGCCGAGCGAACCGCCGGCAGCGACCGGCCCGGCACGACGAGTGAGTAGCGCATCCGGCCCTCGTCATCGGTGTCGAGCAGCACGCGCACCGCGCTCGCGCGCCGGTCAAACCAGCCGCCGACGAGCCGCCGCACACGCGAGAGCTGCGCGGCGCACCGCAACACACCATCCATGCTCGGCGCGAACGAGTCGGGCGCAAGCACGACAAGCCGCACGCGCCGGGCAAGCGCACGACGACTCACGACGACACGAACCGTGAACAGCACCGCCACCGCCGACGCCACCGCGATCACCACCAGCACGAGCGCCGCGGCGGCCTGGGCGACCCCACCACTCACGCGATGACTCCCTGCGAACGCGAACAACACGAGACCCACGACAACGAGCAGCAGCGGGGTAGCGTTCTGGGCAGGGCGGCGAGTCACAGTGAGTTACCCGTGCGGATAGAGATGTCAAAAAACGCCAGCCCGCCGAAGCCCGCATCCGCAAGCCACAAACGGCGCGTCGGGGCCGAGTGGGCCGCGAACCGTAGTGCGAACCACAGTGCGAACCGCCGCGCGAACCACAGCGCGAACACCCTCCGTGCATTGCCAGCGCTCACGTGCTGGCTCCTTGGCCGCGCGGCGCGGGTGGCTGCGCGTACCCGTAGATGGGGGCGGCCTCGCTGACCGGCGCGGATGGTTTGAATGGCCCGACGCGGGTTACGCGCCCGTTGTAGTTGCCCTCGACGGTGACGATTTCACCCGTCGCGAGAACCTGTACGACGATCCCGACGTGCGCGCTCGCGCTGGGGCCCTGCCCGTAGAAGACGGCGTCGCCGGGTGAAGGCCTCGCGGTGGGTGGTAGCACCTTCCCGCCGTGTTCGCGGGTCCAGGTGTAGAGCGACCCGGAGTACCCGTAGAGCGCGGTCGGGCCGGGCAGTGGCACCCCGGCGTGCTGCCACACCCATGCGGCGAACAGCGAGCACCACTCCTCGCACGGCCCGTAGATCGTGCACTTGGAGCCGGGCGGGTGCTCGCCCTGGCCGATCTGGCTTTCGGCGACTCGCACGATCGCGGAGGGGCTCGCGCTTGCGGGCGTGGGCACGCTTGCGTTGCAACCGCTGGCGACGGGTTGTGCGAGCGGCGGGCTGGTGGCGCCGGGCGAGCCGGCGCCGTTGAACCCGTACTGCACGGCGCGCGCCATGACCTCTTCGGCGTAGCTGACGCCCACGGTCGCGCACGCCCCGTAGTAGTTACACGCTGCCTGGCGGTATTCGTTGTAGGTGCCGCCGGCGGGCGGGGCGCCCATGTCTTCGCGGAGGATTCGTGCGGCGGTGTTGATCGCGTCCGCCGGATCGTTGATCGATAGCGGCTGGCCGGGGTCGGCGTTGACGGCGTAGCGTTCCCAGAGTGTCGGCCCCGGGCCGGGGCTGCATGGGCTTCGGCGGACGTAGGCGATCTGCATCGGCCCGGCGCACCCCGCCGTGTTGACGCCGGCGCAGTCGCCGTTGCCGCACTCCTGCGCACCGATCGACGCGAGGAAACTCCAGTCGATATCGAACCGCTCGCCGGCCTGCTCATACAGCCGCAGCCGCGCGGGCGGGATGCTCTGCAGCGCATACGCGGAGGGCGCAGGTTCCGCCGCGACAGCTGAGGCGCTGCCCGGCTCGCAGCCTGTGAAGCTCGCGCCGAGCACCGCGACCGCGACACCGACGATGACGAGGAGCACAAAGCCGCTCCCACCGAGGCCGCCCAACAGCCACACCCACAACATCCTTCGCCCGGAGAGCTGCTTGCGCATCACTCGCCCTCCAGTCCGCTGACGAGCAGCCGCCCGCCGTGGGGTGAGAGGAGCAGCCCCACCGGGTAGTCGACCAGACCGCCGGTGTTGACCACGGCGATCACCCCGACCAGCCCCGAGGGTGCCGGAGTGCCGTGAAGGGAAAGCAGCCGCGCGTGGTCCGCCTGCGCGGCGGGCCGCACGCGCGGTGGATTCTCCTTTAGTGAGTGAACGAGCCCGGCGGTGGCGCTCTCGATCCGGCTCGCAGGAGTGTCCGTGTAGAGGTAGCGCAGGTATCCGTAGAGGAACAGCCGCGCGGCCCGCGCGGCCACGGGCGTGAGAGGCGCCGTGCCGTCCCGGGACAGCCGCGGATGGGCCGCCGCCCTGTGCCCGAGGGGGCCCTGTGCCGCACGCTCGGTGGCGTGTGGCGGCTGCCCGCCGGGAGGGGTGAGAGCGAGCAGCAGAGCGGTCGCTGTGAGCAGCAGGACGACGGCGGTCATCGCCGTGTGCCGCTCACCGTCGGCGATCGGCCGGTCACGCAGCCGGGTGAACCACCGGATCATCGGTCCTCACCCGTCCCGTTGTGGCCGGTGATCCCCAGGAAGCTGCGACTGTTGCGGTAGGCGGCCTCGGCGGTCGCGGCGCCCAGACGGTAGAAGGGGTCGAGTACCAGGCAGCGCCCTTCGGGGTTGTTATGCGGGCAGGTAGGACGCCGTATCCCGGTGGTGTTCTCGCCGGGCCGGGGGCGCCGGTAAGGCGCACCGCACGCTCCGCACGCCACCGGCGAGGAGCCCGCCAAGACGCACCGCGTGAGTAGCCGCGGATCGTGTTCACGCGCAACGGCGCAGCGCGCGAGGTACCGGGCCTGACAGGTCGTGCTCGGGCAGGAGCGCCTCTGTGGCCCGGCGAGCGCTTGAGCGTTGTAGAAGTAGCGGCGCCCCTTGCTCAGCAGCGAGACCCGCAGGGCTGCGTCGCGGCCGAGCATGAGCGGCCTCGCCCACGCCGGAGGACGCTGGCGAATCCAGCCCTGGTCCTGTAGAGCGTCCAGCAGTTGCTCGCCGGGGTGAAGGAGAAGCCAGAGCGTGCCGTCCTCGCGCAGGACACGATGCACCTCGGCGAGGACCGCGAGCGTGACCTCGAGCGCCTGGGTGGACGGCGGGCTGGTGACGCACGTCTGCGCCCACTCGTCGGGCAGTTCCCCGAGGAGGGCAAGCGGATCGGTGTTTTCGATACGCCGGCTCATCATGTGTCCTCCTCAGCCGGGGGGTCGTCAGGGGACGACCCGGGTTCGCTAAGCAGCGGTGCGTCATCGATCAGTTCCGCGGTGCTGTCAATTGACGGCTCGTAGGCATTCGGGGCCCGCGTTGGCGATTGCGCCGAGGTGCCGCCCACGACGAAAGCGATGTTCACCGGCTGGGACGGCGGAGGGGGCGGAGGAGGCGGTGGCGGTGGCGGATGTCTGGCGTGTCGTTTTGCCATGCCCGCGAGGCGACTGGTGTAGTAGAGGGACTGCAACCCCGTCAATCCCTCTCGTGCGGCGGTGCCGCCGGCGGCGACGGCGAGGAGGTCTCCCGCGAGCTTGTTGCGTTGCAGGAAGACGGCCCACAGGAACGCGGCCTGCAGCGCGAACGCCATCAGCCACCCGAGGTTCGACGTCGCTTCGGCGAGGGCCTGGCAGACGACCAGGATGACCGCGAGGATCAGGCTGTAGACGACCTTCCGCGCGAGGTACCCCGCGAGCTTGGACAGCCACGCGGTGAAAAAGGCGTGGCCGCGGCCCGGGAAGATCCCGACGATCAGCGCGACCGGCGCGAAGGAGAGCATCAAGAGCAGCAGGATCTGCGCGAGGATCACCCCAAGCGCGAGCGCGCCGAGCAGGCACCATGCGCCGATCTCTCCGGCGAGGATCACGATCGAGAGCAACAGCCGCTCGTACTGGCCGCTCTTGCCCATCGCTTCCGCGGCCGGCTCATCCGCCGCGCCGAGGGGGTAGCTGCCGCTCGCCTTCGCGGGGTCGGAGGACGGGAGGTCTTCACTGTCGCCGTGTTCGAGCGCTTCATGCTCGGAGTTGCGGCCCGGCGACTGGTAGGGGTAGGCGAGGAAGTGGGGGGCGTACTTGTCGCGGTCGTTGATGCACGTCTTGCCTTCGGCGTGAACTTCGGTGCCGCTCGCGAGCTGCGCGGCGAGCTGCGCGTCCCGGGTCGGGTCGGCGCTCAGGGGACGCACCGCGACCGACCGAGTCTTCCCCCCGCTCGTTGCCGTGCAGTGCTCGATCCCGCCGAACTCAAGGACGGTCCAGGGGTCGAGGACCAGCAGCGAGAAGAGCTGATCGCCGGCCTGGCTCTTGGCCTGCTGTTCGTCTGAGAGCGCCCCGTGGCTTGTGAGGGACAGCAGCGCCGTGGAGATCTCGTTCGAGAGCCGGCTCGCGGGAGCGATCGTGCGCTGCGGCTGGGTGACTATCCCGATCGCGAGCACGCAGTACAACAGCGAGACGGCGAGCGCCCCCGCGGTCTCGGTATAGCGGCGCTGCACGAGCGCCTTCCACATCGCCCAGCACCCCGTCAACGTGATCACGGCGATCAGCCACGGGGTACCGAACGTGCTGGTGTAAAGGTTGTGGATCGCCCCGGAGACCGGGGCGAGCGCCCCAGAGCCCGGAGAGCCATTCCCGTTGACCAGGTCCAAGTTGAACGCGAACCCGAAGAGCGTGATCACCGCGTTCGCCACGAACGCTGTCACCAACCAGATGATCTGCGCGATGGAATACGCGATCAGCGGCACGACACCGGAGACATCCACACCTCCCAACCCGACGCTGATCCCGCCTATGTACTCGTCGAGCTGATAGTTGGCGAGCGGGTAGCGGCCGACCAGCCCGCCGGGCGGGATCTGTGGCGCGGGACCGATGTTGCTGTACACATCCCCATACGCCGCCGGCCGCGAGAGCAGCACCAGGAGCACCGCGAGCGCGAGCGCCGACGCGAGGAGGACCACCCGCCGACCCCGGGGAGCCCGAGAGAGAACACCGTGGATGGTTTTCATGCGGGGCTCCTCTCGGGCCGGGGGCCGCGCTCGGGCTGCCCCGGGGTGGTTGACAGTGCGGCGAGCAGGCGCGCGTCGAGGTCGACCTGCACTTCGCCGACGCGGCCGTCGAGGTCACGCATCAGACACCGCCCGGCGCGGTACTCCCGCAGCAGCCGCACAAGCTCCTGGTCACCCGGGTCGAGGCCGATCAGCTCCAGGGCGCGGCGCGCCTCGGCGTCTGACTCCTGCCCGCCGATGAACCACGTCCCGATCAGGTCCGCCAGCTCCTCGAAATCCGAGACGAGCTGCGTAGCGAGCAGCAGCGTCGTGTTGAACGCGCGACCCATCCGCACGAGCCGCTGCACGATCGCCTGGCCCTGGCGAGAGATCAAAAACGCCTTCGCCTCGTCCAGCAGCACGACCTTGTGGCGTGTGCGGTCCTGGGAGACCAGTCGCAGCACATACGCCGCGACCAGCGTCAAGGTGGCGACCGAGACACGCTCCGCGCGGGTGTACGTCTCCCGGCTCGCACCGGGGTCAGGCAGCGACAGGCCCGGCGTGCGGATCGTCGTCACCGACCCGGCCGCCCGCACAACATCCCTGCTGGCGCCCGTCTCCGCGAACCCGAGACGAGCGAGGCCGAAGTCGCAGATGACCTCAAGCGCCTCGCCGGCCTCCCGCGCGGGCTCGCTCTCACTCGCGCACAGCGCCCGGACCACGGAGAGGGTGCTGCGCTCACCGTGACGCACGGCGTCCTTCACTGCGCGGCCGATCGCGTTCTCCCACGACGGCGGCGGGTCACGCAGCAGCTCAAGCAGATACGAGCAGGCCAGTTCCTCGCGCAACTCCTCAAGGCCAATCAGCAGCGGGTCGAGCTTGCCCTGCTGCCCCGGCGCCCCGGAAAGCTCAAGCACATCCAGGCGCCCGTCGAGCTCCGGTAGCTTCTCCCACCCGTGGTCGGGCTTGGGGTCGAAGTCAACGATCAGCGAACCGCGGCGCTCGGCGGCGTACGCGATCCCCTGCGCTGTGACCGTCTTGCCGCTCCCCAGCGTCCCGGCGAGCGCGACCGCGGACGCGCGGGACTCCCGTGAGGGAGCGGTCGCGTCGTAGCGGACCGGGCGACGCACACCCCGCGGTGTGAAACCGAGGTACACCCCGCGCGGGGCTCCCACCGTGTGCGTGGCCGTCGGGACGAGCGCGCCGAACTGCTCGACGGTCACCTGCTGCACGTAGTCGCGCGTCAGGCCGCCATTGGTCCTTGGGAGCAGATCGAAAAAGAGCTGGCGCTGAAGGCCGGCGGGGCGGTGAAGCGCGACGTCGCCGTAGCTCTCGCGCAGCACATCGACCCTTCGCTCAAGCTCCTGCTCGCTCCGGGCGCCGACGGCGAGCGCGACCCAGGCGTAGAGCATCGGGGGCCGCCCGCCGCTCTGAAGCCGCGCCTCATACTCCCGCGCGAGTACCCGGTCCTCACCGGCCAGCAGACCCGGCCCGTACGCGGAGCCCTGCAGCTGCTCGCTGTAGGCGTTCTCCACATCCGCGATCCGCTTACGGACCTGCCCCAGCGCATCACGGTTGCCAAGCCACCGTGCGTGCAACACCGCGTCAGCCGGAAACGACACCGCCTCCAACGGGGCGAACAAGAGCTCCGCGCCGGCACCCGGGAACTCCGGGGCCTCCGCGAGCGACCCCAGCGCGAGCATCGCCTGAAAAGAGCGGGCCTGCTCACCATCCACGACCAGCGTCCGCTCACGCTCCGTGATCGCCGCGTTCGCGCACCGCTCAAGGTCCACCCCCAGCGGCTCAAACACACCGCCCCGCCCGTCCTCGCCCGCGTCGAGGCGCAGCGCGTCGGGCTGCCAGTTCTCATCGAGCGAGGGCTCCGCCACACCCCGCGAGGCGGCCCGCCGCAAGAGCCACTGAAGCTCGCGGGTACTCGCACGCCGGATGCCGAGCACCCCGGACAGCCGCTCGAAGATGCGCTGCTCGCTCACAAGCAGCCCCTCAAGCTCACCGTGCGAGATCGGTGAGGCCGCGCCGATCCCGGCCAGCTCCTCCACGCGGCGCCGCGCGCGGTCCACGCCGCGCACCAGGCCCGCGCCGAACCCCACCGGGGCGCCCTGTGAGAGCGAAACCGCAAGGTAGACCTCCGGCACATGCGAGTCCAGGTCGACAAGCCGCTCGCGGTGGCCCTCAAGGAACGCCCGCCAGACCCCTGCGGGCTGGTGGCGCTCGTCCAGCAGGCCCGCGGTGCGCTCGATGTAGCTGCTGGCCGGGTAGGCGCGGTTGACGCGCCACACGCTGAAGTCCGCCGCGACGGTGTGCGCCAGCCGTTCAAGGCGACGCTGAAGCGCCCAGCGGCCGCTCACCGGCAGGAACGGGTAGGCGCTCACCCCGAGCCGGTACAGGCCCGCGGGCTCACCGCCCGCCCCGAACAGCACGTTGCGGTGCGCGTAGCGCAACGGGAAGCGACTCACGGCCGGACCTCCACGACCTGCCCCGCGCCGACCTCCACAATCTCGGCCAGCACCTCACCACGCCGCAGACGGTGCCCCGCCGCCGCGCGCGCCACATGCCGTCCGCGGCGGCGGTAGACGACCACCGGCCGGTTGAACTCAAGCCGCGCGGGACCACGCACCCTCCCACGACGCAACACCGGCGCGTGCTCATCCAGCGCGACCCACACCTCCGGCGCCCACACCTGCACCGACCCCTCACCCGGGACGCTCTGCTCAAGCGAGCGGCGCGCTGGCGCGAGACGCAGCGCCACCCACGAGAGCAGGTAACGGTGCGCGGGGCGACCATCCGGTGCGAGCTGCCCCGCCATCGTCGCCACGAGCGCCGGGAGCACCACCAGCCGCAGCGGCCAGTCAAGCGCACCCACCACCACACCCGCCGCATACGCAACGGTGAACGCGAACCCGCCAGCGACAGCCGCCATGAACCAGCCGCCATAACCCGCGCCCGTGAGCGCCGCAGCGAACGCGACCCCAAGCGTGAGCGTCAGCGACCGCGAACCCAGGGCGAGCACCACCAGCAGCGCGCCCGCAGCCCACGCGAGCCACACGAGCGGGACGCCGCCGGGGACTGGCAGGCGCCGCCCGTCGATCTGGTAGATACGCCGCTCGGGCTTGAAGATGCGCTGGTAGGAGCGGATCGGTGCCGGCGTGTCACTCATTTACCATCACCCCTTCCCGGTTCACCCGAAGACCTGGTGGCCGATGGCTTCGGCGGCTTTGGCGATCTGGTCGGGCACGAACACCATCCACGCCACGACGATCGCTGCGAACAGGAACACCGCGAGCTCGGTGTAACGACGATTTACCAAGAACACCAGGCTGAAAATCGCCACGATCCCGCCGTACAACTCGCCCGCGTACTGCTTCAACAATCCAGAGACGTTCTTACCCACATCGTTACCCGCAGCCAAAGCGTCCGCTGGGAACAAACACAACGCCGCCACCACTAGCCACAACACAACCAACAGCCAGCGCCTTGCCGACACCACACTCACCTACCCTTTCCCGTCGCCGGAGCACCAGCCGACGGTCCCGTCACCGTCACAGTCTGCGTCCGAGGTGCAGCATGGTTGGGTTCGGTGCTCAGAACCGCGCCCACGCCGCGGAGCAGAAGAATCAAAAGACAGCCCCAGAGCACCACTCGTGCCACGAGCCGCACGACACGCGCCGCGCCCTCCCGGCCCCCTGGCGTGAGAGAGGGGCCGTTCTGCGAGGTAATTGTCCTGCCGGTGAAAGTCATACATCACTTCTACCTCCCCAGCGGACAGAACACAACAACCTTTTGAGCAATTGACCAATTAACCAAACGGTTAATTGCTTCCCGCGGCAGACTCCCCTGCGGCTACAGGGGAAGGAGCTGCAACGCCTACCTATTGTTGTGCGGCCGCGAGGGTCAGGCCTGCCGTTTCGGCCAGTTCCTCGGCGTACGCGGCGACGCCCGCGCCGGCCTGCTCGACCAGACGGAAGGCCGTGTAGTCGGCTACTGCGTACCGCACCGACATACCATCTCTGCGCCGCGCGATGATCCCGGCCTGGTGCAGACGCGCGAGATGTTTACACACGGCGGGCGCACTCGTTGAAAGCTCATCGGCAAGCTCGCTGACCGTCGCTTCCCGCACCTGCAGCAGCGCGAGAATACGCAACCTCACCGGGTCGCCGAGCACCCGCAGACGACACGCGACAAGCTCAAGCATCCCCTCCGAGGACATCACCGCCGGCACCCAAGCTCACCGGTCGTGGCCTTCAAAACCAAACTCACTGGCCGCCCGTCCGCCCCCATCAGGCGCCCTGCCAGCCGGCGCAGGCGGCGACTCTACTGTGCGCTGCACAGGTGGCGACGGGACCGTCGCCGCGGGCCGTTCGACTTCCGCCGGCGGGCGCGCGACAACGACCACATTCGGCGCCACGCGCGGACCAAGCCGCACCCGAGTTGCATAGCGGCGATGCCGCCCCGCGCACGCCGGAGAACGCAAGCTCACGCTCGCCGACCGACAATGCGTGGACGCCCCATGCAGCCGCGGAGCGACCCTACGAGGCCGAGAAGCTCTCACACCGCACTCCACCACGCACCTGCCGGTACCCACGACATGGCCGCCAGCCTTCACCCTCGGATGTGGCCCGCTCTCTCCCGCCGAGCGTCGCAGCAGAGCGACAGCCAGCGTGCCTGCCGCCAGGCACCCCACAAGACACGCCGCTGTCCGCCGACCGCGCGGCGCGCTTCGCTCAAGACGCACCACCCGCCGCTCTGGCGCCGGCCGGCCACGCTCCATCTCCAACGTCGGCTGCTCATCCAGATCATCCGGCGGAAGCGCCACCATGAAACTCTCTCGCATATGAGTTAAACCAGGCTGGGGCTCTCGCGGACCACTCAATTTCACGACGCCACCAGCCAGCCAACACGCACGGAGCCGCAGCGCCGCGCGAAGCGCCGGGGTCAGCCCGTCGCAAAGGGCGCCTACTGCGGCCCGAACTCCCGTTCTGCCTGGCTCTCGCCCGCTGACTGACTCCGACCAGAAGATTCAGACGCAGAAGAACCAGCCGACGAACCGGCCGAAGATTCAACAGGCGAGGGAGACACCGACGCTGTACGGGCGACCGGCGCCGCCGCCTGCGCTTCAGAGGACGCCGACCCGGACCCACCACCACTCGCCGACACTTCGCCTTCGGGCCCGAACTCCCGTTCAGCCCGCGACGCCCTCGCCTCAGCCTGCGCCCGGCGCCGCGACGCCAACACCTGCGCCGACGGCCGCACCGGCGCGGCACCCGCAGCCAGCACCGGCGACGACGCCACAGGCTGCGAAGCAGCCACCGAAACGGGAGCGGCCGCGATCGCGCTCACCACCGCGACATGGGGGTGAGGACGCTGGTGCGAGTGGTGCGCCGCCGGGATTACGAGCGCGTGCAAGCCCCCCGCGACCGTCGCCGTCGCCGCGATGATCGCCGTGCCCGCCGCCGTCGCCTTCACGACACCCACACCACCAGCCGCACCCGCGGCCTCCGCAGTCCGCTCACCGACCCCGCGCGGCGCGAAGTGCCGCGCCGAGAGCCACCCCGCGACCCGCTCCAGCCACCCCCCATGCCCACCACCGCCAGCCGGCATGGGCAAGAACACCGCCGCCGCGCTGCGCTGCCAATCCCGGCCGCGCATCTCACGCCGCAGCCGCCGGTACTCCACCCGGCACGCCCCGCACGCCCGCAGATGCGCCCGCGCGACACGCGCCTGCTCACCAAACGCCTCCCCCCGCGCGTGCGCCACCACCGCCCCCTCCCGGTACGCGCACATCCGGCCCGCCGCCGCGATCGCCGCGACCATCTCAAGCTTGCCCTGGGCGCTGCGCGCCGCCGCCCGCGCATCCTTCACCGGCAACCCCAGCTCCCGCGCCGCCGCCTTCGCCCCGATCCCACGGGTCGCCTTCACGAGCACCACCCGCGCCTCGATCTCAGAGAGCTGCGCCATCAGATCCGCCGCGCGCCACGCACTCTCCGCCAGCTCCACGACCTCCTCCGCGGCCAAGCCCTCCGCCGCGAGCTCGACCTCATCGAGAGAGACACGCCGCCGCGACCCCAGGCGAAGATCCCGACGGCCCTGGCGGTAGCGCGCCAGCAGCACCCGGACCATCACCCAGAACGCCCCGAGCAGATGCCGCTCACTCACCAGCGGCCGGCGCATCATCACGACCGCGCAGATCGCCTCGTCCACGATCTCCTCCCGCACCCCTGCCGGCACCCCCACAGCATCCCAACGCCGCGCGAGCTCCCGCACAAGCTCCCCACGGCGCGCCTGCAGCACCGCCGCCGCCTCCGGCGGCGTCCATGCACCCCGCCGCCACGGCGCACGGGCCATACGCCTGCGACCAACCACCACAGGCACCGAACCCGGAAACGAGCCGATAGCGCCCATCACCCGTTAAACCACCCTGGACCCCCCCGCGGACCAACGAATTGCGCACCGACCGCCTCCGCATCCCCACGGAGGAGTCCCGCGGCGAGTCACTTGCAGACAATAATCAGAGACGCCAGATACCTGCATGGCTGGCAACCTTCCGCGCGCATCGAATCACGTCTGTCCAGTCCATCACATTCAGGGAGTCAGAATAGCCCCCCAAACGGGGTTCCGCAACCCGATATGCGCCACCTGCGGCCGCTCAATGACTCGGGCGGAACAAGCCATAAGCAGCACCAACAGCCATCATCGTCAATGCCCTTGGCCTCGAAAGGCTGACGGCGAAACCCCGTAGTGGCGCCGGAACGTCCGTGCAAAGTGAGGCGGCTGACGATAACCGACCAGCCGCGCCACATCGCGCACCGGGATCGTGGGCTGGGATAGCAACTCTGCGGCGGCGACCATCCGTCTAGCAACGAGATCATCATGGAAGGTACTATCGCCGAACTGGGAATAGGCGCGCTGTAGCTGGCGAGGCGAGCAGGCGAGCGCTTTGGCGACCACCCCCAGCGTCAGGGGCTTGCCGTAGTGACGCTCAATTACCGAACGTGCGAGCAGGTACAGCCGGCGACGCTGCGCGACCGTCTGAGGACGCATAGCCTGGCGGGCCACGCGCGTCAAAGCGTAAGGATACGGTCGAGGTACATGGCGACCTCGGACGCGATGGACCGTCCGTCGTGGCGCTCGATGAGCCCGGCGCCGTCGAGGCGGTCCAGCGCGTCCGTGATTCGGGCCTTCAACTTGCGCTTCGCGGCGTCGAATGCCTTCCCGATCTCCTGCTCGGACAGCGGGCCCTCGTCGTCATTGGCGCGTGCGATCAGGCTGTTAAGCACGGCGCTGTCGTCGTGGTGCTCACCCTCGGCGGTCGAGTCGAGCGACTGCGTGATCTCGTGGAAGTAGACGGCCGCGTGCGTGGCGGTCATCAGGTCGCTCCAGCGGTGGATGATGCCGGCCGCATGGAGCCGCGCGAGGCTGGCGGGGATATCGCCGGGCGTGCTTATCATCCTGGCGATCTCACTTTCAGACCACGGCCGCTGCCGGTCGTAGTCGAGCATGAGCTGAAGCACGGCCTGGTCGAGGAGGACGTGCGCCTCCGGTTCGGTTGAGCTGCGGTTATCGGGCATGGGCGAGTGAGCCTCCTGTGTTGGTCGGGGTGTGCCGAGTGAGGGAGTCGGGCGCGAGGCGGTAGCCGAATCCGCGGGTGACGCGCACCCACCCCTCGGCGCCGGCGCGGGCGAGCGCGCATCGCAACCGCGAGGCGTGGGAGTCCAGCGTCCGCGTCATCACGGCCGTGTGAATGCCCCACACCTGCCCGAGCAGCTCGTTCTTGGTATGCACGCGAAAGGGGTCGCGCGCGAGATGCACGAGCAGCTCGTACTCCAACGGGCGCAGACCGACACGGGCGGCGCCGACCGTGACCTCGTGCGCGGCGGTGTCGATACGCAGCTCCCCGAACTCGATCACGCCGGGGGCCCCGTGGATGTCCCGGCCGGGGGGCCCGTGGAGGCCCCGACGGGTGAGCGCCTGCACGCGCGCGCGAAGCTCGGGGTAGGCGTACGGCGTGCGGATCACATCATCGGCGCCGGCCTCGAAGCCGCGCAGCACGTCGCGCAGCTTCCCGTTCGGGCTCATCCAGAGCGCGCGCAACCCAGGCTCAGCCTGCGGGGCAAGCGCTCCGGCGCGCAACTGGCGCAGCACCTCGAGCCCGCACCTTCGGTGTGCGGCTTGGCCGAGGATGAGCACGTCGATCTCGCGGGTGTGGCAAGCGGCGCGCAGTGTCACCGCGTTGCTGGCGCGGCGCACTTCGTATCCGTCGAGCGTCAGCTCGTCGGCCAGCGCGAGGTTCGCGTACTCCTCGCCATAGAGCAGCAGCACGGGCGCTCTCATGGCCGTGGCTCCTCCGATGTTGCGCTCACCCTGGCCTCCTTTCGGGCATCGAAGGACCGCCAGCGAGCACGACCGACCTATCCGCAGGGAGCTACGGTGGGCGTGGCATCGAAGGAGAGTTCTTCGGTGCTACAGGCCGGGCGGGGTGCCGCAAGCATCCCGTCCGGCCGCATCAGTTTTGGCTTGTACGGCGATCAGAGCAGAGCCCGCGGCGGAAAAACTCGGGGCAAGCGGGACGCTGGCGCCGCGCGGCGACGCGGCGACGCGGCGCACATTCTCGGCGGCGCCCGGCGCCCCAGGGTCAATGCGGAGCGCAGACGAGCCCGCAGTCGGCGGCCCGCTCAAGCCGACCGGCGATGTCCTCGTCGGTCACCGCTTTGCCCGCCGTCCCGCCTGGTCGCCTATCGCCGCGAGCAGCTTTTCCAGCAGCGCCCGGCTCGCCTCGGCCATCGCCCGCTGCTCACCCGGCGCATCGGCGTCCCCCGCGCACATCAACTGCTGGTCGAGGCTAATGCGGAGCGCGCGCAGCAGCGCGTCACGGTGAACGTCGAGGTAGACCCTCACCGGTTGCGGCTCCCCGACGTTCTCCCAGCCCATCGCGTCGAGCAACGCGCGCACAGCGTCCTGGCGCTTCAGCGGCTCGGCGTACCACTCGGCCGCCTGGTCGTAGCCTGCCCGGCCGACCGCCTCGCCGATCTCCCACGCCGCCTCGCCCAGCTCCCCGAGCAAACCGAAGCGCACGAGCGCCACCGCCTCGGCAGGGAGCTCGACAGAGACCACGCTGCGATCGTCCACGCCCGCGCTCAACATGAACGCCTTGATCCGCCGGATATTCCGCCGCGCCAAGTTATTCTGCTTGGCATCACCGGACCAGATCGCGATCTGGCACTCGAGGTCCTGCCACTCCCGCAGCGCCGTCACGATCCCCGCGCCATACCCACATTCCACGATTTCCCGCAGCACCTCAACGAACCCCGGCGGAACCCTGACCTCGCTCTCACCGGCGGGCGTCACGCCCTCCGGCTTACGCACGCGCAGCCCGAAGTAGTCCCGGAGGAGCTGCTGCACGCGCCCCCCGGTGACGCCGGTCCGCTCGCCGACCTCACGCAGCGTCAGACCCTCCACCAGCCGCAGGCGCAGCATCTCGACATGCCGCTCCTCCGGCACCCGGTGCGGCGGTGGCAGCGTCGCCAACCCGCGCGTCTGCCGCCGCGCGGCGTACCTGTAGAACCGCGCCGGTTCGCTCCACGGATCGGGGGCACTCACGAGCCGGCCTCCTCCACACGCGCGATGAGGTCGGTGAGCTGCCCGATGCGCGCCTTCGCCGTCGCACGAGCCTCATCGCTGGCCTCCGGGTCTTCCTCGACGCCGTGCTCGGATTCGATACGCGCCAACAGGGTCCGCAGCAGCGCCTCACGGTGCTTACGCGCATCGACCTCGACGGCGGTGGGCGCCTCGACGGGCTCGATCCAGCCCACGACATCCAGCAGCGCCCGCGTGCGATTCGCACGCGCGAGACACGCGCTGACCTCGTTGCCGATGTTCCCCCGTTTGTGGGGGTCGATCAGCGCGCTGGCCTCCTCGACCTGGACGTACAGGTCAAAGAAGAGCCCGTCGCGCAGCGGCGGTAGCAGCTCCTCGGGTATGACGACGGTCATGGTCGCTCCCTTCCGGTCGGCCGAAGAGCCGCCCAGGGGGTGCCATGACTGGACCGGCCCGTAGCCGGAGAGCTACGGTGTCGTCCGGGCATCCGAAGGTGGTTTCTTCGGTTGTCCACGGCCGGGCGGGTGCGACAACACTCGCCCGGCCGCTGGTTTGTTGGCTTGAGCCGGCGATCAGAGCAGAACCCGTGCCGGATCTCAAGGCCGAGCCAATATCCGTTGCCGGACGGGCGCCTACGCTCAGAGCTGCGAGCGTGCAAGCCGGGCGCAGGCGCAAGAAGGCGCGACGAGCGGCGTGTCGTAGCAGGTGGGGTCGCAAGGTCGAGGACGGAGCTTTCTGAGCAGTCCAACCGCATGGACAGCTTGGTGCACCGAGATTCCGTCCTGGGCGTTAGCTACCGTTATCTACGCAGGCTCCGTGGCCTACTGATATCGCTATGAACGTCTCCGAGCACATCGCTGTCAACGTCGTGATGCCAGCCCCGGCCTACGCTGGTCACTGGGATGCGATCGTTTCCCCGCCCGATCGCAAGGATCGTCTGCTGCATCATGCGTTGCTGGCGTGGACTGTTCGCGGAAAGATCCCCTTCGAGACGAGCGCCGTACATGGCCTTGCAGTTCTGCTCGGGCCACCAGGCACCGGCAAGACGACGCTCGCGCGTGGCCTGCCATACACAGCCAGCCAAGCGCTACACGGGCGTCGAGCTCGGTTGATCGAGATCCATCCTCACGGGCTGATGAGCGCCGAGCACGGCCAGACCCAGCAGGCCGTCTCTGAGCTGCTCACAGAATACCTGCCTGACCTAGTCACTGACGGCATCCCGACCGTCGTGCTGCTCGATGAGGTCGAGTCGATGGCAGTTGCCCGCAGTGCCGCGTCGCTGTCAGCGAATCCGGTCGATGTTCACCGGGCCACCGACGCTGTGCTCACTGCCCTTGATGATCTCGCCCGTCGGGCACCTCACATCTTCTTTGTCGTGACGTCCAACTATCCACAAGGGCTCGACGAAGCGTTTCTCTCGCGTGCCGACGTCGTACTCGACATCGGCCTTCCCGACGCCAACGCGCTCGCACGAATCCTCTCCGACACGCTGAACGCATGGGGCAAGGCGTTCCCCGGTATGGAGCAGCTTGCGGGCGCCGACGCCCTGGCCGCGACCGCTCAGGTTCTGGTCGGCGTTGACGGCCGTCAAGCTCGCAAGCTTGTCGCGCAGGCGGTCGCCGGACGGCTGCAAACCGCGTTGGAGCCAGCGTCCTTGACGGCGGCGGATCTGCTCGACGCCGCCCGCACACTCGCAGCAACTGCCGAGGAGGTGCGTGAGCTCCGTGCGGGTTAGAACGATCAAGGGATCACCCGAGCGCTCTGCCTCGGCCACCTGGGACGAGATCGCCCGCATGGTTCAAGAGACGCTTGTACCTGCGGCCAGTATCGACGACGATGACGTCTCGGTCGCGCTAGGGCATCTGGCCGGCGTAGGTCGCACGCTTATCGCCACGGGCGTGCTCGCTGATGAACCGGTCGTTCTGACAGCACCGCCGCTGCATGTCGAGATCTATGTCAGCCTCGGCAACGATGCGCTCAAGGGCGAGGAGCGCCTCGGCAAGGTGCCTGGCGCTGGGACGGCAAGCGAATGGAAGCTCTATGTACCGGACCCCGTCCCCTACAGCGCTCAGGTCGCCTCTGCTGTAGCTCAGCACGACGCGCTATACGCCGGGGCTGCCCCCACGCCGGTTGTCGGGGCCGCTGCTACACAGACGGCAGTCTCGGTTGACGCAGACGCGCTGCGTCGCATCAGCGGGAGTCATCACTCGTGAGCACCGTCACCCAGATGCGTACAGCAGTTTCGACGCGCACCAAAACCGCTGTGCACCTTACCGACATCATCACCGGCGCGTTCTCCGCGATTATCGCAACGCTCGGCCTCTCCCGCAACTACCTCGACAAATATTGGGATGTGATCGAGCGCGGGTTGATGACCTGGATTGACGAGGGCAGCCTCAAGGATGTTTGCCTTGAGTTCGGCGACCCGGACAACCCTGAGGCAATCTTCGAGATCCCGGTTGAGTACCGCTTTACGGGCGTAGGCAATGTTGACTTCGTGGCGAGCCGTGCCCGTCTATTGCGGCTCATGGCAAAGATCGAGAAAGTACCGGCCGAAACTTCCTACCGCGTAGTCGTCACCCACCACGGCTCCTACACAACCGTCAGCGGCTGGTCTTCCACCAATTCTGCGAATCGCTCCGGGCTTTCTAGTTACAACCTCGGATCGCTGGGAGCCGGCCCTGACGCCCGTGCATCAATGAACTACCTCACACGGCGCTCCTGATGAGCTACCTCGCCGATGCCTGGACCGGGTTGCGCCACAAGCTTGAGATAAGTCCAGCCGAGCAAGCACAGGCAAAACGGAGGCACGAACAGATCCGTGAACACGTCGAAACGAGCATCGACCTGCGAACCCACTTTCTCACCGGCTCCTATGCTCGCCACACCAAGACCAAGAAGCTCAAGGACGTTGACATCTTTTGCGTCGTCAACGCTGACTGTAGCGATGTCGCGCTGCGAAAAGATAGCCCGTATGCCGTCCTCGGACATCTGCAGAACGTACTTGCTACCAAGTGGCAAGGCGCGTCGATCGGACGGCGCTCCTGTTCTATCGACTTCGGCTCAAACGAAGAGGTCACGTCCTTTGACGTAGTGCTCGCGTTCGACCGGGCGGATGGTGGCTTCGAGCTGCCAGACACAACGGTCGGCGACTGGATCGCCTCAGACCCAACCGTACACGCACAGCAGGCCAAGGACAAGAACGCTGCCTGCGGCGGCAACTGGATTCCATTTGTAAAGATGGTCAAGGGCTGGAACCGCGAGTGGGACAAGCCCGTCCGCCCATCCTTCCTCCTAGAGGTCATGGCGCTGGATCTCGTGCGGGAGCCATTTGGCACCTGGGGTGATGAGCTCATCACATTTTTTGCCAATGCCGCCGACCGTATCGGCGACCCGTGGCCTGACCCTGCACGACTCGGTCCCAACGTTAACTCGTCCATGAGTGCTGCCGAGGCCGCCGTTGCTGCAAGCAGGTTGCGTGAAGCCCAGCAGGTCGCTGAGGCCGCCGCCGACTTTGCCGATGCCGACAAGGAAAAGGCCGCGGTCGACGAGTACAAGAAGCTGTTTGGCTGGCGCATGCCTCGTCCTAGTACCTCGTAGATGGCGCGGCCGGTCTTTCTGTCCTACGCCTGGAATGACGATAGCCTCGCGGATCGCTTAGAACTGCTGCTGCGGCTGCGCGGCGTACCGGTATGGCGCGACCGACGCGGTATGAGATGGGGTGTCTACAACGAGGAGGTCGTTCTCGACGCGATCGAACATGACTGTAGTGGATTCGTCCTGCTTCTCACCGATGCGGTAATGGACTCACGCTTCATTCTGGACATCGAGTTGCCAGCCATGGGTCGCCGCACCAGCAGCGACCCCATTTTTTTTGCGGGTGCTGTCTTCGCCCGGAACGTCGGCATCTACAAGTCGGCTGATGAGCTACGCGCCGCGAGCGGTGTTGAGCTCGGCAGTCTGCTCGGCTCCCCCCTTGCCTCCGAGGATCTCGATGCTGACCTACGCCATGTCGCTCACGCTGTCCTTCGCAGCTATCTCCGTAGCGCGCTGTCCGATGGCGGGGAACCAGCCGTCAAGCTTGAGACACGAAGCATCGTGCCAGAGGCAGACTCGACACCGATTCACCTGTCCTGGTCGCCACCGCTAGCGGCTGACTTCGACGAAGTACGCAGCCATGTATGGGACGACGAGTTGTTGCCCGCGCTAAATGACCTCCGTGCAGCCCTCGAGGAAGTCACTCAGGTGCGTCGGCTCATAGTCAGCGGTCGCCCCCACCTTTCCGCTGCCCTGGCGCTGGGCTTCGAGTTCCGCGCTCCTACGGGATGGGTGCTCGCGCTACGTCAAGACGGACTCGAACTCGACACCGCCCGCGTGGAGCCTGACCCTGGTGGCTGGACGCTCGTACGCCAGCCCTGTTCCTCAGGCAAGGATCGTCGACTCGTCTTGTGCCTGCATGCAACCAAGGATGTCACCCGGGCGATGCGTGAACACTGCCGCTCACTACCCCCTGCGCGGGTAGAGCTGCACGTACGGCCGTCCGGCGGCCCCGGACATCTCACAGTCGATGGGGCTACGGCTAACGCATTGGTCTCTGCCATCGCTCATGAGGTAGTCGAGACACGTACGCGCTTTGACGTCGGTGAGACGCACCTCTACGTCGCGTGTCCCTGGGCGATGGCCGCTGCGCTCGGTTGGCATCTGTCAAGCGTTGGGGTGCTCGTCGCCCACGAGGCCGATGTCGAGCGCTCCAGCTACCGCGCCGCTTGCCGGCTCAAGTAGCTCGCTCTACTGGCACCGACACGACAGCCCGGTGCCCCATCAGATGCCGATTTCCTTGTCCGACGGGTGCCTTATCTTATGAGACGTGGCTGTCGACCTTCCGCCCCTCGACACTTCGATTTCCGAGGAGCTAGAGCAGGAGCTCGCGCGCCAAGCAGACCTTCTCATGGGACGTCTGAGCGACGGTCGAGAACGTCTTGAGGCGCTAGAGGATCTATCGGCTGCGCTCCGGGAGCAGCTAGAGAAAGACGAGCTGATGCTGCGCCGTCTCGATGGTATCCTCGGAAGCTGTCCCGAATCCCCTCTTGACAGCCTTGACGCTCGACTGCGCGGTGCCGAGTTACGCGATGTCGCCGTCGCGATCCTAATGCGGCGAGGCTGCGACCAGCCCGTCCACTACCGCGAGTGGTTTACGTGGGTTCGCGAGGCTGGGTACCACGTCTCTGGTAGAGATCCTTTAGCTAGCTTCCTCGCGCAAATCACCCGTTCACCACAGGTTGAACGTGTCGGTGGCGCGCGATCGGGGCGCTACCGCGTGCGTGCCACGCGCTGACCACCAGCTTGGCTTTCGCGGTATGGAAATGGAGGAAAGGGAGCCGGCCACATCCCGGATCGGCGCTCTGAGGCATGACCGGCGACTGTGGTTGGCGCTCGCTGCGCTTCGAGCACCCCGCCAGCAGCAGACGTTCCAGGCCTACCTATACACGCTGGACCTAGTCAACCGGCGTATCGGACACCTGGAGGCAGGGCTTGATCGCTGGAGGCAAAGTGCTGACGATCCCCGTCGCGCTCGCACGGGTCCCCTCGAATCGCGGCGTCTCTTCCCAGGCGGCTGGAAGCTAGAATCGCACGAAACCGTCGTCGTCAATGCACGCCGGGCGAGATCGCCGAGAGCATGGGCCAAAGCACTCCTGACCAAACGCACGAGCCCCACGTTTTGCGTGCTCTGTCCGCTGTCGGCGAAGCCGCGCACGACCGGTGCGGACATCACCCGGGGTTCGATAGCGTTCTCTGCTTTATCAAGTACCCTGAGCTCGTGAGGACCGTGGATGAGTACCCCGGAACGTTGTTTGCCACGGGCGAGGAGCACCGAACCATGGTCACGACATTTCTTAAGGAGCCACCCAATAGGGAAAGACTCATTTGGGCAGTACTAGAGGTCGAGCCCGAAGGCGAAGGTCCCGAAGGATTGCTTGCGCGAATCCGCACCCGCATGCTCGATTCTCTGTCACGAGATCCCGTTCGGCCTCAGTTTTATGCGCTGCCGACCGATGGGGGTCTAGCCGTGGCTCTCGCAATCTACGACGCCTTTTGGACCGACGAGTGGTAACTGCGCATAGCCCCGGCCGCTCGTTGGTGGTGTCGATCGGCGTGGACGCCTACGAACATCCAGATATCCCCTCCTTGCGGTGGGCTGCTGCGGACGCTCGCGACTTCTATTCGGTGGTAACCAACGGACGTGATCCCGAGCGCGTTGAAGCTCGGCTGCTGATCAACGACCTAGCTACGCTCAGCGACATCCGCCATGCTCTAGGCGACTGGCTCGCTGAGGCACAACCAGCCGACAACGTAGTCATCTTCTTCGCCGGTCACGGTGCCCGCGAGCTCTCAACCAAAAGCGATCAACATGCGGACACTTACCTGCTCCCCGGCGCCGCCGATTTCGATGCACTGTACTCTACATCCCTTGCACTCGGAGCTGAGCTACCCCACATCCTGGGCCGGATTAGGTCTGAGAACATCATTTGCATACTCGACTGTTGCCTCTCTGGGGCTAGCCGAAGCACTCCCCCGCAGGGCACACGAAACAGGGGCGTTGATGGGCCAGGATTGCGACGTGCTGAGGCTCACCGAGGCCATCTTCTTCGCTCGGCAGTACCGCTTCTGGATGACAAGGTCGAGGAGATTGGGGAGGGTCTCGTAGTGCTTTCCGCATGTGGACCTAATCAATCCGCCTTAGAGTCAGACGAAATTGGTCACGGCGTCTTCACGCAATCGCTTCTGGAGGTTGCAGCGGAGGCGCGACGCGTTGGTGTCAGGTCATTGACAGTGGGACATCTCTATGATGAGACGATGGCGCGCGTCCGCGAGCGCAGCGACTTCGCTCAGATCCCCATGCTTGACGGTCGTCTAAGCGGTCAACGTTTCTACGTTGGCTCATGACGTGATCCCTCTTCGGCGCTCGCATCCGCACAATGAGGCACTACGCGTCCTTGGTGAAACGCGTTGTGCCGATCAAGTGCTTCGACTGCCGAAAAGCGGCGATGGAGACTGGGCGCTCGATGCTACGTTTTGCCATGAGTGGGCACATTATTTCGCGTTCTCCGCGACCGCCGTAGGGATTCTGCTCTCTGGTTATCGGAGGCGCTGCTACGAAGCACTTATTGGCGCGGTGGCGGAGTCGCCCGTTGGTGCGCGCCGAGCAACAACACGCCCTGGTGCTGGGGCCGCGTCGAGTCTATATTTGCAGAGACTCGAAGAGTTCAATAAGAACTGGCTCACATGGTCCAACGATTGGCACGTGATCGGTCGTCGTAAGACTCGTGAGGTAGACGATGTCAACCTCACGCCCAATGGACTCCACGTTCGGCTACTAGGGTTGGATGGCGTCTTCAGGCTCCCAATCGGCCCTAGCCAAATCTTCGAGTCTTGGGCGTGGCTCGTTGAGGTCCTGTTTCGTGTTGACGTAGAAGAGCAATCACCTGGGGAGATCTCGCACCGGCCAGAGGCGCTCATTTATACATGGCCTGTGTTTGCTCTGGCTAAGCGCCGCGAAACGAACGTAGACACAGTGGATCTGTATGAGGCGGCGAATGAGCTCGTCCCCCATCTATTCGCCTGCCTATTTTTCGACGGCCGCGTCATGAGTGCCGAAGGCAAGGGGATTCCATCCGAGTTCCGCGAGGTCGCGGAGGGCTTGGTTGGGAGAGGTGTTACAGCGGGCAGGTTGTACTGGCAGCTTATGCGCGATCAGCCTCTTGTCGCGCGCGATGCGGAGATCCCAGCTACGCTCGACCAGTATCTCGTGCGCATCGGCCTGCCACCACTGTCCTCAATGGTCGCGGCGACCACCACTTTGGTCGAGAGCACAAGGGCTGCATTTGAAGCGGCTTTGGATGAGATGAAGACGGAGGCGGCGGCTCGCGGCGGCGTGCTGGAGACCACGCATATCGCCGTGGAGCTTGAGCTGCTGAGAACGTCCGCAGGCAACCTGCAAAAGGTTGCGAGCCATATTGATGTAGCGCTCAGTGCACCTATTCTTCTAATGCCTTACCTTGAGCCGCCCATCTGCGCGATTGAATATGAGACCCACTACAAGTGGATCGTGGCACCGCATTTCGGCCGATCAGCAGCCTCCTTCCGGCACCAGACGGCCAGAGTGGTGCTCAGACAGCAGTGGGCGATGTATGAGCACATTATCGAGCAGTTTGTTTTTGGTTCGCACGTGGGATGTTACGGTTCGCCAGAGTGGCCACTTCCGCTTAATGTTTGCCCTGCGGCAGACGCATGTTTGGCTTTGACCGAGCGACACGGCATCGAGTTCTGTGTCGATGCAGATTGGCGCCGAAAGGTCGCCTCGGTCCTTTCGCCGGCACTAGACACATCAGGTGAAACTATCGTCGACAACGATCTTCCCGGTTTTGGCGCAGCGCTTAGCGAGTATGAGTCGTGGCTGCATGAGCCTAGAACGCGGGATGACTCGGATGAGGACTTCGATGCCTTCGTAGCAGGACTGGTTGGACGCACAGCCGAGTAGCTGACGGCGGACGGCGAGTCCCGCGAATCTGACTGCCATACGGCCTACCTGCTGCTCAGATACTGCTCCACCTACCTCGAACACTCCTCGCCATACGGGTCAGAACCGC
>Ga0210408_10001112_pt1 | contig 29519 bp, 24 predicted proteins | sample IncBWH4MmetaG_FD_155471 | JGI IMG/M metagenome (GOLD analysis project Ga0210408, IMG submission 155471) | Forest soil microbial communities from Barre Woods Harvard Forest LTER site, Petersham, Massachusetts, United States - Inc-BW-H-4-M | ecosystem: Environmental > Terrestrial > Soil >... | reverse complement strand
GCTCGCGCCGGCTTGTTGGAGCGGGGCCGCGGCACCGACAGTCAGAAAATCGTGCACCTTGCGAATGGGTTGCGTCGGTTCCGGCGGAGCCAGCACCCAGCCCACGCGCCAGCCGGTAACGCTGTAGGTTTTCGACAGGCCATTGATAACGATGGTGCGGTCACGCATGCCGTCGATGCGCGCCATGGAGATGTGTTCGGCGCGGTCATAGAGAATGTGCTCGTAGATTTCGTCGGTGATGCAGTAGGCGTTCCAGCGGACGCAGAGATCGCGGATGAATTCGAGTTCGGCGCGCGTGAAAACTTTGCCGGTGGGATTATTGGGCGTGTTCAGAATGATGGCCTTGGTGTGTGGGCCAAAAGCGGCCGAGAGTTCCTTTTCGTCGAAGGACCAATCGGGAGTGCGGAGCTTGACGAAGCGCGGCGTAGCGCCGCTCAAAATCGCATCCGGCCCGTAGTTCTCGTAGAACGGCTCGAAGACCACCACTTCATCGCCGGGATTGATGATGGCCATCATCGCGGACATCATCGCTTCGGTCGAGCCGCAGCAGATGGTGATCTCCCGCTCGGGATCGTACTTGACGCCCTGGGTGCGCTCGAATTTCTCGACAATAGCGTCGCGCAACGGCTTCGCGCCCCAGGTGATGGCGTATTGATTGATGTCATCGGAGATGGCTTGGCGCGCGGCTTCCTTGATCTCCTCGGGCGCGGCGAAGTCAGGAAATCCCTGGGATAGATTGACGGCGCCGTGCTTCAAGGCCAGGCGGGTCATTTCCCGGATTACGGATTCGGTGAATTGCTCGGCCTTAGCCGAAAGCATTCGGCGCGAGATTTGTGCCATCGAGAGGTCGGGAGCGGTCATTGCACCTTCTTAAGAGGATGAAATTGTAGCTGTAGAGGCGCAGCACCTGTCCCGACCTTGTCGGGATGCTGCGCCCCTACTAGAAAGACTTAATTATACTTACGATTTCTCAGCGCGCGTGGCCGGTGGCGGCTTGCGTGGCCACGCTCGGCTGCCCATAAATCATGCGGTAGACTTCGGTGTTGCGCAAGACGACTTGCACGTATTCGCGAGTTTGCGTGAAGGGAATGGACTCGACCAGTTCCGGAATCTCCTCGTAATTGCGTTCGGCTTTCCACGCAGCGATACGGTCTTCGCCGGCGTTGTAGGCGGCGGCGGCATATTCCAACGCACCCGTCAGCCGCACCAGGCCGGCAATGTAAGCCATGCCAAGCTCGATATTAAAGTCTGGCTCGAACAGTCTGTCTTTCGCGAACCGGACGCGGAGTTGCTTGGCAAGCAGTTTGCCCGTTTTTGGCAGAACCTGCATCAAGCCGATGGCATTGGCGGAAGAGACCGCATCCGCCTGAAACGTGGATTCCTGGCGAATCAGCCCCGCGGCAAACATGGGATCGAAGTCGTTCCTGGCAGCTTCGCGGCGCAACGCGGCCTCGTAAGGGAGCGGATAGAGCGCCTTCCAGGCGGCGACGGGTACGTCGCTAATCTTCCGTGCATCAAAGTTCGGCACGATGATCCGGGCATAAGCCATGCCGGCGCCGTAGTGCCCTTGGTCGAAAGCCGCCTGCGCGGCCTCCAGCAAAAAACGCGGCAAAGCAGTCGCGAAGTAGGCATTCTTCAACTCCTGCTCGGCGGAGGAATCGAAAGCGATGGCGCGCAGCGCCTGCGCGCGCGCCCAGCGGTCCGCGGCGGCATCCGGAATCGGCTCGTCAAACGGATGAAGCGATGGCGGCGGCGGAATCTTCTCAACAAGCTCCGTGGGACTCTCTTCACCGGGACCAAGTTTGGCCAGCCGGGCAGCGGCGGCGTTGCCAAAGTAGGTTTGCGGGAAACGCTCGACCGCCTTGCTGTAATAGCTGCGCGCGCGTGCGCCATTCCCGCCGCGCTCAGCGATGCGGCCAAGCCAATAGAGGGCGTCGACGGAGTTGGCTGATGCGGGATACTTCGACAGAAATGTGGAAAGCCGGTTGTCGGCGTCCGGCTGGCGATTCAGATAGGCGACCCACGCGATGCGCCATTCGCAGTTAAATGCGTATTTTCCGTTCGGAAAGGAGTCCAAGACGCGCTGATAGGCGACGGCGGCTTTCTCACGTTCGAGTTCCACCCAATGGTAATTCCCTGCCGCCATCAAGCCTTCTTCGTTCCATTTGCTCTCGGGATAATCCTTAGCCAGAGTGTTGAGCGCGTTAAACATCTCCGTTTCTTTTTTGGCGGTGCGATAAGCCTGGGAAAGGGCGTAGAGCCGCTCGGCATCCACGTCCAGATCCGGGGTCTTTACCTCGGCGATCAAGGAAGGCGAGCCCTTCAACTGCACGCGGCACTCCGCGACGCGAAGCTGCGCGCGCTGCCGCGCGGGATTCGCGGGATCCTTCAGCATAGTAAGAAGTTTCTCGAATTCAGTGCGTGCTTCTTTCCATTTGTGCGCGTCGTAGAAAGCCTTGGCGCGCTGCTCCTGCAATTCCACCCCGGGATAAACATATTCCTTTCCCAGGGCGTGCATCAGCGGCGACAAAGCGGAACCAGCAGGCTTGGCTTCGTCGGCCAGGGGAAATTTGTAGAAAACGGTCTGATAATCCTTGGCGGCCCGCGCAAGCTGATGCGCAGCTTGGTAGGCGTGGGCGCGGTCGAAAAGCAGCGTGGGCTTCGACGCTGTGCCGGAATAGGCCTCGAGAGCGTCGATGGCCTCTTGCGGGTGCCCGAGCTGAACCGCCGTGGGCGCGAAAGCCTCCAGAAGTGGCTCGCGCATGGCTGTGTTCGGGTAATCATGCTGGATGGTTTCGAGCCCTTTGTAAGCGTCCGCATTGCGTCCCAGAGCGCGCTGCGCTTGCGCGGTCCAGTAGAGCGCGTACTCGCGGAGCAGCGTGTCGTTCTGCGCCTTCAGCAACCACCCAAGTCCTTGCGCGGCGCGGTTCTTCGAATACTCTTCATAGCCAAGAGCCAGCGCGGCGCGCGCCCCCGACGCATCCGTAGTATGTTTGACGGCAAACGCCGAAAGTTTCTCGTACGCGCCGGGCGCGCCGTTGTGCAGTTCGCGTGCCAGGCCAGCAAGTTCTTTTTGCGCCGCCTCGTCTTCCGGCGTATCCGCGGCCACCTGAGGAGCGGGCGTCTCCAGCTTGCAGCCGGTCCTGCAGGGCGGCGTTTTGGGCTTTTTCGATTTGCGGTGCTGCTTGGACGATTGCGCAAAACTGGCTGACGCACCGCCAAACAACAATCCGAGAATGAGCGTCAACGCGACGAGAGCCCGTGACATAGAAACACAGAATAATACGGCGCTCCGGGAAGCGCCACAAAAGCGCGGAGCCGGCGTTCGATCAGTGATGGCGGGCGGGCGTGGCGTACGGGTATTCCCCGAGGGCGTGGGCGTCCCCTTCGGCCAGGATTTCCACCATCCAGCGATAAAAATAATCGACGGGGTGATCCATGATCGGTTTGAAGCGGCGGTCGTATTCTCGATGAGCTTTTTCAATGTCGTCTTTCAATCGCATGCAGAGATCCCTGTTTTGGCGGCCCAGACGCACCTGCTCCGGCCGCAGCATCTTAATATCCTGCATGGAAACTTTGGCCACCCGGTTGGCGCGGCGGTGCAATTCCTGCTCTTCGGGTGACAGGCGGTTCACGTCAAAGTCTTCGCCAAACTCAGTCTCGGCGCCGACAACCGCAGGTGCCGGCTCGATCAGTTCCAGCGCTTCCGGCTCAGGATGCAACTCAAATTCGGTGGCTACGGGCCTTTGAACCACGGGGGTGGGCGGAGCCTGGGCCGCCTTCGGCGCTGGCTGCGAAGGCACGGGGCGCGCTGGCGCAGGTGGCGCCGCGGGCGCAACTTTGCCAACCAAATCGGTGATTTGCGCTTCCATCGGCGACCGCGCGCCAGTATGCATCGAGACCGCCACGAATCGAGAAAGCACTTCCAGAGTAGCGGCCAGAGAAGCCGCGGATGCTTGTGCGCGGAGCAGTGACGGCAGCGCGTTGGTAGGCTTGTTGCTCGCACACGCGGACACCACGTCGCTGACGGCATGATGCAGCTCATCCGCCGTTCGCTTGACACTCTCGAGATTGTCCCGAAGCGCTCGCACGATCGCTTGTTCCACCACGCTGGATTCTTGTGCCATGCCGGTTTTCGGCCTGCCTTCGCCCAAAATACCCCGTCTTCGCATTTTGGGAGCTAGGTGCTTTGGAGTCAACCGCCTGGCAGTACCGCTGTGCCCAATTGTTGCTTAACCAGCAGGAACCGTGAACCACAATCCGGTGCCGGTCCAACTGGTAAGCGCGTCTGGAAGGCAGTTCTTCCTGACGCTGTGCAGTTACCTAAGACGCGGCCCGCCCCTGTCCCAATGGTATAATCTATACGGAGGGGGCGACACGGTTTCGACGGAAGCTGTCGCGGCCCGAAGGCATGCCGGGACCCACCTGCCCGTAACTTGGTGGAAACTAGAAATGCCAACAACAACTTGGCACTTGCAGCTTAATTAATTAAGTTGCCGCTTCCCCGGGCTTTGCTCATGGGCCCGGTCAGAGGCGTCACACAGTGAGCTGGCCCGCTCCTTTCGGTCCGTAAGGCGCGGGCGAGAACCATCGGACTAGCCGGCTGCGTTTCTTGCTCATTCTGAGCGTGGCGGGCGAACCAAACGGAATTGAGCTAAGCATGTAGGCTTCGTGTCGTAGCGCTTTTCGGACGGGGGTTCGACTCCCCCCGCCTCCACCATTTCCCAAGATGTTTACGCCCTTTCAGGATCTCGCTGCCGACCCGCCCATTCGCGGCTTCTTGCACGCGCCTTCACAGCCGAGCGGCAAGGCTATCGTCCTCACGCACGGTGCCGGGGCCAACTGCCAGTCGAAGCTTCTGATCGAAATGTCTGAGGCGTTCGCCGCCTCCGGTTTCACCGTGCTTCGCTTCGATCTACCATTCCGCTCCGAACGTCCCCACGGGCCACCCTCGCCCGGCAGCGCAGCGCGGGACCGCGAAGGTCTGCGCCGGGCAGCCATGCTGATGAAAGAGAAGCAACCTGGGCTCGTATTTCTCGGCGGCCATTCCTACGGCGGCCGGCAATCGTCTATGCTCGTTTCGGAAGATCCTGGGCTTGCTGACGGTTTGCTGCTTCTCTCTTACCCGCTGCATCCTCCTAAAAAGCCTGCGCAGCTTCGCACTGCCCATCTCCCGAAGTTGAGTAAGCCCGCCTTCTTCGTCCACGGCACGCGCGATCCGTTCGGAACGATTCCGGAAATGCAATCCGCCTTGAAACTAATCCCCGGCCCGCACGCCCTCCTCGAGGTCGACGGCGCAGGCCACGACCTTCTTGCCAAAAAGGCTCTTGGCGAATTGCCAGCCCGTGTTGTTAGCGAATTTTGTGGCTTCCTCGGAGAGTCCAGTGCGTGAGAAGGCCAGCCAGGTGCGTGAGGAGGTCTGGAACTTTTCCGGCTTCAAGTTGCAAATCGTACCGCGGCGCGCGCTTTCGCTTTGGCCGCTTCTTCTTCCCGGCTTTTCGGCGGCGCGGTCGTTTCGAGGGAATGAATCAGACGCGCTGATACTTTTGCGATTTCCTCGATCGCCGCTTGAAACGCTTCTTCGTTGGCCTTCGACGGCTTGTGGAACCCGGTGATTTTTCGCACGAACTGGAGAGAGGCCGCGCGCACCTCTTCAGGAGTGACGGGCGGATCAAAATTGAAAAGCGGTCTGATATTCCTGCACATGGCATTCGGCCTCTGAGTGATTTTAGCGGTGGAGGACTAGGTAGTGCCAGCGGTTCTTGTTTTGGCGCCCCCGAGTCGCTGACGCGCGTAGCCGCACCAAGGGCTTGCGGGATCGAGCGTGATGTAGGCTTGCCAATGGCGTTGCGCTTCGTTGCGCGCGCCGAGCTTCTCGCAAACAAACGCGAGGTTGTAATGCGCGTCGGGATAGTTTGGATCGAGACGCACGGCGTTGCGAAGATGCAGTCGCGCCGCCTCGAGCCTGCCCACTTCTTCCAGAACGCTGCCTAAATTGAAATGGGCCAAAGCATTCTCGGGGTCGACTTGCAAGGCGCGCATAAAATATTCGGCTGCTTTTTTCAAGTTCCCTTCTTCGTAGCAAAGCGTTCCACAATTGAGCAAAGCATCCACCTTCTGTGGATCAATGCTCAAAGCATGGTCGTACGCTTCGATCGCTTGCGCCCTGGTATTTTCCTCGGCGTCATATTCGAGCGCGGTAGCCAGCCAGTCATCGGCATTGGGCCCGGCCATGACGCGCACTTTTTCGCCAAGCTCGCGAGTCTCGAAATTCAAAACGAACTGACCCGAGAGCGGTTCCAGCCGTGCTTCACCGCGCTCCACGAGGATGTCTTTTCCGTCGGAAAACACGCGCAGCTCCGCCAGGGGCGCGTGCGCATGAGAAAGTTTTTCACGAAGCGCGGCAAGCGCACGGCGCAGGCGGCTGGCGGGCACTCCTTTTTCGACCAACTGCTTGACGGTGCGTAGGCCAATCAGGTCGCGAAAATCGTAGAAGCGGTTTCCCTGTGCTTTTCGAGGAGAGACGAGTCGTAACCGGTCCCAATAATCCAGCTGCTTCGCGGTCAGGCCCACAATGCGCTGGACATCTTCTGTACTGAATGTGTCCGTCGCGCCCATGTTGAAATTAACCAGTGGCCTTCTTTCCTGCCCTCTTCGGCACAGTGGAGATCGGTTGCACGGCCCGAGCTGGAGGCTTCTTGCCCACAGGCGCTGCCACTGCGGGCGCGGAGGCCGCAGCCGGCGTCTGCTTTTCCGCGAGGCTCTTCTTGAGGGCTTCCATCAAATCAATCACTGGGGCCATATGCGGCTGCGCCACTTCGGTTACTTCCTGGCCTTTGAGCTTGGCCGCGATCATCGCCTTCACGTTTTCTTGATACTCGTCTCTGTATTTTTGCGGCTCGAAGTGTGCTGCAAGGCTCTCGATGAGCTGCTGCGCGAGCTTTTTTTCCTGCTCTTTCAATTCCACCTTGTCTGTCGGAACGGATTCCGCCGCGCGAATCTCATTGGAATAGAACATGGTGTGCAGCGTCATCCCCCTGCTACCGGGCCGAAGGATCACGATGTGTTCTCGTTGATGCATGGTGAGCTTGGCGATGGCCCCGTAGCCGGACTCTTGCATGGCGCTCAACAGCAGCTTGTACGCCTTCACACCCGCGTCCTCCGGTGCAACGTAGTAAGAGGAGTCGAAATAGAGCGGGTCCATGTCGTCCAGTTTCACGAACTCCAGGATTTCCATGACCTTTGCCGAGGAAGGCTCGATCTTGTCGAGCTCCTCCTCGCTGAACAGGACATACTGATCCTTTTCATACTCGTGACCCTTCACGATTTCGGAGCGTTCCACGTTGCGGTTGCAAACAGGGCAAAATAGGGGCTGTTTGAGCCGCGAATGGCACACATTATGGAGCTGGTTGAAGCTGATGCGCTCGCCGCGCGCGGCAGCGGACATTCGCATGGGAATGGAAATCAGCCCAAAGGTGAGGTGACCTTTCCAGACGGTCGAGGCCATAGCGACACTCCTTCAAAAACAAGCTGGGACAGTACACAAGCTTTTTAAGGTTAGCCGCCCACCCCATCAAGAATCAAGACGAATCGTCAGCGCGTAGTTTATCAGTCAGCTTAGTCTTAACTGCATTTGGCCAGGGAGGCCTGAGGTCCCCGGAAAGGTCTGGGATAGAATGCCATCATGGCCAGGCTCGAGGAATACAAGCGAAAACGCCGCTTCGACCGGACGCCGGAGCCGCCCGGCGAGCCCGCACCGGCCGTCAAAGCCGCCACGGCGGGTAAACGCGCGCGGCTGCCAATGCCCAGATTGCCGCAGGTGGAGGTCCGCCCCGGCCAGGAGCATGGCGACACGTTCGTGGTTCAGAAGCACCGCGCAACGCGGCTGCACTACGATTTCCGGCTGGCCATCGATGGGACGCTGAAGTCGTGGGCCGTGCCCAAGGGACCTTCTCAGAGCCACGCCGACAAGCGGCTGGCGGTGCACGTCGAAGATCATCCGCTGGACTACGCCAACTTCGAAGGGAAAATTCCGGAAGGCAATTATGGCGCGGGAACGGTAATGGTATGGGACCGCGGCACTTTTCATCTGGAGGGCAATCCCCACGCGCTGAAGCAATTGGAAAAGGGAGAAATCAAGTTCAGCCTGAACGGGGAAAAGCTAAAAGGCAGCTTTGTTTTGGTGAAACTGAAACAGAGCGAAAAAGGCAACGAATGGCTGATGATAAAGCACAAGGACGCCGCCGAAGATTCCTCCTGGAATATCGACGAGCACGACGGCTCCGCCATTACTGGACGCACGATAGAAGAGATTAAGGAAGAGTTGCCGCCCAAACGCAGGGCAATTCCAATTCAGGCGTCCGAGGTGCAAGGCGCGCGCAAGAGCGCGATGCCGTCTCGCGTGGAACTGATGCTGGCAACTCTCGCAGACCACGCTTTTTCGGATCCCAACTGGCTTTTTGAGATCAAGTGGGACGGCGTGCGCGCGCTGGCTCGAATCGAGAATGGCGCCCTGACGCTGCGCTCTCGCAACAGCATTGACATCACCAAACGCTATCCCGAACTGGCCTCTCTTCGCGATGCTCTAGCTGCCAGCGAAGCAATTGTCGACGGAGAGATCGTCGCGCTGGATGCCCAGGGTCACAGCAGCTTCGAACGCCTGCAGGAACGCATGCACGTGCGCGCGCCGAGCGAAAACTTGTTCGCGCAGATTCCCGTCGTCTACTTTGCTTTCGATCTTCTCTACTGCGACGGCTACGACCTTCGCGAGAGCCCGCTGCTCGAGCGCAAGCAGCTCCTGCAGCGCTTGCTTTACACAACCGAGCGGTTTCGCTACGCCGACCATCAGTTGGAGCACGGAAAAGAGTTGTTCGCGCTGGCGGGACAAAATGGTTTGGAAGGGATCGTCGCGAAGCGGGCTGACAGCCCTTACGTTTCCGATCGAAGCCCGAACTGGGTGAAGCTGAAGATTACTCAGACGGTGGATGCGGTTATCGGCGGCTGGACTGAAGCTCGCACTCCCGCTCTTCCCTTTGGCTCGCTGCTCTTGGGCCTGTATGAGGGCAAAAAACTTCGATTCATCGGGCATGTAGGCAGCGGATTCGACGCGAAAAAACTGAAAGACCTGAGCAGCAGGCTGAAAGAACTGGCTGCTCCTGCTTCGCCGTTCGAGGCCGTGCCCGAAACCAACGAAAAGCCTTCCTGGGTCACTCCTACACTGGTCGCACGCGTCAAATTCAGCGGATGGACACAAGAGCATTCCTTGCGCCACCCTGTTTTCCTGGCTCTGCGCGAGGACGCGCGCCCCGCGGATTGCCAGTGGGAAAACGAGGTTGCCGCCGCCGCGCCTGCCGCGGCGCCGACCGTAGTTCGCGCGCCTGAGGTTGTCGGCCGCGTGCTCAACACAAAAGCCCAGATCGAAGACGAGTTGTTCAAAGGCCGCTCAGAAAACGTCACTATCGAACTCGACGGCAGACGGCTGCGCTTCAGCAACCTGAACAAAGTCTATTTTCCGGAGTCCGGCATTACGAAACGGAATCTGCTGGCTTACTACTACCGCGTGGCCGACTTCATCTTGCCCTTTCTGCGCGATCGGGCTTTGGTTCTGCGACGCTATCCCGACGGAATCAAAGGCCAGGCTTTTTTTCAAAAAGATTTGCGCGAAGGCGTCCCGGAGTGGTTCAAGACCGTGCCGATCGATTCCGAAAAAAAAGGGGAACCAATTAGCTATGCGACCGCCAACGACCGCACTTCCCTGCTATTCCTGACAGGCCTGGGTTGCATCGATCACAACCCCTGGTCCAATCGTTATGACGATTTCGATCATCCCGACTACTTCTTTTTTGATTTGGATCCCTCGGATGGCACGGAATTTTCTGTGGTCGTCACCATCGCTCAAGCCCTTCATAAAAAGTTGGAAGAATTGCGCCTGGCGCACTTTGTGAAAACATCAGGCGCAACCGGGATGCACATCTTCATTCCCGTGGAGCCCGTCTATACGTACGAGCAGTTGCGTACCTTCGGCGAAATCATCGCGCGAACGGTGACTGCCGAGCACCCCAATCTGGTCACCAGCGAACGCATCGTTGCCAAGCGGCCAGCGGGCCGGGTGTTGATCGACGTTCAGCAAAATGCGCATGGCCGTCCGCTGGCTGCCGCGTATTCCGTGCGCGCTTTCCCGCAAGCGCCGGTTTCTGCTCCTCTGCTGCCCCGCGAATTGCGTCCCAGCTTGCGCCCCGAGACGTTGAACATAAAGACCGTCTTTGCGCGCCTAAAGGAGAAAGGCGATCTCTGGGCCGATTTCTGGAAGCGGCGCCAACGTCTGGAACAAGCCATCGAACTTCTCAGCGAGCGCATGCCGCCGAGATCAGTGAAATGACATGACAATCTGCCGCGGATACGCTAATTTTGAGTTATGGAAACTGTGCGCATAGAATTGCCCGCAGCGCTTCTGAAGGCGGCAAATCTGAAGGGAGGCAACCTCTCTCAGGAAGCTGCTCGATTGCTGGCGCTTGAGCTCTATCGCGAAGATAAGGTCTCGCTGGGACACGCCGCTGAACTGTGCGAGACGCCGTTGGCGGCTTTCATGGACTTCGCCGCGAAGCATGGTGTCCCGCCCCTGCGATACAGCGACGAGGACCTGGAAGAAGAACGCCGGTCCGTTACTCGCTCCAAAGGATGACCGTCTCGAGGCGTGACCGTCGTATCCGATTCATCTCCTCTGGTCATCCTGGCGAAGCTAGGCTGCTTCGAACTCCTTAGTCGCCTCTTCCCACACCTTTACATCTCTGCGGAAGTTCACCACGAAGTGGTCGTCTCCGGTGTTGGTCTGCCCGGATCGTCAGAAGTTGCGAAAGCGGAATGGATCGAAGTGAAAAAACTTCAGAATCAAAAGGACTTGTCGGCGGCTCGACAAAAGTACGCTCTGGGTATTGGAGAGCTCAGCACAATTCTCCTGGCGAAGGAAGTCCATGCGGATGTGGTGCTGCTTGATGATTTCAATGCGCGCAAACTCGCCAGGACGGAAGGTATCCAAGTCCAGGGCAGTTTGGGACTCCTCGAAACGCTTTACTTGCAAGGTCATTTAACTGATCTTCGCGTAGCCTTTCGGCAACTACTGCAGCACAGTTATATCGACGGGCGACTGTTAGATCTCCGGTTACGAGCCTTAGGGCTTCCTCCGCTCTGAGCTGTTGGAGCGCAAGGTCGAAGGCGTCACACGACAACAATTGAAACGAAGTCGTTTTCCGAGCGCGGTGCCTGTGATTAAATGCCAAGGCACGGAGGTGCGTCATTCCTAGCGCGGGCCGGCTTCTCGTGGGGACTTCTGGCTACTCGTATAAACAATGGAAGGGCAGCTTCTATCCCGAGAAGCTTCCGGACAAGGAGATGCTCAGTTTCTACGCCAAGCAGTTCCCGACAGTCGAAATCAATCACAGCTTCTATCGCATGCCGACCGAGAACGTGCTCCTCCAGTGGGCGAAAACGGTTCCCGAAGGCTTTCGCTTCGCCTTGAAGGCCAACCAGCAAATCACGCACATTCAAAGGCTGCGCAACTGCGAGAGCACTCTGAAACGTTTCCTGGAAGTCGCCAGCGTTCTAAACGACGGCGACCACCTCGGCCCCATTCTCGTGCAACTCCCGCCCACGTTTAAGTTCGATCGTCCCTTGCTGGAAGACTTTCTTGCCCTTCGCCCGGAAGCTTTCTCGTTCGCCTTCGAGGTACGTCACCCGTCTTGGTACACCGAAGAAACCTACGCCGTTCTTCGCCAGCACAAGACGGCGCTTTGCCTTTCCGAGACCGACAAGCAAACACCTCCAGAGGTGCTCACTACCGGCTTCACCTACGCCCGCCTGCGCCTCGAAGACTACACTCCGAAGCAAATCACCGCCTGGAAGAAACGTTTCGACGCCTGGCTCGCCCAGGGCGTCGACGTCTACGTCTACTTCAAGCACGAAGACGCCGGCAAAGCCCCAGCCTACGCCCGCCAGCTCCTCGGAAAAACAAACTGACCGCAAACAAAGTTGAAACGTTGGAAGGTTGAACGTTGGAACGTTGAAGGCCTCGGAAGGCCCCCTCCCCCCACCTTTTTTGTAAAAGATTGTAGCGTATAGGTTTAGGGGGTGGGGGTCGGCAAAAAGATTGAGGGGTAAGGACTTATCGGAATAGTGGGCAGTGGTCAGTGGAGAGTGGTCAGTGGGGAAAAGTCGGGAAGGCCCACCCCCGGTACTGTTTTTGAAACGATATGATTCCAAAGGGGTTAAGGGGTGGGGGTCGGTAAACGATATGATTCCATGGAAGTTAGGGGAACGGTGGATGCGTGCGGAAGGCGGAGGATCCCCGGACCAAAATGGGAAGAATACCCCCACACCCCCGTTGTTTTTAGAAAGAGTGCGCAAACACTTGAGTGCAAAAGAGTTGTGAAAAACTCTTCGAGTGAAGAGTGAAAAGAGGGGAAGAAGAGAGAGTGACACCCGGCAGTTTTCGTCCTGTAGAATCGTCCGGGATGCAAAAGTCGCATAAGGGGGGCGAGTGCAGGACTTACGGGATAGGGAACTTGGAAGAGTGTACGGGGAATGGGAGGAGGTTCGGCCCTTCGCCCCGAGAGCTCCAGGTAAGCGAGAGTGGCGGCTAACAATCACAAGGGATGTTACTATGAAGGTAAAGTATTTGTCAAGATAAAATTGGAAGAAAATTGGAAGTGATTGGCGGAGCAGGGGTTAGGGGCGGGAAGGAAAACTAGAAACTAGAAAGGGGAAAAGGAGAAGGCAATGTCAGAACCCCCAGGTGCAAAACCGGCACCCGATGGAAGCGGGAATTGCGAACCACGTTTGGTCAATTGAGGAAGTTATATCTTTGCTGGACAGAAGTGCTAGTATGGCGGCCTAAGCAGTAAGCCCGATTCACGGTCGGGCCTGTGGGCACTTGCCTGTGCTCGTAATATAGCGCAGGAGTTTGCCCAATGCAAGAGCGAACCGACGAAAGATGCGAACTGGGCTCGAAAAGGCGCACGACATTAGCTCTATCGGAACGTTCGTGCTCACAATTGTCATCGTGGCATTTATGGTCTTACCGATGTTACCGCACGGCTCAGCAGATACCACACCGCCAAGGAGTCAGCCTGTGATTGGCTGGCTCATGCCTGCGGTTCTAGCTGTCTGTCTCCTAGTGGCGGGCATACTAAACTTACTGGCCGCCAGGACACGATCCATTTCAAGCAACTCAAATCTTCATGCACGCTCGCCAATTCCAGTTCCAGTCTCCGCGCCTCTCCTAGATACCCACGTTGAAGAGCGCATTTTCGTGGGCGCGAACATCACGCCAGAGTATTTGCTAGGTTTGTTTAAGGATCACACGTCCATACAGGCGAGGAAGTTGATCGAGCCATTTATCGGTAAATGGATGAGAGTCTCTGGAGATTTAAGCGAAATCATATCTTCCACCTCGGACCGTGCGCAGGTTACATTTTCTGGTCGTGGGCTTACAGGAAACCTTGCACCTGTTTTTATGTATTTTCGAACTAAGGAATCCGTTGAGCGACTTGCAATCCTAAGACGTGGAGATAGCCTGACAATAGTCGGCAAAATCAGCGATATTAACCTGGTTCAAATTGATTTAGACCCTTGTGAGATTGAAGGCTAATTCAAACTGTACCACTACCCGGAGGGCGACTCTACACTGACAATTATGGAAGTCCACTTTTAGCCGGAAACGGAATCGCGCCTCCATGAGCTGGCGTCCAAGAGCGGCCGCCCGACCGATGATCTTATTGAAGATGCCATGGCAGGATACCTGACTGAAGTGGCTGAAGTGCGCAATATGCTCGTCAGCCGCTACGATGACGTCAAGAGCGGCCGGGTGAAGCCGATCGACGGCGAAGCTTTTTTCGACAACTTGCGGCAGCGCGATCCGCCTTCGCACCTTTGAGCTTCCACCTTCGCTCCCTTCGAGCTTCCTCTGTTCGCTCTGTTGAGCTTCGGCGGACTGGACCTTCGGCGGACTCGGTTTGTTAGAGGAGATGCATTTTCGCGAAGGCCCGCCCCGAGCCGCTCTTCAAGTATCTTTCAAACTTTTCAGCGAGCAGTTTGCCGGGAAATGCTGCATAGAAGACCAAACGCCAGGGCATGAAATTTTTTGTATGACTGGATCTTCCGGAGTTGTGGTCGGAGAGGCGGTTGCGCAGATCGCTGGTGGAGCCAGTGTAGGTTTCGGTGGGGTGGCTTTCGCTGCGTAGGAGGTAGGTGTAGAACACTGGTGTTGGCCCGCCTTCGCTTGACGTCACCTAGTTGTTTAATTATAGCATGAGCTCACTTTCCGTGTTGAGGGATTGGCGTTAGATTGATGCTTCGGCGGGCATTCGTCTTTGCCCTATCGGGGCAAAGACGAATGGGCGGCGGCTGCGGACCGGAGTCGGCGGCGTCCCAGGATTTGCGGTCGATGGGCTGGATGGCTTCGAGTTTTTTCTGGGTGAGCGTTTTGTTCACCGCGGGAAGCCGCTGGTGCGCGGCGGTCTAGAACTCCAGATGCAGGCGCAGCGTGGGCACTACTACCGGTCCGCGGTCCCGGTTGTAGCCGGGATTATTGATGTGCTGCACTCCGGGCGCCACGTAGATTCCGCGCCAAACATGCGCCGTGTAGTAGGACTCGACGATGTTCTCCCGCCCGTAATTCAGCTTGCCATCACCGAGGAGGAAACCAAGCCCGCCGTCCGCCAGATAGACTTGGTGATCTTTCTTGATCCCGTTCGATACAAAGGCCACGCCGGCACGGTCTTGCTTGCGATGCCACCTCGCGCCATTCACCGTCACGCCTTCCGCGATCGTCAAATCGACTTCGGTATAGGCAAAGGACTCGGTCTTTCCGTCGTCCCATCCCCAACGGGCAAACGCGGTGATGTCGCGCGCGAGATTCTGTTCCAGGTTGGCGCCAAAACCATACTTGCGGGTGATGTGCCAAGGATGGTTCGTGATATTTGGCGCCGTAACCAGCCCGGCCTGAAACTGGGCGATCGCATTTCGGTAGATGCCCATGTTGGCGTAGTTGGTGTAGGCCAGCAGCCGGATCACGCCGCCTTTCTTCGGCACTATGCCGTGACGCAATTCATATTCCCAATTCTCCGCATGAGCTTGCCAGGGCTTCCACACCAGGTCGATTCCGTTCGCGACCTTCGGCATGAGCCCTTCGGCGAAGCGAAAACCCCAGTTGCGGTCTTCGTAATCCACGACGAAACCCACGGTGTAGCCGCGCGTATCGGCGGCGTAGTCCCAGGCGCCGCCGTTGTCGATCGTCCAGTTCATGAATTGAAAATGCGTGTCGGACCCGACGGAATTCTGATCGAAGAAATCGGGCATGCTGAACTTGCCGAAGCGAATTTCCAGGCGGCGGCGCGGCAGCTCGTCAAACAGCGAAAGAAAATTCCGCTGGTTCTCAATCTTATCCTTGCTCAACGCGAATACTTTGTGGATCATGCCGCGCCCGAGGTACGGCGCTTTGCTCAGCGCAGGATTGCGCACGATGTCCAGATCGGTATTCCCGGCCAGGCCGAGCCCGGTGCTGAGTGCCGCGCCGCCGGCTTCTTCGATATCCACCAGGATCTCGGTGGAATTGTTGAGCCGCACGCCGGTGTAGAGCGTCATCACGCGGGACGTGGCCTTCTCATAGTGCGGGCTGAGGCTGTTTGGCCCGCTGTAGGCAGCGTGAAAGTCAGGGTGAGTTTGGAAGATGAAATTCGCCTGGCCGGAGAGCCAGAAGCGCGTGTCCTTGAAATGCGGGAGCATGGCTTCGGGATCGTTATTGGCGGGCGGACTGGCCGGATCGTCTGCCGGCGCAGGAGGCGTTTGCGCCTGAGTCTGCGGCGGCTCTTGCGCGTGCAGTCCCGCGGCGGCGAACGGGAAAACACCCAGCATCGCGCAAATCAGGGCAATAAATTGGAATGTCCGCCGTAGCATTTTTAGCTGTCCGAATACTCTTCCGCCTGCGGTTGCAGCTCGCCTTTCCATCCTTGCAGGGTAGGTCATCGTCGATGAACGGGCGATGAATGTAGCCGTCTTTTCGCGGCGCGCCGCCAGTCTGTCCCTAGTTAAGCATACTAAATATATTTTGTAAACTATACTTAACTAAAATCCGTCCATGGCCTTCTGCTTTTCGCTGGTGCGCCCCAAAGCCCTTCCGCGATGGCGCCCGCGTCCAAGCGCGCGAAGGGTGTACCCACCGGCCCCTTTCTCCGCTATGCTCTGGGGGCCTTGCGTGCCGTCAGGAACCTTGATACCATACCCCGATAGGGTAGGCAACCGGAATGACGCACACTTCTCGCGAAAAACTCGATCTCGTCAACCGCACCAAGAAAGTCATCGGGCAGCTCGAAAGCGTCTTGCGCGCCCTGAATGAAGATGATCCCTGCGCGGACGTCCTTCAGCGCCTCTCCGCCGCGCGCGGCGCCATCAACAGCCTCATGGGCGAGCTGATGGAAGACCACATCCGCAACCATATGCCGCGCAATTCGAAATCTTCGGAAGAAGCCGCCGACGATGTCATCCAGATTGTCCGCACCTACCTAAAGTAAAATGCAAGAAAAGTCGCCTTTCGAGCGAATTTTCTGTATCTTTTCTGCACCAAAAACTTGCGGCTGGAATCGAAGCTCTGTAGGAGCCACAGCGTTGAGTAGAATTCTAACGGTCCTCGTCTTCGCAATATTCCTGAATGCGCCCGCGGTTCGTGCGCAAGCTGGACCCGTCGAGGGCGGCCATGAACTGCAGTTCTGGACAGGCGGCGGCCACGGCTTCAATGGCAGCCAGTCAGGAGACGGTGTCTGGAACGCGGGCTTCCGTTACGGCCTGATCCTCACTGCGCCGCACGGTCCCGGTTTTCTCCGCGGCCGCCTGGAATACGCAGTCGACGCCGTCCCAGTCTTCCTGGTCGTTCAGAAAACGAACACCGCCTACGGCGTTGGCATAAACCCTTTCGCCTTCAAGTGGGCGCTAGACACCCACACGAGCGTAGTTCCGTATTTCGAACTCGGCGGCGGCACTCTCTTTACCAACACCAAAGTTCCCGAAGGAACGTCCCGCATCAATTTCACCAGCGGCGGCGCTCTTGGCCTGCACTTCCTTCGAAGCAAGCGCAACATCAGCGCCGAAGTCCGCTACATGCATATTTCGAACGCCGGGCTAGCCGCGCCAAATCCCGGCATCAACACCATTCAGTTTCGTATCGGCTTTGGCTGGTTCAGTCAGAAAGAATAGCCGTCTTGGCAACGCGTCAAATTCAAAACCAGCGGTGAGTGAGCGAGATGAAAATGATTTGGATCTTCGGAGTGGCGATAGTTCTGCTTATTGGAGTCGCCGTCGTCCGCGGCATGCGCACCGGCGAGAAAGCTCCTTCCTCAGGCACTCTGGCTCCGGACTTTACGCTGAATTCTCAGGACGGCAAGCCAGTCCGCCTCCGCGATCTCCGCGGCAAATGGGTCGTGCTCTATTTCTATCCCAAGGATTTCACAAGCGGCTGCACCAAGGAAGCGCACAATTTCCAGCGCGATCTCTCTCAGTACGAGCAGAAAAACGCGATCATCCTCGGTGTCAGTGTTCAGGATGAAGTTACGCACCAAAAATTTTGCGCCAAGGAAGGCTTGAGCTTCAAGCTGCTTGCAGATACGAAGCACGACGTGTCTTCCTCGTACGATTCGCTAGTGAATCTGGGCGTCGCCAAACTTTCCGCGCGCCACACCTTCCTCATCGACCCTGCCGGCGTGGTCCGCAAAACCTACCTCAACGTGAACGCCGAAAAACACAGCGCCAAAGTCCTCGCCGATCTGGCCCAACTCCAGCAGCCTCAAGCGGCGATGTAGTGGCGCAGCATGCTGGCGCCCCTGCTCGGCAATCCTCCGCAGCACGGTTTCTGCTGCAGCGGTTTTGCTGTGCTTCTGAACTGCGCTAAAGATTCTCGCGAGAAAAGCGGACTAGGTTCCGCAAGCCTCATCGGCTGCCAAATTGGGGAGGTCAGGCAGGGTCATGACATTGCTCTTGCCGAGCAAGCTGTTCAGCGCGGCCACGTCCTTGTTCTTCAGTTCCTGCCACGCCGCGAAAGCTTCATTTGAACCCTTGCAAATCCGACGGTACGCCGCGAACGATTCCTCGGACGGCGCGAAGTCTGCTCCATCCACAAGCGCCATCAGCGCCGTCAACGTATCATTCACCGCATTGAAGGTCGCGCTCTTGGGTGTCTCCAGGATCGGCGTCACTTCTCCCGTAAGGGCCCCAACCTTCGCATCCAGCGAGTTGGCGGCCACAGCGACCGGGTCCTCCTTGGGACGCTTCATCAACTCGGCCAGCTTCGCTCGTAGCTGCTTCACCTGCTGGTAGGCGTCAAAGTTTTTCCCCAACAGAGCGGAAATACTCAGTTGCAGGTCCAGCGAGCTCTGTAATTCGTTGCGCGCCACAGTCACGCGCGGGTCCATTTTGACTTCCAGCGGCTGGCGAAATACTTGTCCCCCTACTTTGAGCCGCGCTTCATACTTCCCCGGCAGCACCAGCGGCCCCTGCGGTGGCAGCGGCGTCGACCCCACGATCGCCGCGATCGGATAGTTGTACGGAGACTGCGGATGCATGGCTCGCGGATCGGCGTAGCGCAAATTCCAAACGAAACGGTGCATTCCCGATTCCTTCGAAAGCGGTTGCGGATGCGCGATCCAGTATTCCGCGACGAACGGAACTTCTTCGGCTTCCTTTGGCAGCGGTGCGCTGGAATAACTCCGCACCAGTTTTTCATCCGGGTCATAAATTTCCAGTTGAATGTCTCCGCCGGATTTGGCCGGCAAGACATAATTCAGGATCGCGCCGTCGGGTGGATTCTTGCCCGCGGGAACTTCCGGCGGCAGCGGCGTGTCTTGATTTTCGTCGCGACGCACCCGGATGGCGGTTCGCGGGGCAAAAAGGTGCGCGCCCGAAGACCCGGCGTGCGCATCGATTTGGCGCAGCGGCGTGACGTCATCCAGTATCCAGAACGAGCGCCCATACGTCGCCGCCACCAGGTCGTCCTGCTCGATGGCCAAATCACGAATCGCCACGACGGGCATGTTCAGCCGCAGCGATTGCCAGTGATCTCCGCCGTCAAAGGAAACGTAAACGCTCTTTTCGGTTCCCGCATACAGCAATCCCTTGCGCATTGGGTCTTCGCGCACCGTGCGGACAAAATCGCCGTCGTGGATTCCGTCCACCGTTTCCTGCCAGGTCTTCCCAAAGTCGTGCGTCCGAAAAATGTGCGGCCGCCAGTCATCCTGGCTGTTTCGATTCACCGCCGCATAGGCCGTTCCGGCATCGAAATGCGATGCTTCCATAATGCAGATCGTGCTCCACTCCGATACGCCCGGCGGCGTAACGTCTTGCCACGCTGCTCCTCCATCCTTCGTCAGTTGAATGTTTCCATCGTCCGTTCCAACCCAGATCAGACCTTCCTTCACCTCCGACGGCGCGATCGTTAGGATCGTCCCTTCCCTCAGCTTTGTATCCTTTTTATCCGGGCGCACGCGCGTCAAGTCGCCGCTGACCGATTCCCAGCTTGTGCCCCCGTTCCCGGTTTTCAACAAGAATTGTGTTCCCAGATAGAGCAAGTGCGGGTCCTGCGGCGAAAAAACCATGGGAATCGTCCAGTTGAACCGGTATTTGCTTCCAAACGAAACAGGAGCCGGTGAAATGTCCCGCACCTGTCCGGTTGTTTTCGACAGCCGCACCACGCTCCCACCCGGCCCCGCGTTGTACACCACGTCCCCGTCCAACGGATCCGGTATCGTGTAACCGCTTTCTCCCGGCCCAACCGGATACCAGTCTCGCTCGGTAATCTGTCCGTTGTTTCCGCGGCTGGCGATTGCCGCCGTTCCGCTGTCCTGCTGCGGTCCATACACCCAGTAAGGAAACCGGTGATCCGTCGCCACTCTATAAAATTGCCCCGTAGGCTGGTTGTACCAAGTGGACCAAGACTCGCCACCGTTCAAACTGATCGTCGCGCCCTGATCCACGCCCAGCATGACGCGCTGCGAATTCATCGGATCGATCCACACCGTGTGGTAGTCGTCTCCCCCCGGCGCGCCCTTGATCGCTGTAAACGTGCGCCCGCCGTCGGTCGAGCGGTACATGTTTTGCGACGGGACATACACGATGTCTGCGTTCTTCGGGTCCGCGAAAATCTCGCTCATATACCAATACCCGTCGATGCGCTTGTCTTCCGTGGCTTTCTTCCACGTCGCTCCCGCGTCATCGGATCGGAACAGCCCGCCTTTTTTCTCTTTCACGTCCACGATCAAGTACACGCGTTGCCCATGATTTCCGGGCGCAACTGCAACTCCCGCTCTTCCCCAGTCTCCCTCGGGAAGGCCGTGTCCCTTGATTTCCGTCCAAGTGATGCCTTCATCCACGGACTTATACAGCCCGCTTCCGGGCCCGAATGTTGTTCCCTTCTGGCCTGCCTTTCGGATGCCGTGCCAGAGCGTGGCGTACACCACGCGTGGATTTCCCGGCTCAAAACACAGATCCACTGCCCCCGTCACATTGTCTCGGTACAAAACTTTCTTCCAGCTCCGGCCGCCATCCGTTGAGCGGAACACGCCGCGCTCTTCGTTCGGTCCGGAGGTGTGGCCCATCGCCGCAACCAACACCACATCCGGATTGCGCGGATCCACCAGGATTCTCTCGATGTGTCTCGAGTCCTCCAGCCCCATGTGCTGCCACTTCTCTCCGCCGTCGACGGACTTATACACGCCCTCTCCGTAGCTGGTGTCCCCGGAAATCGTGTTCGTACCCGTTCCCACATAAATGATATTTGGATTGGAAGGCGCCAGCGCCAGCGCGCCAATGGACGCGACCGGCTCTTTGTCGAAAATGGGCTTCCACACCGTCCCGCCATCCGTGGTCTTCCACACGCCGCCGCCATCCGCCGCAAAATAATAGACCGCCGGATTCCCCGGCACGCCCGCGACGGCGTTCACTTTCCCCGCCCGAAACGGCCCGATCATCCGCCACTGCATCTCCGAATAAAGCGAAGGGGAGATTTCCTGTGCGTTCGAAACGCTGTTCAAACACAATCCCAGCAATGTGCCCGTGGCAATTCGAATGACACGGTTTCTTGCGCAAGACTTTTTCATTAAACGCTCCTCTGAAGCGGGAAGCTCAGTAATTGGGCAGCACGTTGATTCCGGGAACCCGCAGCAGCCGCTCATCCGCTGTCACAAGCGTCAAATCATATACCTTCGCAGTCGCCACCAGAAATCGGTCCGCCGGATCGCGGTATCCGAGCATCGTGAATCGCAGTTCGTGCGCTACCTCCCAGCTCACGGGCACTTCATTCAAATCCAGTTCTTCTTTCGACTCGCGGAACCACTCTCCGAAGTCCCTCCTGAATTGAATTCGCTTTTTCTCCAGCAGAACGATCACCTCCCACACGCTCACGGCGGATAGGAAGCGATCGTTCCCTGGATTCGTCAATTCTCGAGTCACCTCGGAACTGATTTTGTGCGGTTCGAGGTAACTCCAGATCCAAATGTGCGTGTCCAGCAGCAATCTCATTTGGCTTTGCGTGTCTTCGTCTTGTTTTCCACTTGATCGGAATCCTGCGCCGCCTCCCAATCCGATATGTCTCCGGTCGGTCCGACGATATCGCCCAGAATTACAGCGGTACCCGCCCCACCACCCAGCTTAATTTTCTTCGCAACTCCAGGTGGATTAATTTCGGCAACGGGGTGACCGAAGCGCGTCACAAGAATCGGTTCGTTGGTCTTGCGCACCTTCTCTAGAACGGCGAGGCAGGTGGCCTTGAATTTCGATATAGCAATTTCTTCCATGGTGGTAACTCCCAGTTTCACCATAGCATATGTACTGACCATAGTCAAACCATAGCTTATTCATAGCCCGACTATAGTCTGACCATGGTCGCTGCCCTAATTTGCACCTATCTCCTTCCATTCCATCCTCATGATTGACTAGGGTTCGTCGTCTCCATCCGCATCGGCGGAAGGTGGCGTATCCGGTGTCTTGTCCGCATCAACCGGAGCAAGCCTGGCTTTCTTGAGTTCGACGTTTAGCGCTGGAATATCCTGCTGCCGAATTTTCTCCCATCGCGCCGAGAGTTTCTCAAGGGCCTCCTCGATCTCCGTGTACACAGCCGTGGCCTGGGTTGTGGGCGCTGCATCCGCGCTGTCCGCCACCGCCAAGATGCCGCTGAAGTGCTGGTTCAAACTGGAAAAATTCTCCGGCTTCTTGGCTCCTGGCGGCAGACCAAAGAAATTGCTCTGCGCCGCGCCTTCCAGTTCGGCAGCTTGTTTGTCGAGGGCCGCGATCCTTTCTGCAGCAGTGCCCTTCCCTGCTTTTGCGGTGCGCTCCTTCAATTGCGCGCGCACGGATCGCACCTGCGAGAGTGCTTCGAAGCTCTTATTCATGCCTTCGACCGAGCCACTCTCCATTTCAAATTGCTTGCGTAGATCCGCAAGCGAGGTCTTGATGCGCGGGTCCATCTTCACGGTCAGCGGTTGCGTGGAAATCCTCCCATCCACCGTCAGCCGCGCGGTGTAATTACCGGGCAAGGCCCACGCTCCCAGTGGGTATTTTGGCGTGTCGTGCACAATCGCCGAAATCGGAAATTCATGTCCAAGCGAATCCGGCGAGGCGTAACGCAAGTCCCAGACAAACCGGTGCATCCCGGGACTCGCGGAGAGAATTTGCGCCGGACGCACCCAATACATCGGGATGGGATGTTCCATCGCTATTTTCTCCATGGGCTCCGGTTTATCGGCGCTGCTGTACCGGCGCACCAGATTTTGCTGCTCATCAAGGATTTCCAGCGTCACAGGTTTGCTCGGCCAGGCGGTCATGTAGTAATCGATGATTGCGCCGTCAGGTGGATTTTTTCCCGCCGGAAATTCCGGAGGCAGCGGCGTGTCTGGATTGCGGTTCCAGTGGAAGCGCATCGCCTCCTGCGGCGCGAAGAGATGCACGCTTTCTTTCGCGACGTCCGCGTTCATTTGGCGCAGCGGAGTGACGTCGTCGAGAATCCAGAACGAGCGGCCGTGGGTGGCGACAATCAGATCGTCACCATGAATCGCTAGATCGCGCATCGACGTGTGCGGCAAATTCAGCTGTAGCGGCTGCCAATCGTCTCCGTCGTTGAACGAAACATAAACAGAGCCTTCTGTTCCCACGAACAGCAAACCTTTTCGCACTGGATCTTCGCGCACCACGTTGCTGGCGCCGCCATCCGGAATCCCATGCGTGATTTCCGTCCACGTCTTCCCGTAATCGCGCGTGCGGTAAATGTGCGCGCGCAAATCGTCCAGCCGGAACGAATTGATCGCCGCGTACGCCGTACCCGCATCGAAGTGCGAAGTCTCGATAGTCGAAACTTTGCTCCATGGCCGCAATTGCGGCGGCGTCACGTTTTGCCAGGATTTTCCGCCGTCGCGCGTGATGTGAATTAGCCCATCATCCGTTCCCGCCCAAATCGTGTTCGCTTCCTTGAATGAAGGCGCTACCGCGTAAATAACGCCGCGATGCTTCCCTTTTTCCGGATCGCTCGCCGCGAAGACGCCAAGGTTCGCGGGAATTTCGTACGTTTCGCGCGTGAGATCGGGACTGATGACCTCCCAACTATTTCCCGCATCCGTTGTTTTGAAAAGTTTGTTGGCCGCGAAATAAAGCGTGCGCGGCTCGAGCGGCGAGAAAACCACCGGCAGCGTGCGCGCGTAGCGATATTCGCCGCGGCGAATCACCTCCGGCGTAATTTTCGCGTATTCTCCGATATCCTGCTTTGTGCGCGTGAGCCAGTCGCCAAACAAAATGTTCGGATCGAGCGGGTCGACGGCGACATATCCGTACTCGAAAATGCCAATGAGATGCCAATCGCGAAAGGTGATTTCTCCATAGTCGCTGCGGCTCAACGTCGCCACTGAGCCGCTTTCCTGTTGCGCGCCGTAAACCCAATACGGAAAACGATTGTCGGTGGTCACGTGATAGAACTGCGCCGTCGGCTGGTTGTACCAACTGCTCCACGTCGCCCCGCCGTTCACGCTGATGACCGCGCCTTGATCGGAGCTGAGCGCGATAATCTGCGGATTTTCCGTGCTGATCCAGACGCGCTGATAATCGTCGCCGCCCGGCGCGCCTTTGAATCCCACAAACGTTTTCCCGCCGTCCGTCGATTTCCATGTGGTAGTGTTCGCGACGTAAATCACGTCCGGATTGTCCGGCGCGATGGCGATGCCCATTGCGCCCGGGCCCCGTCCGCCGATGCGGCGGTCGCCATTTACCTGCTTCCACGTTTCTCCCGCGTCGTCGGAACGGTACACACCACCATTTTTCTTTGCCTCTACCGTGGCATACAGACGGTTGGGTTCGCTGTGTGAGACGGCAATGCCAATGCGGCCCAGCCCATCTTCGACTGTGGGAAGACCTTTGGCGAGCGGCTGCCAGTGGCTTCCGCCATCGGCGGATTTGAAAATGCCGCTGCCCGCGCTGATGAAGGATTCGCCGCTGCGAATCTCCCACGGCGCAACGCGCGCGGCCCACAGTACCGCGTAGATTGTTTGTGGGTTCGTCGGGTCGAAAGCGAGATCGGCGGCGCCGGTGTTTTCATCTTTGTAGAGAACTTTCTGGAAGGATTGGCCGCCGTCCGTGGAGCGGAAGACGCCGCGCTCGACGTTGGGGCCATAAGGATGACCCTGGGCGGCAACGAAAACGCGGCTGGGATCTTTCGGGTCGACGAGAATCGCGGTGATTTGCTGGGCGTCGCGCAAGCCGAGGTGCGTCCAGGATTTTCCCGCGTCGGTGGATTTGTAGACGCCATCGCCCGTCGCAAGATCGGGGCGCTGCAATCCTTCGCCGCTGCCCACATAAATGATATTCGGATCAGAAGGAGCCACGGCCAGCGCGCCGACGGAGCCGCTGGGCTGGTCATCGAAAATCGGATTCCAGGTGTTCCCGAAATCGGTGGTCTTCCAGACGCCGCCGTTGACGGCTGCCATGTAAAAAACGTTCGGCTGGTGCGGCACGCCTGAGATGGCCACGGTGCGGCCTCCGCGGAACGGGCCGATGCAGCGCCAACGCATTTCCGAAAAGAATTTTTGATCCCATTGCTGCGCGTTCGCCGCAGTGGAAAAAGAAAGACAAACAATAGTTGTGAACGTAATTCCAGCGATGAACCACTTCCTTGCCGCACCAATGCGCATCCGAGTCCTCCGTGAGAAAAGAGAGGATACTCTGCCCGCGAAACCAGAGCAACGTATTGGGACCGTCCACCGGATCCAGAAGCCTGCCTCCTATAAACACCTGAGTGAAAAACACGGTGTTTACCCCATTTACCGTAACTCGACGACTGCCTAGCCTCCTTCAGGCTGCCACGGCGTCATGAAAATGTAGCCACGAATAAAGTCAGAAGGGGGATCTTTCTGTGTCCAGTCACACTGCCAGCAATGTTACTCGTGCCAGGAGGTTCAGCTTGCAGTCGGGAATCATTCTCGCCCTGGCTGGGTTCTGTTTCGCAACTCTGGTTTTCGCGGCAACTCCATCTTCCAGCACTCTGAACCCCGTAAATGGCTCTTCCGCCACCTGGGCCGGCAGCGGGATTGCCGGGGCAACTACGGATGAAACCACCTGCGTCGACGGAACCGATTGCGACGTATATACCGTCACTCTTACGGGGTCGCCGGCCAATTACAAAGGCTTGGTTTTAGCCATCAGTATTTCCCACCAGGTCAGCCTCAATGATTACGATCTTTATGTGCACAAGGGCGGTCTCACTGGTCCAGTGATCGCCAGTTCGACCAACGGCATACCGGAAACCAGCGAAGCCGTGGTGATTGACCCCACGGTTTCCGGAACCGGCGTGTACACCGTGCACGTTGTGGATTCCAATGTCGCTCCCGGCGACCCGTATAGCGGCGTGGCCGCCATCACCACCCCTCCGGCCGACTCGCCAGCTCACGGCACTGCCCCCACCTACGCAAACTACCAATCACCGCCAGGTCTGGGTGACAGCTCCGGCGAACCTTCGATTGGTGCCAACTTCAACTCGGGCCGTATCATGACGCAAGCGGTTTTCGACACCTTGCAGGTCACTTTCAACACCAACACGTCCCCGGCCACGGCCACTTGGCTGCTCAAGGATGGACCGAACACCAACATCACTACTCTGGACCCAATCCTCTTCACCGATTCCCACACCGGCCGCACGATTGTCTCTCAGCTCTTCGGCACTACCAGCCTCTCCGCTTTTACCGACAACGATGGCGAAACCTATACCGTAAGTCAGGGTGGCGGGATCGCCTCCGGAGTCGACCACGAAACCGTCGGGGGCGGACCGTTCCGGCTTTGTACCGCCGACCAGTTGCTTGTTACTCCCGTGCCCTGCGCGCAATTAGCCGTTCGCGGCCCGCTCAGCCAGTATCCGCACGCCGTCTACTACGCGTCGCAGGATATCGGCGATGCGGAAATGGCACTCAGCCAGGACGGCGGCTTGACCTATGAAGAAGCTCACCCCATGTACACCCTGGTGGATTGCGGCGGCTTGCATGGTCACATTAAGGTCAGTTCCAGTGGGATTGTGTATGTTCCCAATAAGAGCTGCGGAAGTACCCAAGGGCTCATCGTTTCCATGGATAACGGACTCACCTTCGCGGTGCAGCCGGTTACCGGAAGCACTCCCAATTCGAGCGACCCCTCCATCGGGATTGGCTCCAAGGGACGAGTTTATTTTGGCTATGTTGCCGGCGATGGGCATCCGCACATCACCGTTTCCGATGACCAGGGCCGTTCCTGGCACAATGACTTGGATGTGGGAGTGCCCTTCAGTATCCGCAATACCGTCTTCCCTGAAGTGGTTGCCGGCGACAATGACCGCGCGTCCTTCTTCTTTCTGGGAACGCCCTCGGCTGGCGCTGGCACAGGCGCGGACACCGGACCAGCTCCATTCGACGGCGTGTGGCACGGCTACATAGCCACTACTTACAACGGGGGCCGCACTTGGTTCACTGTGGATGCCACTCCAAGCGATCCGGTGCAGCTCGGCGTGATCTGTACCCAGGGCACCACCTGCCCCAACGGCACCAGAAACCTCCTGGACTTCAATGACATTACGGTGGATAAGGTCGGTCGCGTCTTCACCGCGTATACCGATGGGTGCATCACCGCCGCCTGCATCGCCAAGGGTAACAATCCCACCGCCAGCCACACGCGTCTGGATAACGATCAGGCCACCAAGGCCACCATCATTCGCCAATCCACCGGGTTGGGTCTCTTCAAGAGCCAGGATTCAACTCGCTTGCAACCATGACCATGCGGCGTGCTGGAGTGGCGCGGCTGCAAGGGCCGCGCCACTCTTCCGGCCCAGTTGACAAGGGAATGCCACAATGAGAAGAGCCGTACTTCCAGCCATTCTACTTCTTAGCGCCGCTCCGCTGGCCGCCGCCAGGCAGACTGTTTCGCAGATCCTCGGGCTTCGCCTGGGCATGTCGTATGATCAAGCGCACTCGCGCCTCAAGGAGATTGGCCAATTCAAGTCCGAGGACGAGGGCCAGCAGGTTTGGATCCTCAGCCATGACCAGCGCTATCAATATGCCATTGTCGGCTTTGACCGCAGTCGTCACGTGCGCTACATCACCGTGCTGGCTCGCCCTGAGGGCAGGCCGGTCAGCTACTCGGATGTCGGAGATCTGGCAAACGCCACGCGTTCCGGCGGCCCGGGGAACCTGCGCTACACTTGGAAAGCCCACGATGAAATTGGCGGCTTTGAATACTTCGTTATTGCGAAAGGCAAAAACTTGCGCTACCTGGATCGCTTTGCCGTCAAGCGCTTGGAAGTAGAGAACGAGACGGAAGATCGGGACTTAGAAGCCCATCCCTAAGCGTTGCCTGTCGGGTGCGCCAACCATTATGAGATTTCTATCAAGACCACCGACACATCATCGGTGGCAGGCCCGTTCCGCCACGCCTCGACGCGATCGAGGATTTGTTGTTTCATGTGTGACAAAGATAGCTTGGAAGCATCGCGCACGATCTCCGAAAGGCCCTCGACACCCAACATTTCCTGTTTGAGGTTGAAATTCTCGGTAAGTCCATCTGTATAGATCAGCACACGGTCCCCCCGTTCGACGGCCGCTTCGACGGTCGACTCAGCGTCCACGACATTTTCGAACAACCCCAGGATCCCGCTCCTGGATTCGAGCAGCCTTGGCATTTCCCCCCGTCGAACGATCATCGCCGGAGGATGCCCTGCTCCCGCGAATTGCAGCGAACGGCAGCTTCGGTCAAGCCGCACAGCCGCCACGGTAAAAAAGAAACTTGAGGTGGCAAGATTCTCCACTACAAAATGATTTAGCGACCGCAACATCGCTCCGAGTTCCGCCGAGCGTTCAATCTGCGCCATGGTTTCGGAGTAGATGCGATTCGCCACCAGCGCGGAACTTATCCCGTGTCCCGAAACATCGCAAACCAGCACGTCCAGATGGTCTTCGTTTGGGACCACAAGCCCGTAATCTCCGCCCACCGACCATGCTGGTTGATAGTAAGTCTCGACGGAGGCTCCTCCCCAACTCAGGCTTCTCGGCGCTAGACTCTGCTGAACTCGTTCGGCAAGCTCAAGCTCTGCCTCCATCTGCCGCTGGCGCGCCAGGAGCGACTCATTGGCATCGCGCAGTTCCGCTTCGGCGCGTTTTTGTTCGCTGATGTCCGTGGCGGTGACCACCGCGAATGTTCTTCCTTCCGGGTCTTGAATCTGGCGGGATGTGACCACCACCGGTAAATGTCCCCCGCCGGCCTGCGGAATATAAAATTCGTAGCGCGCGCGGCCCAGCACTTCTCTTTGCCCGATGAACTCCTTCAGTCGCGCGACGTCTTCGGCTGGAAACAAGTCCGTGACGGAACGCCCCAGAAGCTGTCCGGCATCCATCCGAATCATCTCCAGGAACATCGAGTTTGCATAAACAACCCGGTTCGAGCTGTCGTTGAGAATGACGCCCTGATTCAGCGTCTCCAGCACGCTTGCGATTTGGTCCAGCCACCCCCCGTGAAGTGAGCCCAAGAGTCCCTCCGCGCGCTGTCTACTCTAACGTATGTCCGGCGGTATAGTCGCTCACACAGCGCGCCCTCCCGCCGAATCCGGTGGAACACCCTCGACTTCTCGCAGGTCGCTTCTTGACTCGGTTCCCGAATTGACGAGCCGTTCCTTGGCACAAAGTAGAAAGGGCGAATGGGAAGCGTGGTGCAAGCGCGGTGTGCCGATAGAGAGACCGGTTGGGAAGATTCAGGCGGCGGGGCGCTGAGTATGAAGATTCATGACCTGGCGGGCGACTTCCTTGACGTTGGGGACGCCGCAAAGCCCTACGGTTACCTGGGAGACGGAATTGTTCGAGCGGGTCAGGGCGTTGGTGCGGATGATGATGTCGCCGCTGCCATCCGCGCGTTCGACGTGGTCCACGGAAACGATGTCGGCGGGGGTGCAGGACTTCACCGAGCGGGTGCTGCCGCCGCTGATGACCATGACGCGCTGG
>Ga0210408_10001110_pt1 | contig 29531 bp, 29 predicted proteins | sample IncBWH4MmetaG_FD_155471 | JGI IMG/M metagenome (GOLD analysis project Ga0210408, IMG submission 155471) | Forest soil microbial communities from Barre Woods Harvard Forest LTER site, Petersham, Massachusetts, United States - Inc-BW-H-4-M | ecosystem: Environmental > Terrestrial > Soil >... | reverse complement strand
CAACGATGATCACGAACGCTGCGGATCGCCCTCCATCGCCGTGATTCCGCCGCCGGCCATTCATACCTCGCAGGCCGTCGATCCCAACCTCAATATTCTCGTCGACATCTTCTGCCCGCCGCGCGTGGATTTCTCGGCCAAGCCAGGCTGGGTGCTGAACGCGGACGAATATCCGATGCCGGCGCAAACCCCCGCCGGCAAATCCGCCGCCTGACACGTCTTCAACCCGAAAGGGCCCTGACCATGGCCGACAAACAAATGTCCTACCCGAACACTGTACCGCTGCCGCCGTTGTCGCGGGCGGCGGAAGTTGCCGAGCTTCTGGTCGGCGCGATCGATCTGCACTGCCATAGCGGTCCGGCGGCGATGCCGCGCATTCTCGATCATCACGAGGAGTTGCTCGATGCGGCGGCCGCGAAATTCCGCGCCGTGCTCTACAAGGATCACTTCTATGCCGGCATGGCGCATGCGATCCTGCTGGAGAAGATGTTCCCCGAAACCAATGTGAAGCTGTTCTCGGGCATTGCGCTGAACAATGCGTCCGGCGGCATCAACCCGCACGCCGTCGACCACGCGATCAAGCTCGGCGGCAAGATCGTCTGGATGCCGACGCTGTCGGCGGCAAACCATATCAAAGCCATGGCGAGCGGAAACTCGACCTTTCCGAAAACCTCGCAGAAAATGCTCGATCCGATCCCGCTTTCTGCGCTGGATGCCGGCGGCAAGCTCACGGACGACACCAAGAAGGTCATCGATCTGATCGCCGAGGCGGACATCATCCTGGCCGGCGGTCACCTGCCCGCCAGCGAACTGCATGTCCTGTTCGACGAGGCGGCGCGGCGCGGCGTCAAGAAGATGATGGTCAATCATCCGACCTACATCGTCGGTTGCAACGATAGCGATATCCGCCAGCTGGTCGCGCGCGGCGTCAAGATGGAACATTCGATCTGCATGTTCATCGAAGGCAAGTCCTTGAAGTACAGCGGCGATGATCTCGCGCACCTGATCGAAGTGGCCGGCGTCGACAACACTATTCTGTCATCCGACCTCGGGCTCCAGGGATCGCAGCGCCCGGTCGACGGCTTCCGCAGCATCACGCAGATCCTGCTCGATCTGCAGATGCCACGCCCCGCGATCAGGAAGCTCATCAGCGACAACGCCGCACGGTTCCTGAATCTTCCGGTGATGCAGTCGGCCGCGCAGAACGCCGCTTGAGCCAAGACAAGCGCAAAGGCCGCGAAAAGCGGCGCGCGCCCAGGGGAGGAAATCGCCATGGATCGGGTAGATCGCGACGGCGACGCGCTGATGTACCGCATCATGTGGCGGATTATGCCATTGATGGTGGCCTTCATGATGTTGTCGGTGATCGACCGGTCCAACGTCAGCTACGCCAAGTTGCAGATGGTCTCCGGGCTCGGCATGTCGGAGACGGCCTACGGCCTCGCCTCGTCGCTGTTCTTCATCGGCTCGCTGGTGTTCGAGGTGCCGAGCGCGCTCGCCGCCCATCGGTTCGGCGCCCGGCTATGGTTCGCGCGCATCCTGTTGACGTGGGGACTGCTCACCGTCCTGCTTGGCTTCACCTTCAGCGGCTCGATTTTCGCCGCCGCCCGCTTTCTGATCGGCGCTGCGGAAGCCGGCGCCTATCCCGGCATCATCTTCTATCTGACGCTGTGGTTTCCGAAGCGCTATCGCGTGCAGGCCGTCGCGTTGATGACGATCGGCAGCCCGCTTGGCAACATGTTCGGCTCGTTGTTCGGAGGGCTGCTGCTCAATCTCGACGGCGCACTCGGTCTGGCCGGCTGGCAGTGGGTGTTCATCGCCACCGGCATGCCGGCGGTGCTGTTATTCGTGCTGATCATGAAATATCTGCCCAACGGACCGCAGGACGGCGGATTCATCAGCGACCGCGAAAAGTCCTGGCTCGCTAGCGAACTGGCGCGCGGGGAAATCTCTAAAGCGCTGCATACCAATCCGCTTCGGGTTCTCCTCGACTGGCGGGTCTGGGCGTTCTCGCTGGTGTATTCGATGATCACGCTCGCGCTCTATTGCGTGATCTACTGGCTGCCCACGGTGGTGAAGGGTTTTGGTGCGACCAGCACGCAGAACGGCCTGTTGAACTCGTTGCCCTGGGCCATGGTGGCGCTGATGCTGTTGTGGATCCCGCGGCATCTGCGCGAGCATCGCAGCGTTCTCATCGGCATGGCGCTGATCGCGCTGTGCGGCGCGATAGCCTTCCTGGTGTCGACGATGCTGCCGGAAAACTGGATGCGCTATGTCGCGTTTGTGCTCGGTACGCCCTGCATCTCGCTGATGTTTCCCTGCTTCTGGTATCTGCCGTCCCAGATCTTCAAGGGCGCCCACGCCGCAGCCGCCATGGCGGCCATTACGACGCTCGGCAGCCTCGGCGGCTTCCTGTCGCAGAACCTGATGCCCTGGGTCGCGCATTGGTCGGGCAGCGCGCTGGCCGCCATGATCGTCCCGGCCATCAGTCTGGCTCTGCTTTCCCTAAGCGCAATAATCATGCTGGCGGCATGGCGTTCCCCGCTGAATGTGGGCTTTGACTTTGGGCCCTCGTCCTCGACGGATTCGAAGCGCCCGCAGCCCGCGTCGTAGGGAGGCAGATCATGAATTGCGGTCAAAAACATTCCAAGGGCTGGAAACAGTTGAAGCCATTTGCCGCGGCATTGTTGTTTGCCGCACTCAGCAATACGGCCTTCGCTGAAGAGGATCGCAAACCACCGAAGCCTCCGATCATGCTGGAATCAACGGGCGCGTATGAAGTGGGCGGCAAGGTCATCACCAAGCCCGGTGATCCGAGCCAAACACTCTCCTGCGACCATGGCTACGTCGAATATTTTATCCCGGTGAAAAGGCGCAGCGTCGGCCTGATCATGTGGCACAGTTCCTCTACGAAAGTTTGGGAGAACCGCTGGGACGGCGGCGAAGGTTACAAGAGCATTTTCCTGCGCAAGGGATATCCTGTCTACCTGTGGGACGGCCCGCGCGTCGGTCGCGCGAACTGGAGTTGCGAGCCGATCACCTACACCCCGCAATATTTCGATCAACGCAACTTTGCCGCCTGGCGTTTCGGCGTGAGCTATCCCAACTGGCATCCGGGCCTACAGTTCCCGACGGCCGATCAGGAAGCCTGGAACCAGGCGACACGCGCCCGTTACGACGAGTTCGATACCCTCGAGAATGCATTGTTGCAGGCGGAGGCCGGCGGCCAGGCCATCGACAAGATCGGACCCGTCGTTGCCCTCACCAATTCCGCGGGCGGCTGGCGCGCGCTGTTGTCGGCACTCAAGACAAAAAGCGACAACATGAAAGGCATCGTTGCCTACGAAACCCCGGGCTTCGTCTTCCCGGAGGGAGAGGGGCCCGAGCCCAAGCCGAGCGCGCCGTTCGGTCCCAATTCCGTGCCGCTGGCCGAGTTCATGAAGCTGACGAAGTTTCCGATCCAGATGGTGTTCGGCGACTACACCGACTCGCGTCCCATCTGGGCCACCTCGGTCAACGTGGCACGGACCTTCTGCGGTATCGTCAATCGTCATGGAGGAGATTGCGAGGTCCTGCTGCTGCCCGACGCGGGTCTGCACGGCAACTCACACATCGCCTTTGCCGATCTCAACAACGAAGCCGTCGCGGACGAACTATCCAAATGGTTGCACCGCAAAGGCCTGGACAAGTTTGTCGGAGAATAAGTGCTGGTACGCCGCGCCGGTCTCTCGCGCCGTTGAGAGGGCAGGGCGCATTCTTTGCCGCCCCCGTTCTTGGCGGGCCAAATCACCAATATGCCCGCATTTATGGCAGGCGCGCCGATCGCGGTCGCGGCGAAAAGCAGCCACTAACTCGATCCCAATCGTTACCGGTGCTGGTGACGACGACAGCGCTCCATCCCGAAGGCCTGGAACGCACGAACTCCGCTAAATCGCATCTTCATCAGTTTTCGCGTTGGCCGAGTAGGCCCCGGAGTCGCTTACATCACTCCCGACGCAGCTTCGCAGGAAATCACGGATCCAAGCCTCCGCCGAGGCCTTTGATCTGAAGTCGCCGACGTCCTCACACGCGATACCAGGGCTCGCGACCTCCACATACCACGTGCCGTCTCCACTTGCGCGGGGGGTGAATCTGACTTCGGTAATCGACGCTGACATAGAGTCCTGTTCCGCTTCGTTGAAACCCCGGGGAAATGGTTGCCTCTCCGACGATCAGCGACCGTCGGTGTAGATGCGAGTGGGATCGCACCAACAGAAGATCATCAATGCGACAACTACCTCATAAGAGCCGCACGAACACTGAGCTTTCTTCATGCTTGTTATTTGTGGCTTTTCTTGGGGCTCAGATGGGCTCCGTCACTTTTTACAACCTGAGGTGAAATCCGATTCTGGACCTGATCGAAGATTTTGGTTCCCAGGATCGGGGGTATTGGCCGCGAAGTGTCGGAGCACTTGCCAATTGCTGACGTAAGGCCCGACATCGCACGGAGAGCCAGCTAGTTGCCCGTGAAAAGATTAATCTTGATGCCTAAGCGATGAGCACATCGGCGCCACGGTTCGAGATGCTGTGCCCAGCGATCAAGGTCCGGTTTCCCACGGAGCTCAAGAACGAAAAATCGACTGAGGTTGTGCCGCGGTCATGTCGCCCGGCAGCGACTTGATGTCATCGCGACGGTTGAAGACAAAGCTGGTCACTATCCAGCATCGGTATTCGCCGGCGTTCGATTTCGAAAAACTTACTTGCGTGGGGTTGCCTCGCTCGATGCCTGCCACGACTATCGCGGTGCGATGGTTATCTGATGGATGGTGCGATGGATGCCGTGTTGCATTGCGGTAGGTGAAATCAGCCATGCCGCCGCCACAAACCTCAACCAAAAGGTGTAGTTCTGATGAAATCGGTTATCGGCTCTTTCTTGTAAGCGCCGAGTCAAGTGAAAGCGCTTCAGTTCGTGGCGGCAGGGATAGCCATGACCGGTGATGATCTTCGCTCTGGTATCGAGGCGGCGTCTTCGGACGTCGGACGCCCTCCGGCCGCCACGGCCGAACGGTCGACCTTCACCGCCGCTGTCTTACCGCTAAGGCAGATCCCTCCTGCGTACCCCAATCAACGCCTCTTGCCCGAGCGCCTGCGCCAGATCGATCGCGCATTCTTTGGCCCGTTCTTCAGAGAGAAGTACGGCATGGCAGGAGACAAGGCACTTGAGAACAGTCGCATCCGCTACTACGGCCCGGTTCAACCGGCGGACAGTGCGGGCGAGTTGGCCGGGCGTCGGTACGTGCACGAGTTTGACACTATGACGGGTTGCACGCGCGGTTGGCATGAGACCTTGGATCGAATGGGCAATGTTCGGCAGATTCGTCCCGAGCGGCACGATGGGATCGTGAGACACTATCAATTTGATAGCAACGGTCAGTACAGGGGGAGTTGGTAGATGGAGGTCGATCTCCAAGCCGTCCGTCGGGTCTTCGAGGATGTGCTGAACGGCCGCATGTCGCGAGAGCAAGCGGACCGTTGGGCGTACGCCGTGGTGCAGGAGGAAGAAACCGGTGTCGTCAAATACTGGCCACCTCGTGCAAGAGAACGCATTTGGGCCAGTGTGATGTACCTTTACGGAATCGACACGATGAAGGCTCCGAACGCGTACCTTCACTCGAACGACGACATCAGGGAAGCCATGATGGCGAGCCTCAGCGGGGTTGGCGATAAGGTGGCTGGTGACGATTTTGCGCCATCGAGCGTCCGTCGTAACGCTTGGCCGCAAATAGAACCCCTGTTCCCGTAGTCCGTTGCCAACATTTGCTTTCGCGATAGCAACTCGACAGCGCCAAGCGAGTCCTGTTCGATACGACAAGGATTGCGTTGAAGCATAGTTCCTATCTCGTTTGTGATAAGTGAACGTGAGCGTCCCGGCATGCCGAGCTCGACAAACAGGCTTAGTCGTCAGCTGCCAACAATTGGGCGGGCACCGTCTCGGCTCTGCGCGAGCGCAGCTCGCAGAGTCAGGTTGCGACGAGCCACAAGCCTCGGGTCGACATCAAGCACGCTGATCGCGGCTAGAGCATCATCCGGAAAAAGCCTGCCCCGCACGTGATGCGGGGTGGACACGGTTTTCCATCGCGACAAACGCGGAACGTGTTTGCGCGGAGATCATGCTCAAACAAAAGAATAGAGCGGGGCGACGATTCGAAGAAAAGTCATCCCGCTCGAGAAAGCGGCTTAACGCCCTGTGCAAGCGCCAACGCTGTTCGCAGAAAGCCGCCGCGCAGGCCTTGGGCGCTATTCGGTGCGCTGCTCGAACCGCAACAGCTTGCCACGCAGATCAAGACTTCTGTGCGCGGCAAGATCAAGGGCGCCGTAGCCGCCGATGTTCTTGATCTTGACGTCGGCCCCAGAAGCCACAAGAGCGATGGCAACATCGGCGTGACCGCCAAACACCGCGCAAATCAGAGGCGTGCTGCCGCCATTGTCGCGCGCGTCGACATAAGAGCCTGCGACCAGCAGCGCTTCAACGGTAGCGGTGTGCCCGCCATAGGCAGCCAGGTGCAGCGCGGTTTCGCCTCTGTCATTGTGGACGTCCACGTCCGCCCCGTTTCGCAGCAGTACCGCGACGCTGCTTGTATGGCCTTGCGCCGCCGCCAGCATGAGCGGCGTATCGCCGTCGCTGTCGGGCTCGTTGACGTCCGCGCCGCCGGCGACCAACTCTATCACGCGCTCCGTTTGTCCACGAAACGCGGCGTGCTTCAGCGTCGTGCTGTAAGCGCTATCGACCACCGCGCCCTGGCGCCGCTGGCGATTGACATTCGTGCTCATAATCAGCCCCCCAAATTATGTCATCCAGAATCAGTTGCGTTCGCTGCGGTCGAACCCTCACGCAGCACTTGCTGCTTTGCAGGTCGTTCCGCGTTTCATTTAGCGTCCCTCAGCATTTTCCTTGTCGGGTTTCCTTAGCGACCCTCCTTGATCAGCTTGTGCACCTTTCAGCGCGACAAGGCCCTTCGCGGGCTAGCTTCGTCGAATAGCGCTCATATGGCGGTAGGGCACGAAGCCCTTGCCGAGATTCTTTTCGCTGGGGTGGGTGGAGGGCTGGCGACAGATTGCGACCGCGCTGCGGCATAACTGAACCTCGACGTTCAGCGCCCGCGTCCGCTTCGACAAAGCCGGTCGAGTTACCGGCTGGCCGCTCGGTCCACAAGCGTTGCAGTGTTGACTGCGGCGTAAATCATCGTCGCTGCAAAAGCCGCGCTTCACTTCGCGCTAGTTTCTCGAAGCACGGCGCGTTTTTGAGTTGCAAGGGTTTCTACTCAATCGAGGGTTTAGTCAAGACCGAAATTCCACGGACTGCGTACCAATCATTGGTGCGCCGCACATCGGCCGGAACAGAACCAGGATCAGGCGATCGCGGAAATGCGCGCTCTGCAACCGAGCAGTGACAGGCTCGAGATTCGTTTTGCCGGTCGTGAGGCAGCGTGAGCTGCTGCTCTTGTTCGTCCCTCGCAGCGCTTTTGGGTGCCGGAGATGCTCGAGATGTTCGTGAACGTAGAATCAGCCTGTCACGCCGAACGATGACCGCGCCATAATAGATGCGCTCGCCGGCCAAAAACGGCAGGGTGACGCGGCGGAAGTTCAGTATTGACCACCGCCCCAATAGCAACCGCCGGCGCCACCGAGACACGGCCCGGCTGACCGGGAATTTCGGCGTATCCCTTCTGGCATCAGGTCCCCTAAGGCGCGCGGCCGCACCATTCGAGGACGATCGTTCGCTGCCGACCTTGAAGGGGTACCTTGCGCATCGAGACGTGGCGTTGAAACCGGTGGACCTGCAGGGGCCGCCGGAGAAGGTGCGGAAGGAGCTGATTCATTTGCAGAAGGAGCGGGCGCGGTCGCGGGGGGAGCCGGCGCAGTGGCAGGGCCTGCCGACGGGTTTGCGGACGGCGGCGATGGGGCTGCGGCCGGCGGTGACGGGGCCGCCGGAGGAGACGGGGCCGCGGCCGGAGGAGACGGGATTGAGGCGGGGGGCGTCGGCAGCGGAGCAGCTTCCTTGGATTGCGGCAAGATCCGCCTATCAACGAAAGAACTCACCGACGACATCGCCTTGTCCACGCGCTGACGCGCGCCGGAAACGCCATCGACAAATCCCGAAACTTGCTGGCCGACACCTACAAAGCCACGCAAGGCGCTGAACAGCAAGATGGCGAGGAGTCCGATGGTGCCGAATCGCAGGGGATGTCGCACCGGAAAAAAGACAATGCGTACGACAAAAGCGAGAACTTTCAGCCACACGGGCACACCCGTCTCGATTGCCATCTCCATCTGGTGCAGCGGCTCCCTCGTCTGCACCGGATCCTCGCGTCGGGGCGCGGCCCTTCCGTTAAGTTCGATTGCTTCGGCAATTTGACGAAAGCTCTGACCTTCTCTGCGGAGCGCGCTGCCCGCGTCGCGGAATGCCGCGTCTCCGAGCATGTCGGGCTGATCCATGCGTTTGATGTTGGCCACGATCTTTGGCCGCAGCAGCAATCGACGCTGTTCGATCAACTCGGCCATTTTCGAGAAGCTCAGCTTGGCTTTGCTGAGGATCTGCGCGGCGCGGTCCTTGGCGGCATCGGCCACGGCAGGATCCTGCGCGTCCATCTGCTCCATGGCCTGTTTCAGGGATGCCATGTCATCGATCATCGCAAAACCTCTCCCGCGACAATCGGACGCTTAATTATCGGGAACTGCGCGGGTAAGCTGCTCTTATAGAGACGGGCAACCATACTAAGAAACAGTAAACATGGCCAGCCGGACCGCCTGACTCGTACTTTGGCGGATCAAGCGCTGCGCGTCGCAATGACGGCCGAGAGCGCCAGGTCAGCGTAAGAATGGCCGATGATTTTGACCCTCAGACGTGATCGATCCAAGGCCGCCTAACTGGACCGTTTTTCCCAATGTTCGGCCTCAGAGCAATGACGCCGGAATTGTTCTCATCGGCGGATGAGACAAGCGGCTCAGGCCCAACAGGGTTCAGCTTTGCTCGATGTCAGGATTTCCAATCGTCGCGAAGCCTTCGCTAACCAGGCGTCCACCGGACGCGAGGGTATTTTCTGCGATTTCGCTTATCAAGTACTCTATAGCTATAGACCCAATCAAATATATCAGGATCCCGTTTTCTTTCTATTATTTCAAGCCAGACAGTAACGTTATCAATAAGAACAGGATGCCAAGCAAACCATCTTTGCCATTCAGCTCTATCTTTGGGTTTCATTCTCATTTCGTCATCCTTTCATTTGGTTCGCGAATGAAGCGCACTGGAGTAGCCCCGTGTATCGGACCGTCGAGACCAAATTATGAGTTGGATTTTCGGTCGTTCCAACCTCCTGATCTAACGCCGCGAACGCGCTCTATCTGCCGCTACTGTTGCGGCGTCATACCCGCAGCGCCATCGGCGCGCGATCGCCAGCGCTTGGTGGGCGCGCAGCATGACAAGACGCGAACCACCGAGCAATACCGGCTTGCGCTTCGCGACCGTCAGCGTAGCCCTTGGAGGATAACACCCTTGTGCTTGAGCAGGCGCCACGGCCGCTGCATTGCAATGCAACCTAAAGCTTTCCTCCTCCGAGGTAGCCAGCTCGTCTCCAAGATCAGCTGGGTATGTCGGGACCGCTGGACTCAATGTCGACATCATCGAAAACTACGAATCACCCACGCCGTAGTGAGTCTGCGTGGTCACGCAGCCGATGATCGACAGGCTGAATGATGAAGTCCCTTCGCGTACTTTCGATCGCCTCAGAGATATATCCCCTGATCAAAATCGGTGAACTTGCCGACGTTACCGGCGCGCTTCCGATCGCATTGAAAGCGGAGGGCATCGAGGTCCGCACCGTCGTGCCGGGATATCCCAGCGTCATGAACTCGCTTGGGCTGGTTGAAGGTGTGATTCATCTGCCGCATTTTTTCGGCGCAGAGGCTCGGCTTCTCCGGGCGACATCTTGTGAACTCGGCCTGTTTGTTCTCGACGCGCCGCACCTGTTCTCGCGTGCTGGAAACCCTTATCTCAGGCCTGACGGCGTGGATTGGCCGGACAACGCGTTGCGCTTTGCGGCGTTGGCGCGAATCGCCGCCGATATCGGCCTAGGAGGCGTCTCGTCCTTTGTGCCCGATATCGTCCACGCCCACGACTGGCACGCTGCTCTTGCCTTGGCATATTTGCATTACAGCAATCGGCGCCGTCCGGCCACGGTGATGACGGTTCACAACCTTGCCTATCAAGGCGTGTTTCCGCGGGAGATGCTTGCTGCGATCGGTTTGCCGGCTGAGTCGTTCACCATTCACGGCGTCGAATATTATGGAAACATCGGGTTCCTGAAGGCCGGTCTGTATTTTGCCGATCGCATCACGACGGTCTCCCCGACCTATGCCAGGGAGATCCTGAGCGATGAGGGCGGCATGGGGCTTGGCGGTCTCCTGCGCGAACGATCCTGTGACCTCAGCGGAATCCTCAACGGAGTCGATACTTCGGTGTGGGATCCTGCGACAGACCCTCACATCCCCGGCTGTTTCTATACCGACATGCCGAGTAGTTTCGAAACGGACGTCCTGAAGAACAGGGCGACCAACAAGGCTGCCTTGCAGCATAGGCTTGGTCTGCGGCCCGCGCCCGATGCGTTTCTGCTCGGCGTCATCGGTCGGCTGTCCAGGCAGAAGGGGCTCGATCTTCTCCTCGAAAATCTCCCAACGATCTTAAGCGAAGGAATGCAATTGGTCGTGCTGGGGAGCGGAGGAGATCGCAGCCTGCAATCTCGTTATCGTGCTGCCGCACAAGCCAATCCGGAACGGGTGAGCGTTACGATCGGACACGATGAAGGTTTGGGCCACCTGATTCAGGCCGGCGCGGATGCGCTTGTGGTGCCGTCGCGGTTCGAGCCGTGCGGCCTGACGCAGCTTTGCGCCTTGAGGTACGGCACGGTTCCCATCGTGTCCCGTGTCGGCGGTCTGGAAGATACGGTCGTCGACGCCGGGGATCTGGCTGTCACCGGCGGCAAACAAACCGGGTTCAAGTTTGGACCGGTCACCGCCGAAAATCTTACCAGGGTCCTCCAACGGGCTTGCGCCACGTTTCACGACGTTGCTGCTTGGCGACGGATTCAGCGCAACGGTATGTCGACCGACGTGTCGTGGCGCAATCCAGCCAGTCGCTATGCGAGTCTTTACAACGGATTGGTCGAATTGCCTCAGGAGAAAGTTGCTTGAGTTGGCGCTGCCGAAAGTTCATTGAGGCAAGGCGGATATCACCTTGCGTTTTGGGCTCCGCTTCGGTATCGGCCCTGCCAGAACGACCTTCAGAGCGCGAACTGCGCCTGTGCTTCGCCTTCACATCACCGGCCACCCCAAGTCAGCGCATCGCATAGGCCGCCTATCGGGAAAATTCTCGAGAAATGGTTAATGCCAATTGCAGCAACGCATGTTGGCTGCGCTGGTGTGCCGGGAATCTTACCGAAATCTTCGTGATTGCTTTCACTTAGATCGGCCGTCACGGCGTGTTCGTCGCAAGATTCCTAAGTGGGCTTCCTCGTCCGCGACAAGCGAAGGCGCAGCTGTCGACCGGGTTACGCGTGCAACCGGTCGCACTTAAGTCGAATTGTTTGCCATGACTGCGGCTCGACTAGGCGTTCGCATGTTGGAGATTACAATGAACAGTCCTGCTCCCGCCCGCTCGAGAGGATGCAGCCGATTGGCGCTGATCGCAGCGGGCTTCCTCGCATTGGTCGGTTCGTTCGTGGTCACAGCACCTGTGCAAGCTGGTTACTACGGCAATTCGTATTACGGTTCCAACCCCTGTTCCTACCGGCCCCGCTGCGGCTACGGCTACGGTTACTCACCCTATCGCTACGCGCCCTATCGCCGCTATGGGTGCTCCTCGTGCGGTTGCTGGCGGCGCTGCAATTCAGGCGCTGTTTACGAGCGTCGCTACGTCGAACGCGAATATGTTGAACGGCGCTATAGTTGGCCTGCTCGCTATTACCGCCCTCACTACGGCTATAATACGTACGGGGGCTATCGATTCGCGCCGAGCGGATTCCCATGGGGCTATGGCGGTGTCAGGAACTGGCGGCCGCCGTATGGCTACGGATACCAACCGTCCGCGTATGGATACGAGGAGCCGCCGCGGCCGCCAGCGCCGGTTTGGGACGGCGCCGGCTATGATGGCAACGAGGGGGCCTATTAGAAGAATGGCGGCCAATCCTGGCCACACGATCCAACATTGCAGGCACCTGTTGCTTCATCTGGACCAACAGATGTGCCGCAACCGCTCGCGCGGACCGTTGGCGATGCTCACGTCCGGACGGCTCGGATCTCTCGACCTCGGAACACCGTGAGTGAGGCTGCAAGGCCGACTATTCCACTCTCGAGCCCGCGAGTATGATGTAAGCGCCGATCGCGAACCAGAAGGCGTAATTGCTGACAATCGGTATCTCGATGAACACGCTGAGGACCGCAAGGATCACCACTAAGAGCGAGACTATAACCCCAAAGTTCACTGCGCATATCTCCTCGCGCTGCGACGAAGCGCCCAAAACCCTGCTTAAATGATCGCACCTAGCAACGAGATATTGTCGCAACTTCGAAGGCCGTGTCTGAGATACGCGGCCTAACAAGCATGCTTCATCACTCGCAATGCGCGTGCGCTTGAGATTTTGGTGCTAGAGTGACTATGAATGCTAGCTTTCTGCCCCGTACGTCCGCGGCAAGCCATTGCGCGTTGCCCTTAAAATGACGCCCGATTCTGGTATTTTTGAGGGCATTAGTTGGAGCGTTTCAAGGCCGGTAAAACTTTCGTTCCGCGGAACACGGGTTTCGGCGGGGTTTTATCGGACGTGACAAGAAACCCAAAGGTGGGAAGACGCCTCCGAGAGCGTTCGCTGGCTTTGGCGGCGAGCCGGCACTCGCATTGATAGTCGCCGTCATGTGAATGGAGAATTCCAATGCTCGTGACCGAAGAAGACGCAGTGATGAAGAAATGGTGCCCCATGATCCGGCTTCGCTGGGAGCAAAGGCCATTTGCCTTCAATCGCTCCAATCCGGGCCCAAAAGGCCGCCTTAACAACATGCTGTATCGGATGTTTTTCCCACGCCTGCATCACCAGATGAGGGGGCACTTCTTCCGATGCCAGGGATCGGGTTGCATGATGTGGCGCTGGGAGACCAAAGATCCGCAGCCATCAGAGCCGCGCAGGGGATATTGTGGCCTGGCAGGCACGCCCTTCACGTTTACTTCGCAGTGATGGATCGCGCGTTGCGTGGCGCAGGTCCGGTCGCCGATATTTCGACACTGTTTGGGCAAACGGCGGGTCAATAGGACCGTTGCGCGATGAGCGTTTCGGAACAGGGTAAATAATTGGCACCTGTCGCTAACTGCTGGTGGTACAAGCAGTTTGCGGTCTCTCCGCGAGCGACCATCGTGCGCCCAGATTTCGCTCTCACTTTGGCCAAAAAAGCACCCCGAATCATCCCCGAATCATCTGCTTTATCCACAGGGCAAGAACCGGTGGAGTTCGTCATGCGTGGCCATGCCGCTATCCTAGCTGCGATACTGGCATGGTTCATCAGTATCGAAAGCGCCGAGGCAAAGCTCGACATTCTTGTCGATAAAGCGACGCAGCGCATGCTTGTCATCCAGGACGGCTACATTCGCTATATGTGGCCCGTCTCCACCGGCCGCGATAACATGCAAACCCCAAACGGGGTCTATGCGCCGCAGCGATTGGAGCGCAACTGGTTCTCCACAGCGTACTACGACTCGCCGATGCCATTTTCAATCTTCTTCCACAATGGCTATGCGATCCACGGCAGCTACGCGATTGATCGGCTGGGGGGACCCGCATCGCATGGATGCGTACGGCTGCATCCCCATCATGCCGCAATACTCTTCGACCTGGTGCAACAGGAAGGTCCGGACAGGACGACTATCGAAATAGCAGACCAAGGACGCCCTGCGGACCCATCGTTGCCCAGGCGCGAGATCGCTGCGGGACCAGGCGTGAATCCGCCCGTACCGAGGACAGTCAATTATGGGGACACCGGTGACATGCCTGATCCGCCGCCGGTCGTCCAGCGCGGCAATCGGCTTCTTGCCGTGAAGAATGCGCTGGCGTCGAGGCCGGTGCCCGCGACGGACGAAGGACGCTTTGAGGAGCCACCGTTGCCCCGGCTTGAGATCGCTGGGGGACCAGCCGCAAACTCGCCCGTGCCGAGGAAAGTGCCTTATCGAGCCACCGGTGACATGCCTAACCTGCCTCTTGCACAGCGCGGCATTCGGATTGCCGCGAAGAATCCCTTGCCACTGAGGCCGGCGCAGCCAGCCGATCGTCGTCTGCTGGCCGATGTCAGACCGCCCAATGCGCCGCGCGCACCCTATGGGGCAGGGGAGGCCAATACAGCAAACGGCTCTCAACGGCCGTCGAACGAATCTTCCGACTACCGTCCACAATCGAAGTTTGCTGAAGGATCGCCGCCAGAACAGGCGCAACAGGCGCCGTCGAATCGCGGCTTCAAGCTGTTACCTGCCTCCTGTTGGTCCGGCAGCGCTTCGCGATGGCAGTGGTGGGCATCGAGCCAGGCAACTCCATGCAAGTAATCTGTCGGAGATCGAATGCAGCTTTGTCTCTATCTTGCACATTGGCCAGCTTCGTTCGGACTGAGGCGATTGCCGCTTGCCGACATCAAGGATACGGGCGTCGCGTTGTCCTAATTGAATGCGACGGCCTACTTTGAATCCGATGGCGGTTCGGTCCTAATATACGTCCGGGTCCAAAAGCGCTGCGAAAGCACTCGCCAACAGGTAGATCAGCAGGACGAGAACCTCAAATCCCAATGCGTACAGGATGCCGATGGGACCAAGGAACAAACACAATAGTGCTGCGATCACCACGAACCCAATCATGGATCTGACGACAGCGGGCTGCTCTCGAAGCGAATGCGTTTGAATCATCGGGTAAGTCTCGCCTCAGTTGAGGTGCGCCTGTCATGGTGCAAAGAGACGTCGACAGGAATCCTATCGCGCCAGCGTGGGACTGGCGCTCAGGAGACGCCGCGCATACGACGCGCCCGGCCCCTCGCGCTCATTATCGGGCCATGACGGCTTCCTCGACAGCAGGAAGAACCACCGCCAGCGATAATCGTTCCTTCACTTTCCTGTATGCCGCACCCGATTACCGGCGATTCTCGTCCACCTCGACGAGATAATTGGATGGAACGATGTCCGCTCGTGATGCTGTAGACGGCTCCTGCACCGGCACCGCAGCTGCCATGGATTTGGGGGCTGTGAGGGCTCCTGCGATCCTAGTTGAGGACCCAGCTGCGACGATCGCTGCGTAAGGCAACCGGCTCCTGGAAGCCACGCAGCATCAGATGGTCGGCGCGCACCTCAAAGCTCTCGAGCCGGTCGAGAAAGCTCATGCCGAGCAGGTTAGCCTTCATCTGACCGCGGGGCACCACGAGCGCCGGCACCGAGCGTTCGACCAGCTTGCCGATCGTCATCCGATCGAGCCAGAGCCGCGCCGCTTTGGTGTGCCCGCCCGCGGTTTGAACATCGACATTATATTCGAGCAGCTCCAGCGGGAGGCCAACGGCCTTCGCGGTTTCGTAAGTCAAGACGACCGAAGTCGCCCCGGTATCGACCACCATCGCCGCGGCAATCCCGTTAATCCTGGCCTGCACGGCGAACTCGCCGTTCGAGCCGCGCGGGATCTGCACGGCGTAGGCCGACTCGCGCTGGCGCCAAAAATCCGAGACGGCGCCGTTGGCGCGCGCGGCCCGCTCCGGATCCTTGTAAGCGACAACGGCGTTCGCGGTTAAGGCCAGCAGGAACAGCAAAATCAGGAGGCGCCTCATGGTTCGCCTCCCCCAACGCGCGGCGACGCGGCGATTGCTCCGGGCGCGGCAATCGGCGGCTCAGCCGGAAGTTGGACAACTTCGGGCTTATCGGCGGCATTACTCATCAAGCAACACAAGTCCCGCCCGCAATCTGCGGGCTGTTTTCTATTGCCTATCTGTGGCAACAAATCCTTAAGAGCTGCCTTAAAAAGCTAAGAAATCCCGTTAACGGGAGGTTGAGGCAACCTTTGGAAGCTTGCGAAATCGCCTCGACTTGAACTCGCCAGCAGATTGCGGCTTCGCGGGCCTATCAACGCTGAAACGGCCTCCCGAGATCGAACGAGCTGACTCCGCTCGGCCGCGTGATCTCCTCCAAGGTCTTAGACCCGAGGCTTTGGAAGTCGCTTAAGGTGCACCCCCCGGACCGCGCATGTGCGATCATGGCGTCCGCGATGCGCTTCCGGTTTTCATGTGTGTCCCTGTCCGGTGGAAGTCTGTTGCAGACCTGCTCAAGCGCGGCCGTCATGTTGGCCATCGTCGTTTGATCGAAGTCGATTGACATGATTCGCTGTCCCACATTGCTCGAAAGAACTTACCTGATGCGTGGAAGCACGCCGAGTACTCTACTGCCCAAGAACAGGATTTTTGCGTGGGCGACACGGCGCGGCGGCGCGGGCCGTTCTAATCGTGCATGTCGGAGAGACGGGATTTCGCGTCGAAGGAAAAAGGCGCCACGCACCAACAGTTCGCCAAGATGAAAATTCCGACCGAGGAAAAGAGCGAAAATGATTTGGTGGTATTTGGCGGCGAGAATTGGCACCAGCACAGAACGAGCGTGAGGCTCGCCCACGCGACCATGTGCATCTCGCGTGAAGACTTGATCAAGTTCCACGCCGAGGTTGATCACGAGCATGCCTGATGGCCAACTTCCTCGAGATGGTCGAGTTTAGCGGCGAGCGAGTCATCGAGGCGGCTAAATCGGTGACACAGGGATGACAGAAGAGTGACGCGGAGCTAACGGTCCCGTGTCACGTCATGCTTCGTGGCCGATCTGTTGCGGCCAGCCTGTGGATAGCGGTGCAAAAGTCAGCACACAAGGCTCCTGTCATTCGCGCGATTGCTTCCGCCTATTAGTCGAAAGCCTGCTCCGAAACGTGAGGCGGTGAACATCGCGCGCCCCAACAGCTGACTGGAGCATAACGTCGGGCAAGCGGGGGCATGACATGCGAAGCAAAAAAGCTGCCAATAGTGCTAAGGTCGACACGCGAAGAGCGCAGGTTCCGCCCTTTTTGGAACGTGAGCTTCGTGCGGAATCAGAGAACCATTGGGACCTGGGCGTTGAGCGCCTTGATGGGTTCGGAACTGCGTTGATCGAGATATACGAGGCGGGCGCTGAACACCCAATGAAAATAGACCTGCTGGATCAGTTCGTTTCCATCATCCGGCGCAAAGGTAGACCAGATGAACGTGCCCGAGAAATTGCCAAGCTGATGCGCGGCTGGCAACAGATGTGCCGTGGCTGATGCGGCAACGACAAGGGTACGGGGCTTTCGGGTCTCGCCTTTCTTGTCAGGGATGTTGCGGATACTGGGCAGGGCCTTGGTGGCGGCATCACACTCTGCGTGGGCTCGGCGATCGTGATCCCCCACTAGCGTCATGTAGCGGGCCCCCTGGGTGGCGATTTGACGAAAAAGGAAGTCATCTGCCGAAGCGGCAGATCGCGCTGCTACGTTCGGGGACGCTGACTCAACCGGGATAAACCGCTACCCGTCCGCGGGACAGTGATGCATCAGGCCCTTCGCGGCCGTCCGTCGGGGGTGCGCCCTCGATGCCGAACGTTGTGGCGAGCCCTCTAACACCAACAGGAGTCACGACGAGCGCGCGGCTATCCCGGACATGCTCGACCCAATCGTGCTCGAGAGCGTGACGAAGAATGGCAGCGCCGACCGCCCCGGCCAGATGCGGCCGGCGCTCGCTCCAGTCGAGACAGGGGCGACAGAACACTCGGCGCTTGGAGGCGAGGCGAAGATCGACGCCCAACTCATCGAAGAATGACCGACCGGCATCGGTCAGTTGTCCGCCATCCTCGTCGAGCAGAATAAACGACTGTTGGGCCAGCCGATCGGCGATTGCGACGGCGATGCGGCCGGCCATGTGGTCATAGCACGTGCGCGCGTGTCGAAGTGTCTCTCCGCCGCGCCAGAGATTGCGCTGCCGGGCGGGACCTTCCTGCGCCACGACCATGAGACCTTCCAGCATGCGCGCGACGAGCGGAGAGGCCAGGCGGAAATATCGTCGTCGGCCCTGCTTTTCGAGCGCGAGCAGTCCGGCGTCGCTGAGTTTCGCAAGATGGCCGCTCGCTGTCTGCGGCGCCACGCCAGACACATAGGCGAGCTCCGAGGCGGTCAACGTTCGGCCATCCATCAGCGCGCTAAGCATGTTGGCGCGCGCCGGATCGCCGACCAGTGCCGCGACCTGGGCGATTTTGGGTCCCGTGTCCATGTCTTTCTCCTACGCCGATGAGGACGCAGCGCCAAGCACAAATACTTCGGCCAAGACGGTAGTAGTTCCACGAGACCGGTTCGCTCACCGGACATAGGTTGCCTGGACACCAATAAGCCCAGCGAAAGGAAGCCGCGATGAGGCGAAAGATCCCGCGGCTCCGAATATTCGATTGGTATCGAATGATAATCGCAACGCGGGCTGATCTGAGCCGTCAAATTCTCACAGACAACTGAGTGTGATCAATGCAAACAACTTCGCTCAACACATGGCGGCCGGAACAAGCCCGCTTCGACAATACGTCATCCCGTTCGCCTCTCGCGACGGCGCTGGCGCTTGCCGCGACGAGCCTCGGCCTTGGCGTGGTGCAGCTCGATATCACCATCGTCAATACTGCGCTGAGCAGCATCAGCACCTCGCTCGGCGGTAGCATCGCCGAGCTGCAATGGGTGGTGACCGCTTATACCATCGCGTTCGCCGCCTTCATTCTGACCGCAGGCGCGCTCGGCGATCGCTTCGGCGCCAAACTGATTTTCATCGCGGGCTTTGCGATCTTCACGTTGGCTTCGCTCGCCTGCGCTCTGGCGCCGTCGGCGACGTTCCTGATCGCCGCGCGCTCCGTGCAGGGCCTGGCGGCGGCGATCCTGGTGCCGAACTCGCTGGCGCTGCTCAACCACGCGTATACCGATCCGAAGGCGCGCGGCCGCGCGGTTGGCTTCTGGGCCGCAGGCGCGAGCGTCGCGCTGACGGCCGGTCCGCTCGTCGGCGGCGCGCTGATCGCGCTGGTCGGCTGGCGCGCGATCTTTCTCGTCAACCTGCCGATCGGTGCCGCCGGCCTCTGGCTCGCGTGGCGTTATGCCGAGGAGACGCCGCGGCTCGCGCAGCGTGGGATCGACCTGCCGGGACAGATCGCGGCGATTACAACCCTCGGCACGCTGGCCGGTGCCCTGATCGAAGGCGGTGCGCTCGGCTGGAGCCATCCGCTGGTGATTGCGGCCTTCGCAGCCGCGGTGATGGTTGGACTTCTGTTCGTATGGCGCGAGGCAAATGCGCAGCAGCCGATGCTGCCGCTGTTGTTGTTCCGCCATCGCATGTTCGCGCTGACCGCGCTGGTCGGGCTCCTCTTCAACATCGCCTTCTACGGCCTGATCTTCGTGCTCAGTCTCTACTTCCAGAAGGTCAATGGCTGGTCGCCGTTCGCAACCGGCCTCGCCTTCGTGCCCATGATGGCCATGGTGCTGCCCGCCAATCTCGTCGCCGCGGCGGTCAGCGAGCGCCTCGGCGCGCCGCAAACCATTGCGCTGGCTTGTGTGATCACCGCCGCGGGCTGCGTTGCGTTGCTCCCCATGGCCTCAGGCACGAGCTACGCGGCGATCGGCGCGCAACTCGTCGTCCTCGGCGGCGGGCTCGGCCTGCTCGTGCCGCCTTTGACCTCGACGCTGCTCGGCAGTGTCGAGAAGTCGCGATCCGGCATCGCCGCGGGTGTGCTGAACGCGACGCGGCAGACAGGCAGCGTGCTTGGTGTTGCCCTGTTCGGCTCGCTGGTCGGAGGGGACAACGCGTTCATTGCGGGCGCACATGCCTCGCTGGTGATATCGGCCGCTGTGTTGCTCGCAGGTGCGGTCGCGATCTGGCATGGCCGAGCAAAGGAGGGACGATGAAGGGCTCAGGACACTTGAGGTCAAATAGGAGCCAAAAATGTCCACTTTCACGCACGATACGATGACAAATCATCATGGTTGGGGTCTTGTGAAGCAAGTCAGCGACATCCTGCACATTTGGCGCGACCGGGTTCGGCAGCGCCGAGAATTGGCGCAATGGACCGACCGCGACTTGCATGACGTCGGGCTGTCCTGGAGCGATATCGCTCTGGAAGTCAAGAAACCCTTCTGGCGGGCTTGATTAGCAGCCGGGTCGGCGCTGCCTCTGGCGAGGGGGGCCGGCCAACTTCTTTCGAGATGGACGGGAGCGCGCGGAGACTCATCGGTTGCGGCAACGATCGACAAAGCAGGGCGTTTCTGGTGCGGTGGTTCATCAGGGCAATCAAGCAACACCGATTGGGCCATTGATTTACTGGTGGGCCTGCCTGGACTCGAACCAGGAACCAGACCGTTATGAGCGGCCGGCTCTAACCATTGAGCTACAGGCCCCGCCGCGGGCTGCCGTTGATTGGGCATGATCATTTTCGGAAAAAAACCGGTATCCATTTTCCCGGATCATACCTTCAAGGGCGAGGCAACGGTGCCGGCATCGTTTACAGGGTGACCGGCGTTCCGGCAATGCCGCGTCCATAGCGTTTTCGAGCGAAGTGGATACCGGTTCGCGTCAAGGAAACGCGTCAAAAACGAAAGGCTCAGTCCACCGAGACGCCGGCGAACTCGACGACCTTGCGCCATTTTTCGGTTTCCTCGGCGATGAACTTGCCGAATTCGCCAGGCTGCATCGGCGTCGGGATGCCACCGAGCTCGGCCAGCCGCGCCACCAGTTTTGGATCCTTCAAGGCCTCGCCGACCGCCTTGTTAAGGATATCGATGATCTCCGGCGGCGTGCCCTTTGGCGCGGAAATGCCGTAGAACACCACCGATTCGAAGCCGGGCACCGTCTCGGCGATCGCCGGGACGTCGGGCACGCCGGGCCAGCGCGCTTGCGAGGTGACGCCGAGCGCACGCACGGTGCCGCCGCGCGCCTGCTCCAGCGCCCCCGGCAGATTGTCGAAGATCAGCTGCACCTTGTTCGAGATGATGTCGGGATAGGCGATCGCCGATCCGCGATAGGGCACATGCACCATCTCGCATTTGGTCATCGCCTTGAACAGCTCGGCGGACATGTGCACCGAAGTGCCGTTGCCGGAGGAGGCATAGGAAATCTTGCCGGGATTGGCCTTGCAGTAGTCGATGAATTCGGCAACGGTTTTGGCCGGCACCGCGTTCGACACGACGAACATGTTGGGCAGTTGCATGATGCTCGCGACCGGCACGGTGTCGCGGATGAAGTCGAACGGCAGTCTCTTGTAGAGCGAGGCCGAGATCGCGTTGTTGGCGCCGATAAACAGCAGCGTATAGCCGTCCGGCGGAGAGCTGACCGCCGCGGCGGCGGCGATATTCCCGCCGGAACCGGTACGGTTTTCCACCACGAATTGCTGGCCGAAATGATCGGACAGCCACTGCGCCATGATGCGGGCGACCGTATCGACGGGGCCGCCGGGCGCAAAGCCGTTCAGCCAGCGCACCGGGTGGTTCGGGTAGTCGGCGGCCGATGATGGCTCCGCACCGGCGGCGAGGCCGATGAGGCAGACGGCACCGAACGACGCTGCGCGCCAGAATCCCGACATGGCCGCTCCCGTGATTTTGTCTTTCTCGTTGAAACCCATGCTTCCATAAATCCTCCAGCTTGCCTACAACCTCTCTCGCGTCGCGGCCGCGGGTCTTGACGCGAGGGGCGGCGGGCAGGGGTCGACCATGAAACTTTCCGAAATTGTATGCGCCGGCCTGTTGCTGCTAGGCACGGGCGCTGCGGCGCAAGAGGGAGGCAAGGCCATTCAAAAGACCACGATCAGCCTCGGGACGGCGACCCCTGGCGGCGGCTTCCCGCTTTACGGCAACGCGTTTGCCGAAATCATCAACGCGGCCGATGCCACGCTGTCGATCGAGCCGCGCAACACCAAAGGTAGCAACGAGAACATTCCGCTCCTGGAAGCGGGCCAGCTCGATCTCGGGCTGATTGCCGGCGAGCCGTCTTACGAAGCCTTTTTGGGGATTGGGCGGCCGGCGACCAAGCTGAAAATCCTGACCGCGATGTATTCGTCGCCCGGCATGTTCGTGGTGCGCGCCGATAGCCCCTACAAGACGATCTACGATCTCCTGGGCAAGCGGGTCGCGTTCGGCGCGCGCGGCTCGGGCCTTCCGATCCTTTCGCGTTATGCGCTCGACGGCCTCGGACTGAAGCAGGACGACGATTTCCAGTCGATCTACCTCGATCGCGCCGGCGAAGGCCCGGAGATGGTGCTCGACGGGCGGGTTGCGGCACTTTGGGGTGCCGGCATTGGCTGGCCCGGATTTACAGCTGTCGCCGCGAGCGCCGGCGGCGCGCGGTTCATCGCGCCCGATGCGAGCGAGATCGCACGCATCCGCGCCAAGCATTCCTTCCTCAAGCCGCTCACGGTGCCTGCCAACAGCTATCCGAGCCAGACCGCGCCGATCGACTCAGTGGGGTCGTGGAGTTTTGTGTTGGTGCGCGAAAGCCTGCCCGACGACGTCGCCTATCACCTTGCGCGTACGCTGCATGGTGTTGAGGGCGCATTCTGCAAGAAGCTGGCGCAGGCCTGCGAAACCACCGCGGCCAATACGGTTGCCGCGGCGCCGAACCCGGAATTGATCCATCCCGGCGTGCTCAAATATTTCCGCGAGATCGGGGTGGTTAAATGACCAGTCATTCCGGGGCGCGCGAAGCGCGAACCCGGAATCTCGAGATTCCCCGATGCGCAATTGCGCATCTGAGGTCTGGTCCTTCGGACCATCCCGGAATGACAGCTGCGCAGTCACTTCTTCACCAGCGGACAGGCCGGATCGGGCGGGCCGAACGCGTCGGCACCCGAAATCTTCGCGAGGATCTTGTAGTAGTCCCACGGATATTTGCTCTCTTCGGGCGTCTTGACCTGCACAAGCATCAAATCGTGCACCATCAGATTGTCGTCGCGCAGCTTGCCGTTGCGGGCGAAGAAATCCTCGACCGGCTTCTCGCGCATCTTCGCCGCCACCTTCAAGGGCTCGTCGGTGCCGGTCTCTTTGATCGCATTGAGATAGGCCATGACCGATGAATAGACGCCGGCCTGCCACATCGTCGGCATCCGGTTCATCTTGGCGAAATAGCGCTTCGACCATTCGCGGGTCTTGTCGTCCATATCCCAGTAGAATGACGTGGTGAGGAGCAGGCCCTGTGCCGCCTGAAGGCCGAGCGAATGAATGTCGGTGATCAGCGCGAGGAGCGCGGCCATCTGCTGGCCGCCCTTGAAGACGCCGAACTCGGAACCGGTCTTGATCTCGTTCATGTTGTTGGGTGGACCTGCGGCGATGCCGATGATTTTTGCCTTGGAGGCCTGCGCCTGCAGAACAAAGGACGACAGGTCAGGCGTCGCCAAGGGCGGCCGTACCGAGCCCAGCACCTTGCCGCCATTGGCGTTGATCACGGTCGAGGCGTCGCGTTCAAGAGAATGGCCGAACGCATAATCGTCGGTGATGAAGAACCAGCTGTCGCCGCCGCGCTTGACCACGGCCTGCGCGGTGCCGACCGCGAGCGCTCGGGTGTCGAACACCCACTGCATCGCGTAGGGCGAGCAGAACTTGCCGTGGAAATCCGCAGTCCCGGTGGAATGCGTGATGAACAGCCGCTTCTTTTCGTTGGCGACATTCTGCACCGCGAGCCCGACCGCGGAGACCGGCACGTCCACGATCAGATCGACCTGGTCGACATCGTACCAGCGCCGCGCGATGCCGGCGCCGATATCGGCTTTCAACTGGTGGTCGCCGACGATCACGCTGATCGGCTTGCCGAGCACCGTGCCGCCGAAATCGTCGATCGCCATCTGCGCAGCGGTGACCGAGCCCTGGCCGGTCGGCGTCGACGCCGGCCCGTTCATGTCGGTGAGTACGCCGATCTTGACCACGTCGTCGGATATTTGCGCGAGCGCCGCTGACGAAGCCAGCATCGCGGCGGCAAGCGCGCCAAGCATGGATAGGTGTGCGGATGGATTCCTGGCGAACATCCCGTCTTCTCCCCTGTGCATCGGCACATCGGCTGTTTGTGTCTTGAGGCGGTTTGCTTCCGCCAATTGGTCTCATTTGCAACTAAATCGGGCCGGCGTCAACTTGGTCAAGAGAGGTGGCTGACAGCGAGCGGCATCGGGTTCTGTTTATTTCCGGCCCGATTCAGGGCATAGGCAGGCCATGACCTCGAACCAGCGCTTGCCGACCTCGCTTACCCCGCTCGATGTGGCGCTCGGCAGCTTGCTGCGTGGCATCGAGCCGGTCACTTCCAGGGAACTGCCGCTCGCCGAAGCGCTGCGTTGCGTCGCGGCCGAAATGCCGCCACTGCATGCCTATCCGCCGCACGATGTCGCCGCGGTGGACGGCTTTGCGTTCCGTGCCCGCGATCTGGTCGGCGCGTCTTCCTACACGCCGCTGCCGCTGGTCTCGTCGCCAGCCTGGGTCGAGGCCGGCGACAAAATTCCGGAAAACTGCGACTGCGTGCTTGATGCCGATTGTGCCGATCCAACCGGACCGCTCTTCCAGGTGCTGGCGGAAGCGATCCCGGGGCAGGGCGTTCGCCGCGCCGGCGGCGATATCGCTGAAGGCACCCTGCTTGCGGAAGCCGGGCGGCGCGTGCAGCCGCGCGATCTGTTAATCGCGCGCGCCGCGGGCGTTGAAGAGATCAACGTGCGCCGGCCACGGCTGCGCATCGTCAACATTCCCGGTGGTGCCATCACGGCGAACCTGATCGCCGAAACCGCGCGCGCGGCGGGCGCGGAAGTCATGTTCGCCGAGGCCATGTCGCGCGATGCTACGGCCGTTGCCGACGTCCTCGACGCCGATTGCGATCTGCTCGTCACCATCGGCGGCAGCGGCGTCGGCCGCACCGATTCGACGATCGCCGCACTCGCCAAACGCGGAGAAGTCATCGCGCACGGCATCGCATTGCAGCCCGGCCGAACCTCAGCCATCGGCAAGATCGGAACCGTCCCGCTCGTTGCGCTGCCAGGCGCGCCGGATCAGGCGCTTGCGGCGTGGTGGACCGTGGTTCTACCGGTGTTGGACCGATTGTCGGGACTTCAGCAACGACGGCCGGTCAGCCTGCCGCTGGCGCGGAAGATCGCATCACAGGTCGGCGTTGCCGAGATCGCCCTGCTCGAACGAAACGACGCCAGCTTTGTGCCGCTTGCGATCGGCGATCTTCCGCTTCAAATCATCGCCCGCGCCGACGCCTGGCTTGTGGTTCCCGCCGGCAGCGAGGGGTTTGCTGCGGGCACCCGGGTCGATGCCTATATGTTGCGGGAACGAGCCATCAGATGACCCAAAACAACAAGTCGAAAAGCCGCGACAGTCTCGATCAGGATCAGTTCCTGACCATCCTGTCGCGCGAGGACGCGCTGGCGCGGTTTGAGGCTGCGCTGTTTCCGCGCGCCATCCCGAGCGAACAACGCAGGCTTGCCGACGCGCTCGGCTACGCATTGACTGAGGATGTCGGAGCGCCGATCGACGTGCCGCCGTTCGACCGTTCCAACGTCGACGGCTTTGCGGTGCGCTCCGCAGATCTCGCATCCGCCACCGAAACGTCGCCGGTGCGGTTGATACTGAACGACGAAATCATCGCCTGCGGCGTGGCGCCGGCGCGTCCGGTCTTGTCGGGAACGGCAACTTCAATTGCGACCGGCGGTCCGCTGCCGCGGGGCGCCGACGCCGTTGTCATGGTCGAGCACACGCAGCCGGCAGGTGTTCGCGCGATCGAAATCCGCCGCGCCGCCTCACCGGGGCAATTCGTGTCCTATGCCGGCTCCGACATGGCGCGCGGCGAGGCGCTGCTGCGCGCCGGCACCATCGTCGGCTCGCGCGAGATCGGCATGTGTGCGGCCTGCGGCATCGCGCAAGTTTCGGTCGCGCGCAAGCCGCGCGTTGCCGTGATTTCGACCGGCGACGAACTGGTTCAGCCTGGCGAACAGCTCCGGCCCGCCGCGATCTACGACAGCAATGGCGCGATCGTCACCGCCGCGATCAACGAGAATGGCGGCGAGGCGGCTTTTCTCGGCGCGGTTCCGGACGACGAGGCGCAGCTGGAATCTGTGATGCGCAAGGCGCTCGCGCAAAGCGACATGCTGGTGCTGTCGGGCGGCACCTCCAAGGGCGCCGGCGACGTCTCCCACCGCATCATCGCGCGGCTGGGAAAACCCGGCATCATCGCCCATGGCGTGGCGCTGAAGCCAGGCAAGCCGCTGTGTCTTGCCGTGTGCGACGGCAAGCCGGTGGTCATCCTGCCGGGGTTTCCGACTTCCGCGATGTTCACCTTCCACGATTTGATCGTGCCGGTGCTGCGGCGCATGGCCGGCCTGCCGCCGCGCCCGGATGCGAAGGTGTCGGCTAAAGTTCCGGTGCGGATCGCCTCCGAACTCGGCCGCACCGAGTTTGTGATGGTGTCGCTGGTCGAAGGCAATGACGGCTTGATCGCCTATCCGACCGGCAAGGGGTCCGGCGCGATCACATCGTTTGCGCAGGCCGATGGATTTTTGAAGATCGATGCGCTCGCCGACCAGATGCCGGCCGGCACCGACGCCGAAGTCACGCTGTTCACGCCGCATGTGCGGGTGCCTGATCTGGTCATCGTCGGCAGCCACTGCACCGGGCTTGATCTCGTCACCGCGCCGCTTTCGCGCGCGGGGCTGTCGGTACGCTCGATCGCGGTCGGCAGTCTCGGCGGGCTCGCCGCCGCCGAACGTGGCGAATGCGATTTGGCGCCGATCCATCTGTTCGACGACAAGAGCGGGACCTACAACACGCCGTTTCTCTCCGATGGGCTTGAGCTGGTGCCGGGCTGGCGGCGGATGCAGGGCATCGTGTTCCGCGAAGGCGATGCGCGCTTCGAAGGTCTTGCCGCGCAAGAGGCAGTGCGCTCGGCGCTCGCCGATCCCGCCTGCATCATGGTCAACCGCAACCAGGGGGCCGGCACGCGCATCCTGATCGACCGGCTGCTCGGCGATGCGCGACCCGACGGCTACTGGAATCAGCCGCGCTCGCACAATGCGGTCGCAGCAGCAGTGGCGCAGCACCGCGCCGACTGGGGCTTGACGATTGCGCCGGTCGCGCATGCGGCTGATCTCGGCTTCATTCCGCTCGCCGAAGAGCATTACGATTTCGCGCTGGTAAGTTCGCGCCGTGAGCGGCCGGCGGTGCGGGCATTTTTGGATGCGCTGGCGTCAGCGGAAAGCCGCGCGGCGTTGACGCGGGCGGGATTCCGGCCGGCTTAGCGTCAGTCCCCATCCAGGGCCGCCAGCCGCTCGGCCTCCGCGATATCCTCCACCGTGTTGGCGTTGAAGAACGGATCGAGCGGCGTCGTCGGCCAGGTCACGGTGGCGAGCCTGTAGCGCGCGGTCCAGCGATCGATCTTCCGGACATCTTCGACGACCAGCGCGTGGCGTAATTCGTCGCGAAGGCCGACGCTCCATAGCCCGATCACCGGATGCGATTGCCCATCGGAAGCCGCCACCGCAAGCTGCGCGTTCTGTTGTTGTAGGGCTTGATACAGCCGCGCGACGAGATCGCGCGGCAGGAACGGGCAGTCCGCTGCCGCGCTCAAGATCCATTCGACGTCTGGCCGGTTCGCCGCCGCCCAATCCAGCGCCGCCAAAATGCCGGCCAGCGGTCCCGGAAAATCGGCGAGGTTGTCGGAGATCACGGGCAATTCGAATGCCGAAAAGCGCGCGGGATCGCCATTGGCGTTGATGATCAGTCCGTCGCATTGCGGCTTGAGCCGTGCGATCACGCGCGCGAGGATGGTGCGGCCGCCGATGGTGCGCATCGGCTTGTCGCCGCCGCCCATTCGGCGCGCCAGCCCGCCGGCGAGCAGCACGCCAGGAATGTCAATCACCGGCTTCGGCCTTGCGCTTGTGCCGCGCGGATTCTTCCTGGACGTAGGCAAGATCCTGGTCGTAGACGATGCGTTCTTGGCCTGACAGCGCGATGAAGCGTTTGCCGCGGGTGCGTCCGATCAAGGTCAGCCCGACCTGCCGCGCCAGGTCGACGCCCCAGGCGGTAAAGCCGGAACGCGAAACGAGAATGGGAATCCCCATCCGCACCGTCTTGATCACCATCTCCGACGTCAGCCGTCCGGTGGTGTAAAGAATCTTGTCGGCAGGATCGACGCCGTGGCGGTAGATCCAGCCAGCGATCTTGTCGACCGCGTTGTGGCGGCCGACGTCCTCGGTGTAGCAGACCGGTCGGCCCTCCTTGCAGAGCACGCAGCCATGGATCGCGCCGGCCTCCAGATAAAGCGAGGGCATGGTGTTGATGGCATGCGTCAACTGGTAGAGCCAGGAGGTGCGCAATTCCGCCTTCGGCAGCGCCACGCTTTCCACCGCTTCCAAGAGATCGCCGAACGCCGTGCCCTGCGCGCAGCCGGAGGTCTGCGTCCGCTTCTTCAGCTTTGCCTCGAAATTGGTGTGGTGCTCGGTGCGCACCACCACCACCTGGAGATCGTCGTCATATTCGACCTCGGTGACGACGTCGTCGTATTTCAGCATGTTCTGGTTCAGGAGATAGCCGAGCGCAAGATATTCCGGATAATCGCCGATCGTCATCATGGTGACGATCTCCTGCGCGTTGAGGTACAGCGTCAGCGGCCGCTCCACCGGCACCCTGATCTCGACCTCGGCCCCGGTCTGGTCGACCCCCCTGACGCGCTCTGTCAGGCGCGGATCGTCCGGGTTTGGGACGATCAGAGGGACGGGGGCTTTTTCGATCTTCATCATGTGCGAGAGGCTAGCATGACATTCCCTTTGAGCCGATATAAAGCTTCTCGGAGCAAGAACAATGTGGCCACGCCGTCATTGCGAGCGAAGCGAAGCAATCCAGAAATGCGGCAACGAACTGGATTGCTTCGTCGCGTTGCTCCTCGCAATGACGGCGGAGGATGCCGGTTCCGGAGAATATAATGAAACTGATTGGGCTCGCAGGATGGAGCGGCGCCGGCAAGACCACGCTCTTGAAGCGCGTGATACCGCATTTGCTCAAGGAGGGCTTGCGCGTCTCCGTGATCAAGCACGCCCACCACGAGTTCGACGTCGACGTGCCCGGCAAGGATTCCTGGGTGCATCGCCAATCCGGCGCGACCGAGGTGCTGGTGTCCTCGACCCGGCGCTGGGCCCTGATGCATGAATTGCGCGGCGCCGCAGAGCCGCGGCTGCCGGAGCTTCTTGCAAAACTGTCGCCGGTCGATCTCGTCATCGTCGAGGGTTTCAAGCGCGAGCCGCACCGCAAGATCGAAGTGCACCGCGCCGCCAACGGCAAGCCGCTGCTGTTCCCCGACGATCCCGGCGTGGTCGGGATTGCGACCGACACCAGAGTTGAAACCACCCTTCCGACGGCCCATCTCGATGATGTCGAGGCGATTGCCGCGTTGCTTAAGAGATCGGCGGTAGC
>Ga0210408_10001109_pt1 | contig 29534 bp, 30 predicted proteins | sample IncBWH4MmetaG_FD_155471 | JGI IMG/M metagenome (GOLD analysis project Ga0210408, IMG submission 155471) | Forest soil microbial communities from Barre Woods Harvard Forest LTER site, Petersham, Massachusetts, United States - Inc-BW-H-4-M | ecosystem: Environmental > Terrestrial > Soil >... | reverse complement strand
AGTTCATCGTCGATGAGCTGTTTGTCGGCAACAATCTCGCGGCAGGACGCATCAAGACCTCCGATGGCGCCGTCGTCGACCTCCGCAACATCAGCTCGCCCATCGTCGTGTTCTGCTCGAAGGGCGACAACATCACCCCTCCGCAGCAGGCACTGGGATGGATTCTCGATATCTACAAGGATGTCGACGAGATCAGGTCCTATGGACAGACCATCGTCTACACGGTGCATGAGACCGTAGGTCACCTGGGCATTTTCGTGTCGGGCGGCGTCGCCAAAAAGCAATATAGTGAGTTCTCGAGCAACATCGATCTGATCGATGTGCTGCCGCCGGGCCTCTACGAGGCGACATTCGAGGCAAAAGCCGCCGACACCACCAATCCGGACCTCGCGACGGGACAATGGATCATGCGCTGCGAGCAGCGCACGCTCGACGATCTCAGGGCGATCGGCGGCAACAGTCCCGAGGACGAGCGCCGCTTTGCGACCGCCGCGCGGGTCTCCGAGATCAACCTCGCCGCCTATCGCAACCTGATCCAGCCCTGGATCAAGGCATTTGCCACCCCGCCAATGGCCGAGTGGATGCGCAGGCTGCATCCGCTGCGTATGCAATATGAGGCGTTTGGCGGCGACAATCCGACGACCAAGGTGATCGCTGAGGCCGCCGACAACGCCCGCGTGCATCGCAAGCCGGTCGCCGCCGACAATCCGTTCCTCGCCTTTCAGGAAGCGATGTCGAAAAACATCGTCGGCGCGCTCGACCATTGGCGGGATGCGCAGGAGGCGCTCAGTGAAACGCTGTTCCTCACGGTCTACGGCTCACCGGCACTTCAGGCCGCGGTCGGGATCGATCCGCAGTCGGCGCCATCGGCGAAGCCCGAGATGACGGCGGACTATCGCAAGCGCCTCGACGCGCGCATTGCGGAGTTGAAATCGCAAATCGACAGTGGCGGCTTGCGAGAGTGTCTGATTCGCGCGCTGCTTCATGTCGGGATGTCGCGCGGCATGGTCGATGAACGAAGTGTCGAGGCGTTGCGCCGCCTGCGCATGACCGATACCGGCCCGCGGCTCACACTCGCTCAGTTCAAGACCCTGGTGCGCGAGCAGTTCTTCATGCTGTTGCTCGATCCGGAAGCCAGTCTTGCAGCCATTCCAAGATTGCTGCCGCAAGACACGGAGGTCCGCCGCCAGGGTCTCGAGGCGATCCGGGATGTGCTGTCGGCCAGCGCCGACGTCTCCGGCGAGGCGGCGAGCCGCCTGCGCCGCGTCACCGAGCTATTTGGCGTGACCGAGGAAGGCAGGTCGGAAGCGACCAAAACCCCTTTCGATCCGCAGGCGAAGGCCTCGTAGGTAGGAGCCAGACCATGAGCGCACAAGCGGCTGATAGCGGCGAAGCACGGTCGCCAACAAAATATGATCGTCTGATCGCGGCGGCAAAGAAGGCTCCGGCGATCAGCACGATTGTGGTGCATCCATGCGACGAAACCTCGCTGCGCGGAGCCGCCGATGCCGCGGAAGCCGGCCTCATCAAGCCCGTTCTGGTCGGGCCGGCCGACCGGATCAGGGGCGCTGCCTCAAAACACAATATCAATATTTCCGGCTTCGAGATCGTCGATACGCCGCACAGCGAAGCAGCCGCCGCGAAAGCCGTCGAACTCGTCCATGCGGCAAAAGGCAGCATGCTGATGAAGGGCAGCCTGCATACCGACGAGCTGATGCGCAGCGTGACCGCCAAGGCTGCGGGACTTCGCACCGACCGGCGCATCAGCCATGTCTTCGTGATGGACGTGCCGAGCTATGCCGACACCGTGTTCATTACCGATGCGGCGATCAACATCTTCCCGGATCTCGATGGCAAGCGCGACATCGTGCAGAACGCCATCGATCTGTTCAATCAGGCCGGCTTCGGTGCGCTGCCGCGCGTCGCCATCCTGTCGGCGGTCGAGACCGTCACCTCCAAGATTCCATCGACCATCGAGGCCGCCGCGCTGTGCAAGATGGCCGATCGCGGTCAGATCACCGGCGGTCTCCTCGACGGGCCGCTCGCATTCGACAACGCGGTGGACCAGGAGGCCGCCAGGATCAAGGGGATCAAATCCGAGGTGGCCGGGCGCGCCCAAATTCTGGTCGTGCCGGATCTCGAGGCCGGCAATATGCTGGCGAAGAACCTGGCCTATTTTGCCAAGGCCGATAGCGCGGGGATCGTGCTGGGCGCCCGCGTTCCCATCGTGTTGACGTCGCGCGCGGACTCAGCCCGGGCCCGCATGGCTTCGTGTGCCGTGGCCGTCCTCTACGCGGATGGCCGCCGCCGCGGCGCGATCAATGCTGCCGCGTGATCGCCATGGATAGCATCCTCGTCGTCAATGCCGGTTCGTCCAGCGTGAAGTTCCAGGTCTTTGCGGTGGACGGGGACGGCAGGCTGCGACGTCAGTTCAAGGGACAGATGGACGGGATTGGCAGCCGTCCGCGGCTGCGTGCCTCCGGGGCGAACGGTGATGCGGTTGCCGATCGCGCGTACCCGATCGAGGCCGTTCCGGACGTCCCGGCTGCCATGACGGTGGCGAGCGCGTGGCTGCGAGACGAGGTCCGTATGACCCCGATGGCGGTCGGCCATCGCGTGGTCCACGGCGGGCCTGACTATGACCGGCCGGTAGCGGTCGATCATGCCGTGGTCGCCCGGTTGGAGCGCTTCGCCGCCCTGGCGCCACTGCACCAGCCGCACAATCTCGCGCCGATCAAGTCCATTCTCGCGAATTTTCCGGCGCTGCCGCAGGTGGTCTGCTTTGATACCGCCTTTCACCGCAATCACCCCGATGTCGCAGACGTCTATGCGATACCCCACCGGCTTCACGAGGAAGGTGTGCGGCGCTACGGATTCCACGGGCTCTCCTATGAGTACATTGCCCGAAAGCTGCCCGAGGTCGCGCCCGAGGTCGCACAGGGCCGTGTCGTCGTCGCGCATCTGGGAAGCGGCGCCTCGATGTGCGCGCTGCGCGGCGGACGGAGTATCGAGAGCACGCTCGGTTTCACGGCACTTGACGGCCTGCCGATGGGGACGCGGCCGGGGCAGCTCGATCCCGGCGTCGTGCTCTATCTGATGCTGGCGAAGGGCATGACGCCGGCAGAGGTGCAGGATTTTCTCTACAAGGATTGCGGCTTGAAGGGATTGTCCGGCGTCAGCAATGACATGCGCGAGCTCCAGACCAGCAGCGACCCGCGCGCGCTGTTTGCGATCGAGTATTTCGTCTACCGGGTCGGGCTTTACGCGGGAATGCTGGCCGCCGCATTGCAGGGAATGGACGCCTTCGTTTTCACGGCCGGTATCGGCGAGAATTCTGCCAGTGTCCGCGCGCGTATCGCCGACCGGCTGGGATGGCTGGGCGTCGCGGTGGATCCGCTTGCCAATTCCAGCCATGCGCTGAAGATCTCGCAAGCCGCCAGTCGTGTTCCGGTCTACGTGGTTCCGACCGACGAGGAGCGGATGATCGCTGAGCACACTCTGTCGGTGCTTCTGACCAAACGCTCGAATGCCAGACGTGAGAGAGCATCATGAACGTTCCAGTCTTTCCCGAGACCAAGGTCGCGCTAAAAGGCAAAAAAGGGCTGATCGTCGGCATTGCCAACGATCAATCGATCGCCTGGGGTTGCGCCAAGGCGTTTCGTGCCCTGGGCGCCGAGCTCGCCGTCACCTATCTCAACGAGCGCGCGAAGAAACATGTCGAGCCGCTTGCCAAGGTGTTGGAGGCGCCGATCTTCATGCCGCTCGATGTGAATGTGGAAGGGCAGACCGAGCAAGTATTCGAGCGCATTGAGAAAGACTGGGGAAAGCTCGATTTCCTGCTGCACTCGATTGCCTTCTCGCCGAAGGAGGCATTGCACGGGCGGGTCATCGATGTCGGGCGCGACGGCTTCCTGAAGACGATGGACGTGTCGTGCTGGTCGTTCATGCGGATGGCGCATCTTGCGGAGCCATTGATGAAGAATGGCGGCACGATGTTCACGATGACCTATTACGGCAGTCAGATGGTCGTGGAGAACTACAACGTGATGGGGGTCGCGAAAGCGGCGCTCGAGGCGACGGTGCGCTATATCGCAGCCGAGGTCGGTCCCAAGGGCATCAGGGTTCACGCGATCTCGCCGGGACCGCTTTCGACCCGTGCGGCCTCAGGCATCCCGGAATTCGATGAACTGCTGGACAAGGCGCAGAGCAAGGCGCCGGCCCGCAGCCTGGTTTCGATCGACGATGTCGGCGCCGCAACGGCGTTTCTCGCCCTCGATGGCGCCAAGCTGATCACCGGCGACGTCATGTATATCGACGGCGGATATCACATCATCGATTGACTTACCGGTAGTGCAGGGCGATCAGCTCGGCGACGCAGGCCGGGCGCTGGGCGCCCTCGATCTCGATCACCATGTGATAGTTCACGCGCAATCCGTCGGGCGGCACATCCTCGGCTTGCGCGATCGTGGTGCGTCCTCTGATCCGCGATCCCGCCGGAACGGGCGACAAATAGCGGATGCGGTCCGCTCCGTAATTCAAGGTGTTTCTCAGGCCTTTGAGGCCGATGACGGATCGGATGAACATCGGTGCCAGGCTGAGGGAGAGCAGCCCGTGGGCGATGGTCTTTCCGCCGGGCAGCTCCTGCCTGGCGCGGTCCTGGTCGACATGAATCCACTGCTCGTCGCAGGTCGCGTCGGCAAACTGGTCGATGCGATGCTGGGTGATCTCGACCCATTCGCTCGCGCCGATTTCCTTCCCGACCGCGGATTTGATGTCGTCGAAGCCATCGAAGGTTCGCATCCCGCGCTCCGCGTATCGCTTATATCTTCATTTCGAGCACGGTATCGCCGACCGAGAGATCGGCCTCGGTGGCGGCCATGACTTCCGCCACCGTGACGCCCGGAGCCGTTTCGAGCAGCGTGATCCGTCCACCGCCGAAACCCAGGACGGCAAGGTCGGTGACGACGAGATCGACGGGTCGCAGGGACGTCAGCGGCAGGGCGCACTTTTGGACAATCTTCGACTTGCCCTTGGCGGCGTGCTGCATGGCGACAATCACGCGCCTGGCGCCGGTCACCAGGTCCATTGCGCCTCCCATGCCCGGCACCATCTTGCCCGGGATCATCCAGTTCGCGAGGTGGCCATCGGCGTCGACCTGCAATCCACCGAGCACGGTGACGTTGACGTGCCCGCCCCGGATCAGGCCGAACGACACCGCGCTGTCGAATGTGCACGCCCCCGGAAGCGCGCTGATCGGCCGCCCTCCGGCATCGGTCAGGAGCGGGTGCGTCATGCCCTGCTCCGGAATCGGGCCGGTGCCGATCAACCCGTTCTCGGACTGGAAGAAGACCTTCAGCCCCGGCGGAACGTAATTTGCGACCAGGGTCGGAATGCCGATGCCGAGATTGACGAGGTCTCCCGGTCGAAGTTCGCGTGCGACGCGTCGCGCGATGATCGATTGTGCGTCCATGGGTCACCCATTGGCTACGAGATAATCGACCAGCGGGGCAGGGGTCATGACATGATCCGGAGCGATGACGCCGATCGGAACGATGTTTTCGGCGGTGACGATCACGGTGTCGGCGGCCATCGCCATGACGGGATTGAAGTTGCGCGCGGTCAGCGCATAGGAAAGGTTGCCGAGATAATCGGCCAGGAAGGCATGGATGAGGGCGAAGTCCGAGCGGAGGGCCGTCTCCAGCAAAAACGTCTTGCCATCGACGTCGAGGCGCCGCTTGCCTTCCTCGACGATGGTGCCGACGCCGGTCGGCGTGAGCACGCCGCCGAGGCCGCAACCGCCGGCGCGGATGCGCTCGACCAGGGTGCCCTGAGGCACCAGGTCGACCGCGACCTTCTTTTCCATCATCTGCTGTTGCACCTTCGGATTGAGGCCGATGTGGCTGGCAGTCAAGGTGGATACGAGCGCGGCATCGAACAGCTTTCCGATCCCCTTGCCCGGTGTGGCCGCATCGTTGCAGATCAACGTAAGCTCGGATTTCTGCTGTCGCACCAGTTCGTCGAGCAGCCGCTCCGGCGTCCCGACCCCCATGAATCCCCCGACCATCACCGACGCGCCGTTGGGAATCATTGCGATGGCTTCCTCGGCAGAGACGGATCTCATGTCGGTCACTCCGGTCATTGCGCAAAACGAGCGGCGGGCCCGATCGTCATGGGCGAAGCTGGAACCACGACAGCGACATCCCCTTGATCTGTGTCAAGGGTTGGCGTGCAGTGTTTCGCCGGGAGCGCGGCACGCTCAGGCGGCCTCATCGCACTGCACGCCGAGACCTCCGAGCAGGTCGCGCCAGAGCTTTCGTACGATGGCATGACGCTTCTCGACCGCTGTACTGACCGCGTCGCGCACCGAGGCGAGCTCGGGACTCTTCAGAAACAGGATCTGGGCCTGGATCAGCCGGCCGCTCTCGAATTCGATCCTGCGCAACGCCTGAACAAAGGCATCCAGCGATTGTGCCTCCGTCGGCAACAGTGCCGCCGGACGTATCACCGCATGTACGGCATGACCGAGTGCCGCGAGGTCGATGATTGATCCTTGCACCGGGTTGGCCACTTCAGCCGCAGGGCGCGTCAGCCAGGCTGTTTCCCACGCCGGTGCAAGAGACGCCAATTCGACGTCCACCACCCATGAGGTTGCGCGAAGCAGGAGGGACACGATTTCGGCTTCCCTGTAGAACTGCGCATTCAGTTCGCCGTACCAGGCCGCTCGCATGGGGGTGGTGAGAGCCATTGCGAGATGGCGCGCCAGCGCGCCATGAGCCGACAGCAGGAATGCGGCAACGCGGGTTTGCTGCCGCGCAGGTACGCGGCCACGTGAGTCCAGCGGTCCGAGCAGAGCGCTCATGCCGGGCTCCTTGGCACGGGAATGGCGCGGAGGTGATCGTAACCGGAGGGGAAGGGGACGAGCGGGCCGCCGGCCTCCTCGGGAGCGATCCAGACCGACTGTTCGCCCTTCCAGCGTTTCGATAGGACGTCTTCGGCAAACCGGCAAAGCAGGTCGATGGTCAGCGTGGCCTTCTCCAGCGTGAAGGCGTGATAGGCGTGGGGAATGATGACCAGCGCGCTGTTTTGAATTTGGCGGCGCAGCGTTTCGTGCAGCGGTCGTGGCGTGAGGAAATCGAACTCGCCATTCAGGATCAGCGTGGGGACGGCGATCGCGGAAAGCTGCGGCGTCAGCGGCTTGAAGTCGAGGAATGACTCCATCAGGTTCTGCAGCGCATAGACGTCGTTGGTGAGCCAGCCCTGGCGCTTGATGGCCTCGAGATTGGACAGTTGCGGTCCGAGCCAGGCGTCGGACAGGTTCATCGGCAGCAGCAGGTCTTGCAGGTAGCTCGTTCCGCCAAGGATCAGGCCGGTGCGCAAGGCGTTGCCGAGCAGAAACAGCTGCGGCGAGAGCTCGGCAAAGCAGCTCATCACGACCAGCCCGGCAATCCGGTCGGCATGAGCAATCGCGTACCGCAATGCAATCAGGCCGCCGAAGCTGATGCCGGCGAGGAAGACCGGCCCGTCTCCGAGCCGTTCGATCAGCCGCCCAAGCACTGCGACCTGATCGTCCTGCGCAATGAACAGGCTTGGCTTGTCGGAGGCGCCCTGTCCGAGCAAGTCAAATGTCGCGACACGGAAGCCCTTGGCGACCATCGCATCACGATAGCCGTCCCAAAGCTCCGCATACTGCGTCAGCCCGTTCACCAGCACGTAAACGGGCCCAGTGTCCGGGCCCTCGAGCTCATAGCGTATCCGGTAGGAGCCGTGGGCGAGGAACGGCATGGCAGCATCCGTCATGGGCTCACTTACGCTCGTGACTTCGCGGGCAAGACCCTTGAGCTAAATCAAGGGTTGCGATGAGCGCGCTCCCTAGCGTCATCAAGCAGGTTCGGAAAATGCGTGCCCGGCCGGGAGAGATGTCATGAAGCGCTTCGTCGCCGCGTTTGTCGTATTGCTGACCAGTGTCTCACTCGCAGCAGCCGACCCGCCGTTCACCCGAAGGTCGTCGCAGCAGCAGCACGATGGCCTGAAGAAGTATTATGAGATTGCAAATTTCAGGCTTGGCGGCCGCTACGACCTGGCCAATCCCGCGAGCTGGGAGTTTGGTGGTGAAGGCGGCAAGACGCTGGAGTCGCTTGGCGCCGGCAAGCTGCGGACGGCCTACATCGCCGTCGGCACGCCGCGCCGTAATGCGAACGGCGAGATCACCAACGCGGTCGTCGTCAATTCCTACTATTCCGGCGATAGCACCGACATGTATGAGCAATGGGTCAAGGGCACCGCGCTGTCCGGAAACGAGCCGGTCATCGGACCGGGGCGCCCGATCGATACGGACCGCTACTATGTGGTCATGGTCGATCCGCTGGGCACCTGGGGCGACAGCAAGCCGTCCGACGGGCTCGGCATCAAATTCCCGCAATACAGCTATTTCGACATGGTGCAGGCGAATTATCGCATGCTGCATGACGGTCTGAAGGTCGCGCATGCCGCGCTGGTCACCGGCGTGTCGATGGGAGGCACGCAGACCTATGTCTGGGGCGTGATGCATCCGGAGTTCGTCGGCGCGCTGATGCCGATCGGCGGTACCACGCAATCGGATGCCGAGGATCCCGTCGGCAACTGGACGTTCCAGCTGATGACGGCCGCGATCGAGTCCGATCCGGTGTGGCAGTCGACCAAGGGCGACTACTACGATCTGCCGAAGGAAAAGCATCCAGGCCCAGGCGTTGCGTTCGGCTGGTCGGTGCTCGGCCTGACCGGCTACGACTTCGCGTTCCGCTCGTCGCAGAGCTTTGCGTCCGTGCAGCCCGAAGTGTTTTACTGGGACCCGCCCAATCAGAAGGCCGGCACCAGCGTCACCAACCGTGCCAAGCTGTACGACGCGGTCGATCTGGTCTGGCGCAATCGCGTCGGCGAACTGCACAACATCAACGCCGACCTCTGGCGCATTCGCGCCCGCACCATGGTGATGCACATCTCAAACGACAACTGGCTCAATTTCACGCTGGCCGAGCGCGCGGTCGACCGGATCCCGGGCGCCGACCTGATTTCCGAAGAGAGCCCGGTCGCGCATTACGGCGTGTTCTCGATCGTCAATCACCGCAAGAATGATCCGAAGTTCACGGCCTTCATGGAGGACGTGGATCGGCTCGACAAGGCACAGCAATTCGTCGACACGAACTATCGCGTGCCCGGCGTGGCTCAAAATATCGATCCCAGGAAGTCGTTCTGGAAGGACTATGTGACCTATCCCTATCCGGTCAAATATGCCGACGTGAAGGATGGCAACGGCACGACCTGGCAGATCGGCTACATGGACGAGTATGCCGGAAACAAGCCGGATCCGCAGGTCCTCGTCATCATTCACGGCAAGGGCGCGTTCGGCGGGATGTACGGCAACATCATGCAGTATGCCCTGCGGTCCGGCTTCCGCGTCATCACGCCGGATCTGCCGCATTACGGCATGTCGGGTCCGGGCAATCTCGACAAGAGCCCGGCGCGCACCATGCAGGACATGCGCGATGTCGTGCATGAGCTCGTGGTCGGTCAGCTCGGCGTCAAGCGCGCGGCCTATCTCGGCCATTCGCTCGGCGGTCAGCTGGTGACCGGCTATGCGCTGAGCTGGCCGGAAGCGGTGCAGGACGTGATCCTCGAAGCGCCGGCAGGGCTCGAGGAATATCCACGCGAGGTCACCTATGCGCCCGGCAAGAAGGCGCTGCTGTTCGATCCGTCGTTCGCGCGCGATTTCGAAAGATGGAAGCAGGCGTGGAGCCAGACCGGCATTCTCGCCAATGAGATCGCTCGCACCGATCAGGGCGTGCGCGACTTCTTCTACATCAAGAAGCGCGATCCGGCGACGGGCACGGTGTCGCAGAACCCGAACGGCTACTTCATGAATGACAGCGAATACGCCCGCTTGCACACCGATCAGCGGATCGGGCTGATCAAGGGCAATCCGAGGGAGCTCGAACAATGGGCCAATGTCTATATCTTCGATATCTATACCATGGTGTCGGAGCTGCAGCGGGACGATCCAAAAAACCTCTATGAGCGGCTGACGCAGATCAAGGCCCCGATCTTCCTGGCCTTTGGCGACAAGGAGCCCTACATCCCGGCGACCGCCTTCAATGGCCTGGAAGATCTCGGCCGCGACGTCGTCACGCCTTTCATGCGGCGGATGACGCTTGCCGGGAATCGGCCGGTGCTAAAAATCTATCCGGACACCGGGCACTTCATCCACACCGACAATCCGGTCGAATTCGCCTCCGACGTCGTCGATTTCATTACGCTCGGCAATGTCGAACAGTCGCCGCTCGCGGTCGACAGGCTGATCAATGGTGCGACCACGGTGGGGCAGGCCGGAGCGCCGTCGCCGTCGCCTTCCGGACCGTCGCCGACCGTCGGCCTGAACAAATAGAGCGAGGCGCACATGCCGCGGGTGAAGGCCGGCGACGTCCATCTCGGTTGGTGCAGCTGGGGCGAGGGTGATGTCACCGTCGTCTTCATTCACGGCAACCTCGCCTGCAAGGAATGGATCGATCTGGCCGCGTCGCTGTTTCCCTCAGGCGTGCGCGTGATCGGGATCGATTGGCGCGGCTGCGGCGAGAGCGATCGGCCGCCGCCGGGTGCGGACTTCGTCAATTATTCGATGCGCCAGCATGCGCAGGACATGCTGGCTGCACTCGATGCGCTGCAAATCACGCGCTGCCATCTCGCCACCCATTCCACCGGCGGGATCATCGCAGCGCGGATGCTATTGGCGCAACCGGAGCGCTTCGGACGCGTGCTCGCGCTGGATCCCGTCACGCCGCTCGGCATGACCTTCAACGCCGATCAGATCGGCCTGTTTCGCTCGATGATGACAAGCCGCGATATGACACGCGCGGTCATGGCCACCGCCGCCCCGACCTTGTTTGTGCCCGACAGCCTGGCTCCAGGCGCTGCACCACGGTTTCGCGAAGGGCTCGGTGAGTTGCAGGCGCTCTACGAACGCGTCCTCGAGCGGACCTTCGGCGTCGCGGAAGGCGTATGGCTCGGCACGCCCGTCCATCTCAATCTGGAAAGAGAGAGCGGCGAACTCGCGCGGCGGATGGCGGAGATCGCGCATCCCCACCTGGTGCTCTGGGGCGAGAAGGACGGCTGGATCGCGCCGGCCGATCTCAGGACAATGGCGGCCACGATGCCGGACTGCCGGCTGGTCGTTGTGCCCGGTATCGGGCACTCAATGAACCTGGAACAGCCGGCGCTCTATGCAGGCTATTTTGGCGCCTGGTTCGGCGGGCTGCCCGCCAACCCATGAGCGACGCAAGCCTCGGGCTAAAGATCCAGCCTGGCCAGCTGCGACCGGTCGAGTAGGACAATTTGTCGCTGGGTCTGCCCGAGGAAGCCCAGGATTCCCTTGCCGTGCAGGCTCGACAAGGCGCGCGATACGGTCTCCAGGGTCAGGCCGAGATAGTCCGCGATGTCGCGACGGTTCATCGGCAGCGCCATGACGCCGGCCGCGGTCAGGCGGCCGTCCATCTCGAGCAGGAACGCCGCGACCCGTTCCAGCGAGGTCTTGCGCCCCAGCAGCAGCATGTGGTCCTCGGCGTGCTGCAGGTTGCTCGTCGTCATGCTGAGAAGGTCGCGCGCGACAAGCGCGTCGGTCTCGGCCACGTGTTCGAGGCTGGAACGCTTCGCCAACCGGACAACCGTGTCAACGATCGCCTCTGCGGTGAAGCGATGCACCGGGCCGTTTTCCAGGCCAAAGATGTCGCCGACCAGGTGGAATGCGCCGATTTGTCGCCGGCCGTCGGACAGAAGCTTGTAGCTCCGCACCGCACCTTCGATCACCTGATAGATATAATCCGCGGGTTCCGCCTCGCCGAAGACTTCAGCGCCACGGCTGTATTTGAATTCGCTCAAAATGACCTGCGCGCGCGAGAGGCCATCGAGTTCGCCGGCAAATTTCTGTCGGTTCGCCGAATTGGCGTTCGCGTTGACAAACATGGATTGTCTCCCTGCTTGAACGACCATTCGCTTCTTGAGGGAGCCGCCGCCCCTGCCAGAGAGGTTGTACGACGCGGCACGCGCAATCGACTATTGCCTTCAAAGGCATCGTCCCAAAGGACATTGTCCCAAAGGACAATGTCCGAAGGTTCCATTCGCACAGCATCGTGACCGTGTGTCGCGGGCATATTCCCGGGAACACAATCGGGTGTTAGCGTTTCGGCAATTTCAACCCGGTCCCGGGCGGGTGAAGATGCGTATCCGAGGACTGATTGTTTGTTTCTTTGTCGTTGTGCTGCCGGCCGAATTCGCGGCACAGGGTCGGCGCGCGCGATCGGTCCTGTTTCTCGACCAGTCGGACCTGCGAGGTCCGTTCTACGGTGGCTTCGTGATTCAGCCAGGCGTGATCGGCGGCGACGCGGCGACACGCGCGCTCCGGATCGTCGACGGCGAGGCCATCTCCCAGTTTCCGGTTACGCTGACGAATGCCGTGAAGCCGATCTTCAACTCGGTTGATCCGAAGGCGGTCGACGTCAACGGCGTCATGCGCGAGGCCTTCGACCTGATGACGTCGCAGGCGGCGGCGCGCAACGTGGCGCTTTACCTGAAAGCAAGCCTTGATCCCCTGCGCGTCCGCGGGGATTCAATTCAATTGCAGCAAGTTATCCTTAACCTCATAGTTAATGCGATGGATGCCATGACCGAGATACCGTTCGGGCGTACCATCTTCGGCAGGACAGCTGCTGACGGGGGAGGAGATGCGCTGATCTCAATTTCGGACTCCGGTCCGGGGATTTCCTCTGAAAATCAGAGCGACATATGCGATCCTTTTTTACGACCAAGGAGCAAGGCATGGGCATCGGGTTGTCAATCGCACGCACCATCGTGCAGGCCCACAACGGCAGGATCTGGGTCGAGCAGCAGCCGGAAGGCGGAGCGGTCTTCTGGATCTCCCTGCCGTTACTCGCGCCGTAAGGCGCGCCGGCTTCAGGTCGAATTGCCGTCACGCTTGTTGGTTATCGTTTGAGCATGATCGTTTTCCGTTCCGCGCTTTTCCCGATCATGCTTTTGCCGGGAGGGACTCTTGATGGGGACCGTCCATATCGTCGACGATGACGCTTCGTTCCGGGCGGCGCTCGAACGACGCATGCGCAAGGCCGGCTACAACGTCGCGACCTATTCGTCCGCGCAGCAACTGCTCGACCGCCTGCCGGACGAGAGCGGTCCGGCCTGCATTCTCCTTGACGTCAAGATCCCGGGCCTGAGTGGTCCGGATCTTCAGCAGCGGCTGGGCGAGCTGGGCTCGACGCTGCCGATCATCTTCCTGACCGGTTATGCCGACATTCGCTCCACGGTGAAGGCAATCAAGGCCGGTGCGGAAGACGTACTCACCAAGCCGGTGATCGCGGAGCAATTGCTCCCCGTCGTCGAACGGGCGATGGCTCACCACGAGAGCTCGCGGGGCCTGAAAGCACGGCTGGATGACCAGCGTGCCCGTCTTGCGCGCTTGACGCCGCGGGAAACGCAGGTGTTCGAACTGGTCGTTCAGGGCCGGATCAACAAGCAGATCGCGTTGCAATTGGGCGCGACCGAACGCACCATCAAGGCGCATCGGCATCGGGTCATGGAGAAAATGGGCGTTCAGTCGCTCGCCGAACTCGTGTCGATGGCGGAACGCCTGGACGTTCTGCGCCGCCTCTCCGCGAGAAACGCGAAGCCAAGCTGATCAAGCGGGATAGCCAAGGCTTTTTGTGTCTCTTGTCCCAAGGGACAATAGGAACACCGATGCACCTGACGTAGTGCTTGTAGGGGCGTGTTATGTGCGAAGGCGCCCGACATGGAATATTGCCCGATTGCAAACGTTCATTGCGCGTTCATCCGGGCTTACGTAAAATTTGACTTGATCGGTTGACGGATGTGCGCGGCCCTCTCAGTGATTGAAGTAGGGCGCAAGGATTGCGCGTTGCCCAATCAAAAGCTCGTTTTTGTCGTCGATGACGATCCAGGTATCCTCAGAGGACTCAAGCGCCTGCTGGGAAAGTATGGCTACGAAAGCCTGCTTTTCGACTCCGCGGAGGCGTTTGAAAGCTGCGACGAGTTCGAGCAGGGCATTTGCGTCGTTCTTGACATCCAGTTGAACGGCGTTTCCGGGATCGAGGTGCGGCATCGATTGACCGATGCGGGAATTGCCCTGCCGGTCATCTACATCACGGCCAACGACAACGAGTCCATCCGAGCGGCAGCGGTGGAGTCGGGATGCATCGCCTATCTCACAAAACCGTTTTCGGCGAAGTCGCTGATCGAGCCGATTGCAAGGGTTGCTGCGGGGCTGGCCTAGCGGCTGTGCCGCCCTGATGCTGCACTGCTATTCGTCGATGTCCTGCTCGAAAATCTGCGCCGGGGCATTCTTGCGCGTGATCGCAAACTGCGCGAGCGGAAGCGTCGTGCTGACCGACGTCAGGTTGGAGTCCACGACCTCGAGAACGAGCTTCTGCCCCATCTCGATCTCATCGATCAGCTTGGGATCGGCGACTTGACCCGCGATACAGGTGTTGGTCAGACACCAGTTATAGGGAATGTGATACACCGAGCCCTGGTCCACGGCGACCTTCACGCCGGGAGGGAGATAGAGGCCGACCGGAAGGAACAGTTGCAGCCGTGCCGCGTCTGCGCCTTCGCGCTCGATGAGGTCGGCGCGGACCGCGATCTGGCCGGTGTCCCAGCTGCCGCTGATGCTTGTGCGACAGACCATGCTGGTTCCGCCAGGCTTGAAGCACACCTTTTGCCAGGCGCCGTATTTGATGTCTCTGATGGCCGCGCGCTGCCCGCGCGGCGCGACTTCCGGGTTTGGCGCTCCGGCTGGCGTGCCGTTCCCCTTGCCTGTTTCATCGGCCAACGCGACGCTCCAGAGAACCAGCATGAGCAGCCCCGCAACCAGGCCCATCCCGAACATCGAGGGCGGCTCGATCGGTGGCGAATTCTGTCGTCTCATCCTTGCCTCCACATGACTTTTGCCCGCTACGGGTGCCGCTCGAGGAACCTGCTGACCAATGGGGCCCATAGTGGAATCGCATCGGGGCTATCGATCAGGAAATGACCATCGCTGCCAAAGGGCGGAAGCAGGTGGTATTCGGCGTCACCGCCAGCGCCGATGTAGGCGTCGTGCATACGCTGGGACAACGCGGGTCCGAAAAAGGTGTCGTTCTCGATGTAGATCCATAGCATGGGGGTGCGCGCCGTCCGACCGAAGTCGCCGGTCGCCTCGACGAGCTTGTCGGGTGCGCAATTGTTGTTGGGCTGGCCGCCGACGCGACCGCCGCGGCCGGCAGCAAAGGTAATGATCGCCCTGACCGACGGCAGGTTGCGGCTTGAGAGCGCAATGCCAGCCCAGCCGCCGGCGGACTGACCGACGACGATGACCTTGTCTGGGGCGATCAGCTTTTGCTCGGTCATAGAGTCGATGATCCATTTATCGAGCAGCGCGACCGCGAGGCCCGCGTCATGGAAGTTTGGATTGTCGCACTTGCCGATCTTGGAATAGAAAATGGAGAACAGTCCGCGTTCCGCTACATCGAGCGCGCCCGCGCCATATCCCGACCCCGTCGGCGCCACCACCATGTTGCCCCGCCGCGCAAACCAGAGCGCCGCATCGCGAAACTCAACCAGCGGAAAGAAGCCGCGCTCACGCGCGTTGAGCGAGACCCCGTGATTCATGACGACAAGCGGGAATGGTCCCTTGCCGACGGGATGAGCCACATAAGCAAGCGTCGGCAGCGTCAGCGGCAGTGCCCAGATCTCTTCTTGAACGGGGCGCGGGCCGGTGTCGTCTTCGGCTGAGGCGATAGTGGGCGTCGCCAGCGTGATAAGCGCCGACAACAAAAGAGGCAGGCGGAGAGACCAGATCATGGCGACAATCCTGCGCGCCGTGGTGGAAAGCAGCGGCCTTGACCTAGTTCAATGTCAGGCCGGCCCGACTAGTGCGGCGAAACCAATCTGATGGAATCAATCGGACCATCAGGTGGTTTGATTTAGATCAAGACTCGGGCAGGTCGCGACTCCTTACGCTGGCGTTCAATCGCAAGGCGCGAGGCGGGAGGTATCCATGCAGGACAAGCACGCCGAGGTAGGGCGCATCGACCAGTTCTTCTCCGGTCCGGGCGCAAGGGCCGATGGTTGGCGTTCACTGCTCGAGGCGGCGAAAGCCTGGTCGCGCGGATCGCAAGACCGCAACCGATGTGAGACGCTGCTTGGCGAGATTGCCGTGATGGAGGAATTTCATGCGTTTCCAGGCCCTCGGCTGATGGCGGCGCTGCGGGAGCGCGTGACCTCGGGCGATCCTGCCGGTACACTGGCGCTGGCGATGCGGATCGCGCAGTCGCTGCAGACCAGGTCGTTCCGCCAGCACGCCGGCGATTGGGACGAGGGGGGCGGCGGCGAGTCCGAAGTTCCGGATCTTCTTCCGCCGGCGTTCGGACGCACCGAGCAGCATCGGCCCTATTTCGAAACGCTGGTTGTCACCGGCGTCCCGGCGACGAACTGGCCCGGTCTTGCCGGGGAATGGCGCAGGCTGCGCCGGCCGGTCGACTCCTTCATCTACGAGCCGGTCTTCGTCGGCAGTTTCGAGGATGCGTTCTGCGCCGCGATGGTGAACCCGGACATCGCGGCCGTCATCATCAATGAGGGTTTCTCGGGTCATTCACGGCATGACGCCCCGGTGCTGCGCACCTTGACGGCATCGATCGAGAAACAGGACGACCAGGACTCCGCGCTCGGCCTGGCGCAGGCGTTGAAGCGGGTTCGGCCAGAGCTCGACCTCTATTTGATGTCCAACCAGCATGTCGAAGAATTGGCGGGGCGTCCGGAGACCGGCGTGGTGCGCCGGATCTTCTACTCGATCGAGGAACTGCTGGAATTGCATCTCGCAATCCTGGAAGGCATCCAGGACCGCTTCGAGACGCCGTTCTTCGACAACCTCAAGAAGTATGCCCAGCGCCCGATCGGCACGTTCCATGCGCTGCCGATCGCGCGCGGAAAATCCGTCTTCAAATCGGACTGGATCCGCGACATGGGCGAGTTCTATGGCCTGAACCTGTTTCTCGCCGAGAGCAGCGCGACCACGGGCGGGCTCGACAGCCTCCTCGAGCCGACCGGAAATATCAAGAAGGCGCAGGAAAAAGCCGCGCGGGCGTTCGGCGCCGACCACGTCTTCTTCGTCACCAACGGAACCTCCACGTCGAACAAGATGGCCGTGCAGGCGCTGGTCGCGCCCGGCGACATCGTCATCGTCGACCGCAATTGTCATAAGTCCCATCACTACGGTCTGGTGCTGGCCGGCGCACAGCCACTCTATGTCGAAGCGTTTCCGATGACGGAATATTCGATGTACGGCGCGGTGCCGCTGAACACCATCAAGCAGGCGCTGTTGAACCTGAAGGCGGAGAATCGCCTGCACCGGGTCAAGATGTTGGACCTCACGAACTGCACCTTCGATGGCCACATCTACAACACCCGCCGGGTGATGGAGGAGTGCCTCGCGATCAAGCCGGACCTGATCTTCCTGTGGGACGAGGCCTGGTTCGGCTTCGCGCGGTTCTCGCCGTTCCTGCGTCCGCGCACCGCGATGGGCGCAGCCAACGACATCGAGGCCTGGATGCATGATCCGAAGTCCATCCAAGTCTACGAGAGGCAACGCGCTGAACTCGGCGACAAGCCGTCGGATGACGTGCTGCTGAGAACGCGGCTCATCCCCGACCCGCGCCAGATCCGCTTGCGGGTCTATCAGACCAACTCCACCCACAAGTCGATGTCGGCGATCCGGCAGGGATCGATGCTGTTCGTCAAGGACGTCGAGTTCCACACCGTGGAGGCGCAATTCCGCGAAGCCGTGTTCACGCACGCCTCGACAAGTCCGAACCAGCAGTTGATCGCGAGCCTCGACGTCGCGCGCCGGCAGATGGAACTGGAAGGCTATGGGCTGGTCGCCAACGCAATCGAAATCGCCTTTGCGATCCGGCGCGCGGTTGCCGCCAATCCGCTGATCTCGAAATATTTCAGCGTGCTGGGTGCGGACAAGATGGTGCCCGCGGCGTTCAGGACCAGCGGCTTTGCCGATTTCCTGGCCCCCGGCGTCAATTGGGGCATGGTGCTGAAGAGCCTGCATGAGGACGAGTTCTGCCTCGATCCGACGCGGATGACGCTGGTCTGCGGCACCGCCGGCTTCGATGGCACGCAGTTCAAGGGCATTCTCGCCAACCGCTACGGCATCCAGGTCAACAAGACCTCGCGCAATTCGGTGCTCCTGCAGTCCAACATCAACAACACCCGCAGTGACGTTGCGCATCTCATTCGCGTGCTGGCCGAGATCGCCGGCGAGGTCGATCGCGAACTGGTCGAGGGCGGTGCCAATGCGCAGAAGATCTTTGACGCGCGGGTGAAGAGCCTGATGAAGGATGTGCCCGACCTGCCGAACTTCTCGCGCTTCCACGACGGATTCCGCGGCGACGCCGGCGAGAAGACCAACGAGGGCGACATCCGCTCAGGCTTCTATCGCGCCTATGACGCCGAGGGGTGTGAATATCTCCGTCTTGTCGATCCGGAAATCGACCGCCGGCTCAAGAACGGGCCCGAACTTGTCTCCGCTAACTTCGTCATTCCGTATCCGCCCGGCTTCCCGATCATGGTGCCCGGCCAGGTGATCACGCAGGAAACGATCGACTTCATGCGCAAGCTCGATGTGAAGGAGATCCACGGCTACAACGCCGTCCACGGATTGAAACTCGTCCGGCCCGAAGCACTCGCAAAGTCGGGTGATCGCCGTCCGCCGGCGCCGCCGAAATTGAAGGCCGCGAGCTAGCGAGAAGAGGCGCCATGCAGGCTTTTTCACGTTCCCGCAGCAGAGCCGTTATTTGCTGCCGTTTTTGGTGGTCGGTCCCGTGGGCTGGATCGGTCGCGCCAGCATCAAGGGATATGGCCTCGGCATCGTCGCCGCCGCCATCGTCGTGGGCGCCGCGATTTCGGTCACCGCGTCGCTCTATGTGCAATCGAGACTAACCGTGCTCGACGTCATTTTGGAGGGGAAAGCGTCATGACGAAATACAGTCGGCGGATTGTTGTAACGGGCTTGGCAGGCGCGTTGATGGCGGCGAGTCTGCCAGGCCCTGTTCAAGCCGAGACCGGTGCCGTCCGCGTGGTCTTCACCAAGGGCGGCTTCATCATCGGGGTCGGCGGAGGCGAGGGCGTGTTGACGTTTCGTGGCAACAACTATCCGTTCAGCGTATCCGGTATGAGCGTCGGCTTCACGATCGGGGCATCGACGACCAAACTGGTCGGACGTGCCTTGAATATTCGCAGCCCGGGCGACATCGCGGGAAGCTACGCCGTGATCGGTGCAGGCGGTGCGCTTGCGGCCGGCGCCGGCGGTGTGCAGCTGCAGAACGAGAAAGGCGTGATCCTGCAGTTGCACGGTCCCAAGGTCGGTGTCGAACTGTCGGCCGCGGTCGGCGGGGTAAGCATCGCGCTCCGCTAGGGAGCTGTTGCAGGAGATCGGCTATGTGGCGCTCCATTCTGGCAATCGCGGCCCTAGGCCTGATGACGCCCGTCCCGGCTCTCGCTACCGACTGCAGGGTCACCGGCTGGCCATCCGCGTTCGGCGTCGACATGACGGCTTACTTCGCCGTCAGGTCCGGCGAAACCTGCAAATTCCCCATCAGGATTCCTGGCATGATGAAGAGCTCCGGCGTCGCCCAGGCGCCGGCACATGGCAGGATCAGCCAGCTCAACCTGACGACCTTCACCTACGCGGCAGCGCGCGGCTACAAGGGCGCCGACAGCTTTGCCATCTACGGCGAGGGTGAAGGTCCGTACGGCTCCGGCCGGTCGGTGATCTCGGTGAACGCAACGATACAATAAGACGGTGACAAGCCGCCGTCGCAACGACGACGGCTTGGCTCAATAGCGCTCGGCGACGAATGTCAGCCCGCGCAGGGGTTTCTGATCGTCATAGCGCCCCTTCTTCGAGCGTTTCGGCAGGCGCACCCGCTCGTCTGGCAGCCGCTTGAACGGGATGGTCTCCAACAGATGCGCGATGCAGTTCAGTCGCGCGCGGCGCTTGTCGTCCGAACGGATGAGGTGCCAGGGTGCATGCTTTGAACTCGTGGCCTTCAGCATCAGGTCGCGCGCACGCGAATAGTCGTACCAGCGGCGGTAGGATTCCAGATCCATCGGGCTCAGCTTCCACTGCCGGAGCGGATCGTCGATGCGGGCCTTGAACCGCCGTTCCTGCTCCGCCATCCCGACCTCGAGCCAGAGTTTTATCAGGATGATGCCGGCATCGACGATATATTTCTCGATTTGCGGGCAGAGCGCCAGGAAACGCTCGTGCTCCTCGGCGCCGACAAAGCCCATGACGTATTCGACGCCGGCGCGATTGTACCAGCTCCGATCGAAGATCACGATCTCCCCGCCGGCCGGGAAGTACTCGATGTAACGTTGAAGGAACAGCTGCGTTTTTTCCCGATCCGAAGGCGCCGGGAGGGCGATGACCCGGAAGACGCGTGGACTGACCTTCTCGGTGATCGCCTTGATGGTGCCTCCCTTGCCGGCGGCATCCCGTCCTTCGAATACAATGATGACACGGAGCTTCTTGGCTTTCACCCATTCCTGCAGGTGGCACAGCTGGACTTGCAGCTTGCGGAGCTCCTTCTCATAGTCTTTGCGCTTCAGCTTCGGCGCAGCCAAGTCGTCTTTCGCAACGTCGGGGACCCGCAGCATGATCTCAATCCGTCTTCCAGCTGATGGTGATACCGATGTCGCCGGGCATTCCGCCAGAAAAGTCGATCACCTGGTAGCGGATACGATAGCCGCGGGGTCGCAAATAGTCGGACCAGAGTTGAAATATCTCCCTTGGAATACCGGTCAAGGTCGCCTCCCAGCCGGCCTCCATCTGGTTGATCGCTCGCCCCTTGTCGGTGCAGAGAATATTGGGGAATCGATACACCTGAACCTCGCTCAATCCATTTCGAACGGCGCGCTGGATCACGCTTGACGCGAGCTTGACCTTGTCGTCTTCGGAAAGTCCGGATGGCTTGCTGAGCTTCTCGATCAGCGCGCGTTTCTCGGCTTCGGCCGCGGCGGCGGCCCTGGCGTGCTGGTCGGCCTTTTCCGCTTCCTTCAGAGCCGCCTGCTTCTGAATTTCCTTGGCCGTCGGCAGCAGATCATCAATCCTTTCGGTCATGGCCGTATCCCTTCTTTTGCAATCGGATTCCCTGGCCTGCGCCCGATGCTAGGGCGGCGGCGGAACCGGCACCCTTGATTCAGATCAAGGCTGTCAGAGATGGTCGGCATCTCACTCGATTGCGGCCTGCATCAGAACTCGCGGGTCCTTACTCGCGGGTCCTTGGCCTGATCGACAGGCTCGCGATCACCGGTTTGAGGTTTAGGAGGAGGGTCAATTGACCGATCAGCTTCACCCGATGACGCCGCATCAACTGCCGTTCTATATCGTCAAGCCCGGCGAAACTGACGTGCTGATGATCGTGATGGGCATTTTCCTGATCCTCGTGGTGCTGGGGGTCGGCAACCTCTATCTGCAACTGCACACATTGCCTGAGCGGATGGCGCATAAGTCGCAAAAACTGCAATTCGAGATCGTTGCGGTTCTCGGCCTATTGGCGCTGTTCACACACATCCATCTGTTCTGGATCGCGGGGTTGTTGCTCGCCCTGGTCGATCTGCCAGATTTCGGTACGCCTTTGCGCAGCATCGCGGGGGCGGTTGAAAGAATAGCGGATGCCTCGGACGGAGGCGGCGCAGACGAGAAATGGGAGGAGAGGAAAGCCGCTACGGCGGCGACTGGTACGGAAAAAGCCGAGCCGGGTGTCGCCAAGGGGTCTCACACTCCAAAGCAGGAGGTCGCAAGCCATGCTTGAGCTCATGCTGTGTTCGCTGTTCACCCTGGTGCCGGACTACCTGTACCGCCGCTATGGTCAGGGCAAGCGCATCGGCAAGGAAATCACGCTCTTTTCGGTATGGTTCGAGCTGAGATGGGGAATCATCGGCTGCCTGATGCTGACGATCGGCCTGATCACGACGATCTTCTATTTCCACCCGTCGACGACCTCAGCGATGCTGTTCTTCAGGACTGTTCCGATCGTTCCCGAGACGTCAGGGCGGGTCGCCGAGGTCAAGGTCGGCATCAGCGAGCCCGTCGCCAAGGGCACCGTGCTGTTCACGCTGGATAGTTCAAAGCAGGAGGCCGCACTCGAGGCGGCGCGGCGCAAGATCGCCGAGGTCGATGCCGAGATGGTCAGCGCCAAGGTGGACGTGGTCAAGGCCGAGGCCCAGATCCAGCAGGCGAACAGCGACTACAAGCAGGCCAAGGATGAGCTGGACGTCAAGAGTGATCTTCAGCGGCGCAATCCGGGCATTGTCCCGCAGCGCGACATCGACAAGCTTCAGGTTCTTGTCGACGGACGGCAGGCCGCGATCGATGCCGCGACGGCAGCAAAACAGTCTGCGGAGATCCGGCTGTCCACTCTTCTGCCCGCGGCAAAGGCAAGCGCCGAGGCCGCACTCGACCAGGCCCAGGTCGAGTATGACAAAACCGTCGTTCGTGCCGGTGTCGACGGGCGCGTCGAGCAGTTCGCGCTTCGACCCGGCGACATCGTCAATCCATTGATGCGGCCCGCGGGCGTCTTGATCCCGGAGGGAGCGGGCAAGCGCGCGCTGCAGGCAGGATTCGGGCAGATCGAGGCCCAGGTGCTGAAGCCCGGCATGATTGCCGAGGCCGCCTGCACTTCGGTGCCATGGACGATCATTCCGATGGTCATTACCAGTGTGCAGGATTACATCGCAGCCGGTCAGTTCCGCGGCGGCGAGCAGCTCGTCGACGCGAGCGCGGCGAGGCCTGGCACCATCCTCACCTTTCTCGAGCCGATCGCGAAGGACGGCCTTGCCGACGTGACGGCGGGCAGCAGCTGCATCGTCAACGCCTACACCAGCAATCACGAGGTCATTTCGGCGAAAGATACCACCGCCTTCCACGGTTTCGTCTTGCACGCGATCGACGCGGTCGGCCTGGTGCATGCCATGCTGCTGCGCATCCAGGCGCTGCTGCTGCCGATCAAGACCCTGGTGTTGAGCGGTCACTAGTAAGCGGCTTGAGTGCGGGACCGGGCGCAACGTTCGTTTTCTCGCTTGCCCGGGTCGCAAGAGCGGTCCGCCGGTCGCTGATCAATGTTTCCAGCCGGTGCGCGGCGACGTTGAGGCTGGTGACATCAGATGTTTCCGCGTCGTCCGCCACGGCGGCGATCCGCTGCGAGCGGAGCAAGCGATCGATCTCGTCCTCGATCTCATCGAGTTCCCCGACACCGTCGGCGATCCTGATCCGCGCGGACAAGGCGTAGAGATGATCGAGAAAATCGCCCTTGGGCGCGATGTCGTCCTTGCGAAGATATTTGCGCGCGGCCGCGGCAACAGAAACGAGCCCGCCCAGCACCATCGGCACCAGAAAGATCATTGTCCAGAAAGCTAACCTGGTTGCCGTTGTAGAAGGTGACGGTTCCGGGATGCGCGGGCAGGTAGGCATCCGGCTCGACGTCGCGGGCGGCAAGCTGGGCCAGCATCGGCCATTGGCCGATCAGGTCTCTGCGCGCATTCATCAGCGTCTCGGCCAGCGCCCCGACCAGATCGTCGTTGAGGTCCTTGTTGGCGACCAGGTAGAACGGCACCCTCAAGGTCGAAACGTCATCGGCCGGGCTTGGCGGCGATCCACGCAACGTGCCCTCGGGAATGTCGAAGGACTCGTAGGCCCGCTCGCGCTCGGCGATGGCGCCCGCGGTCTCGATCGGGATGAGAACGGGGAGGGCTTTTCCGTTCGGCGAAAACACGCCGCGCAGGAGCGCGATATATCTGTCGGTGAGCGGTACGACGGCGAGGAGGAGCGCGACCTCCTTGGTCGAGACGGCGCGCCGTACCTCGGGCAGGGCGAGTGGTTTGAAGGTTACGTTGCGGCGCGCAAGCCCGTATTCCTGACTCAGGATCTGGACGATTTTTCGGTTGATCTCGCCGCCGATCACGCCGATCGTGACGCGCTTCAACCCGTCCATATCGTCGATCGGAGAGCCCGGCGGTGCGACCAGCAGCACCACGCCGCGCGTCACCACGACCACGGCTCGCGCCTGCGACATGTCGGCGGCATCCCCGCGCACCACCGCGAGATCCACCGCACCCGACGCAAACGCCGCGGCCGCCTCGAGCGCGCTCGGCGTCTCCTTCATGCTCAGCTGTACAGGCGCGCTGGTCTGGGCCAGGTGCGCCGCGATCGCAGCAACCATCTTGGGCGCTTCGCCGTCTTGCGACCCGACGCGACCGTCAATGTCGTCGGCCGCATATACCAGCGATAGGAAACAAGGCCGGCAGCGGCGAGCAGGCACACGATGCCGGCCACGACCAGAATCCGCTGATGTCGCGACAGTCGGGTCAGCTGGAACGCGGTCGACCTAGCACTTGGTGTAGACCCGTCCATAGGCATCCGTGACCTGCGCGCAACCGGGCGTCAGCGCGTAGGCACCGGCGGCGGCCGCGCCAACGGCCGCGCCGCCGACGACCGCGCGCCGCGTCGTCCTTCGCGCGACGCCAGCGTAACTCATTGGTGTCAGCGGCCGTCCGACGCGCGCTTCCGCCGACGACAGTTGCGGGCCGTAGGCAGACCAATTTCCGTCCAGCGACAGGGCAGCCAGACATGCGGCGGCTCCGATGACGATGGCGGCCTTGCGTGATGTGATCCTCATTTTTTCTCTCCGACTGTGCCCGTCTTTTCACCCCCCGCCGTGCCCGGCGGCAATTCATCGAATTGCATCATGTTCTCGGGCGCGAGGCTGACCTTGGTCGTGTCGGACGGCGGCTTGAACATGAAGGCGTCGGCGTCGGCAATCGCGTCGGTGTTCCAGTCCTTGATCCGCAGCGTGTATTGCGGCGCGCCCGCCAGTGTCTTGCTGGTGATCACGTATTTCCGGACGATCGGCCGCGAGCCGGTCTCGATCCAGATCTGCCAATCGACCTCGACACCGCGAAATGCGAGATGCTCGCATTCCACGCCATCCACGACGCCCTGGCCGATGTGCTTGGCGTCGGTCACGTTCGCCATCAGCTCGTCATAGGGGTTGCTGATGAGGAGGTCGGTGCCGGGCATGGCGCCCCCAGCGGAGGACTGCAAGACATCGATGATGTGGTCGACGCTGCCGGGATCGTCCACCTGGACATAGGACTTCGCATTATTGCCGTAGATCGTCAGCGTCTTGCCGTCATAGATCATCTCGGCGTCGACGTAGCCCCCGGTCCGTCGGATCCGAAGCTTGTCCGGTCGTTTCAGCTTCAATTGCCCGGAGCTCGAAAACTGGATCTTCTGCAGGTCGGGCGTGATGACCTCGACGTCGCTGTCAAATTTCGCAGAGATCGATTGTTGGCCGGCGACGTAGTCGGTCGCCGTTTTCAGGATCTGTGCGGCGTCGTCTGCGCGTGCAATGTTTCCAACCGATGAGAGGGCGATCGCTGACCCGATGATGGTTGGTGCATACAGCCTTCCAAAGAGGTTCTTTGCGGCCATGGTCATCCTCCTGTTTGGGCGGCGACACTCCGCGCCGGCGCCGGGCCTTCCGTTGATTTAGATCAAGAGCGGCGATCGCGTGCATTTCGAATGCTCGGCTCGCAAGCCTGAGCGCGCCGAGCTCTCACTGGTCATCATTGCCGTCGGACCCTTGATCTTGATCAACGCTGGCGCTGGCGCGCGGCGGTTCGTTGATCCGCAGTTTTGAGTGGAGAAAACCCATGCTGCGTTGCAGAAAGCTCATGTTGGCCGTGGCCATCGTCCTTGCGACGCCGCTGGTTGCGGCCGCGCAGACTACGGATGCCCAGCCATCGCCGTCGCCGTCTATGTCGGATCAATCGCTCCTGAAGCCCGAGCAACTCGAGGCGCTGGTCGCGCCGATCGCGCTCTATCCGGATGCGCTGCTCGCCAACATGCTCGCGGCCTCGACCTATCCGCTGGAAGTGGTGGAAGCCGACCGTTGGATCAAGGACCACAAGAACCTGAAGGGCGATCCGCTGAAGGCGGAAGTGGACAAGTTGGGCTGGGACGACAGCGTTAAGGCGCTGACCGCCACGGCGAGCGTGCTCGACATGATGAGCGACAAGCTCGACTGGACCAAAGAGCTCGGAGATGCGGTGCTGGCGCAGCAGGCCGACGTGATGGATGCGATCCAGCGTCTGCGCTTCAAGGCGCAATCCAACAACAAGCTGGCCTCGACCAAGCAGCAGAAGGTCACGGTCCAGACCCAGGAGAACAAGCAGGTGATCGTGATCGAGCCGACCGATCCGGACACCATGTATGTTCCCTATTACGATCCCGCAGCCGTCTACGGCTCGTGGCCGTATGCGGAATATCCGCCGTATTATTTCGGCTATCCGTCCTACATCGGCGCCGGCGTAATCGCTGCCGGACTCGCCTTCGGCACCGCCTGGGCGATCGGACGCTGGGGCAATTATTGGGGCGGCGGATTTAATTGGGCCAATCGGAACGTCTATGTCAATCATCGCAACACCAACTGGACGCATAATTCGATCCACCGGCAGGGGGTTCGCTACAACAATGCAAATGTCGCGCAGCGGTTCGGCAACAACAATATTCGTGCCGGAGCCGCCGACCGGATGGATTTCCGCGGCCGCAACGGCCAGCAGGTGCTCAATCCCGGAAAGGATCGCGCCGGCGACCGCGCGGGAGATCGTGCAGGCGATCGCGGAAGTGATCGCGCCGGTAATCGTGCAGGCGATCGCGGTGGTAACCGCGCCGGTGCCGCTGATCGCAACCGAGGCGATCGTGCGGGCGCGGGCGACCGCGCTGGCGGAGATCGTCAGGCCAAGGCCGATCGCGGCGGCAAAAAGTCAGGTACAAAGCAGGCGCGCGCGGCGGACAGAAGCCGCGGCGGCGGCGCTGCGGCGCGCGGCGGCGGTCGTGATAGCGCGCTGCGCACCCAGTCGGGCAGGGCGGCCAGTGCCCAGGCGGCCCGCGGCCGGCAAAGTTTTGCAAGTGCAGGAGGACCGCGCGGCGGCGGCGGTGCGCGTGCGGCCATGGGTGGTGGTGGCGCGCGCGCGATGGGCGGCGGCGGTTTTCGCGGTGGAGGCGGTGGCGGACGCGGTGGTGGGGGCGGGCGACGTTCCGACCTCGCCCTGAAGCATGACGTCATGTTGCTCGGTCATCTCGACAACGGCCTCGGCTATTATCGCTTCAGCTATCTCGGTAGCGACAAGGCCTATGTCGGTGTCATCGCCCAGGAGGTGCAGATATTGCGGCCCGACGCGGTCATGCGCGGGCGCGACGGCTATCTCCGCGTCGACTACGACAAGCTCGGCATGAAGTTCAGCAGCTATCGCGCGTGGCTTTCGGGCGGCGCGCAGATTCCGGCACGCGGGAGGATCTGATGATGACAGCTCCCGCTTTGCGTATCGTTCATCGCGGTCTGTCCACGGGCCTGGTCGCGGCTTCATTGTCGGTCCTCGTCGCATCGTCGGCCTGTGCCCAGCAATCGTTCAAATCGCCTGAAGACGCCGCGGGTGCACTCGCCGCCGCGGTCAAATCCGGCACCGCGCGAAACATGTTGAAGGTGCTGGGTTCCGATGCCGCCGAGATCGTCGAGTCCGGCGACAGTGTCGCGGACTCCGATCTGCGGCAGCACTTCCTCTCCGCCTATGACGCAAAACACTCCCTGAGCTATGACGGTGACAAGAAAGCCATCCTCATTATCGGTCCCGACGATTTCCCGTTCCCGATTCCACTGGCCCGCAACAGGTCGGGCTGGGAGTTCGACACCAATGCCGGTCGCCTCGAAATCCTGTATCGTCGGATCGGACGCAACGAGCTCGACGCGGTCCAGACCTGTCTCGCCTATGTCGACGCGCAGAACGACTATGCGGATAAGGACCGCGGCGCGGGGACGGGGGTCTATGCACAACGCTTCGTCAGCAGTCCCGGCAAGAAGGATGGCCTCTATTGGCCGCCTGACGGCGATGAGAGCCCACTCGGCGAACTGGTCGCGGAGGCCACAGCCGACGGCTACAAGGTCAATGACGAGCCGCAGCCCTACCACGGCTATCAGTATCGGATACTGACCCAGCAGGGTCCGAACGCGCCAGGCGGCGCGCTGAGCTACGTCGTGGGCCACAAGATGATCGGCGGCTTCGCCCTGGTCGCCTATCCCGCCGAATACGGCAATTCGGGCGTGATGACCTTCCTCGTCAATCATGCGGGTACCGTCTACCAGAAAGATCTGGGCGAACGGACCGACGCCATTGCCAGGCGAATACGGGCGTTCGATCCCGACCAGACCTGGAAGAAGGTCGAGATCGAGAGCCCAAGTAAGGACTAGTAAGGACAAGTAAGGACAAATGAGGACAAGCGAGGATCTCTCTGAGATCGAAACACATTGCAGCGGCGGTGTCTCCTTGAGCAGATACGCAGTGTTGATCGGCTGTCTCGCGCTGCTTGCGACCGCGATCGTCGCGGCCCCTGCGCAGGCGAAGGACGGCACTCTCCGCGTCACCTTCACCAAGGGCGCGGTGATCGGGGGCGTCGGCGCCGGGCGCGGCGTCCTGACCTACGAGGGCCGCGACCATCCGTTCACGGTCTACGGCCTGAGTCTCGGGCTCGCGGCCGGTGCGTCCGTCACGGAGCTCGCGGGACGCGTCGCCTATCTGCGTCGCCTCGGCGATTTTCCCGGCGGCTATCGCTCGGTCGGTCTCGGCGGCGCGTTGCTCGGCGGCGCCGGCGGGGTGCAATTGAAAAACCGGAAAGGCGTGATCATCACGCTCGAGGGGCCGCGGCTGGGCATGGAGTTCGCGGCCAACCTGAGCCGGGTCAGGTTCGCGCTGGACTGAGCAGATTCGATTGTCAGACAGCCAACTGGGTGCGCGCGATCATCCTCGCGGTGCAAAACACCCGAGCGGTGCATCATTCTCGTCCCTCGCGAAAAGCGGAGGGCGCAGGGAAGGCCGGGTGCCCACCGCACCCGCGGCGCCCGTGCATCAAAAAAGCACGGGGAAGGAACCACAGTTGAAGGCGGAATCACTCCGGCCTTCCCTGCGCGATGGTTTTACGCCTTATACGTGATCTCCCCGGGGACCGGGCTTGATTGCCCCCGTCATCGCACGAGGACGTTTACGCCCTCATGCAGCTTAGCCTCAGCGTCGGGAGGCCAGGACCACACGATCTCGCCGTCCACGCTGATGGTGCTCGTCTTGCACCGCCTTCGCGTCCATCGCATCCCCGCCTCACGTGTCGTGACGATCGCGATACGCCCTCTTTCATCGAGGCGGGATGGCGGAACAAAACCACAGTGTTCTGAAAAACAGAAGCGAAATATTTTTCGCGGGAGGACTGGACGGTGGAATCAGCTTGGCATCGCCTTGCGAACACTCGTTTTTTCGCGCATGCGATTTCTTTCGCCGCCCGCCGCGGATAGGTGGGCAAACGAGACACTTTGCCGATGCATCGCTGC
>Ga0210408_10001108_pt1 | contig 29538 bp, 29 predicted proteins | sample IncBWH4MmetaG_FD_155471 | JGI IMG/M metagenome (GOLD analysis project Ga0210408, IMG submission 155471) | Forest soil microbial communities from Barre Woods Harvard Forest LTER site, Petersham, Massachusetts, United States - Inc-BW-H-4-M | ecosystem: Environmental > Terrestrial > Soil >... | reverse complement strand
TTCGTCAAGCCTGACGCGCCGGCGCTGCTCGAGCGCGAACTCTCCGCGCCCAACTACACGCCGCGCACCATTGCGATCGGCACCAACACGGATCCGTATCAGCCGATCGAGCGGCGCTACGAAATCATGCGCCAGATTCTCGAGGTGCTGGAGCAAGCGGGGCACCCGGTCGGCATCGTGACCAAGTCGACGTTGGTCGTTCGCGATATTGAAATCCTCGCCCGCATGGCCAAGCGCAACCTGGTCAAGGTGGCGATTTCAGTGACCACCCTCGATCCCAAGCTTGCGCGCATCATGGAGCCGCGCGCGCCGACGCCCTCGCGGCGCATCGAGGCGCTGCGCCAGCTTTCCGCCGCCGCCGTACCGACGGCCGTGATGGTGGCGCCGATCGTGCCCGCCATCAACGACGCGGAGATCGAACGAATTCTCGACGCGGCCGCGGCGGTCGGCGTCTCCGGTGCCGGCTACGTGATGCTGCGGCTTCCGCTCGAGGTGCGCGACCTCTTCCGCGAGTGGCTGATGGCCAATTATCCCGATCGCTATCGCCACGTGTTCAAGCTCATCCGCGAGATGCGCGGCGGCAAGGATTACGACTCGACCTGGGGCCGCCGCATGAAGGGCTCGGGCCCCTACGCCTGGATGATCGGCCGCCGGTTCGAAGTCGCCTGCGAGAAGCTCGGCCTCAACGAGGAGAAGGTGAAGCTCACCACCGAGCACTTCCGTCCGCCTCGACCTTCGGCCGTGCAGCTCGATTTGTTTTGAACAGCGCATGATCCCGAAAAGGCCTGCCCCGGACGCGGCCCGGGACGCGATCCGGGGTGGGAACCGGTTTTCGGAAAAGATCATGCGCCAGCAAGAGGTCCGCCGCCGTAAGCGTTGCGTCGCGTAGCCCGAGCGTTGCGTTTCGCGGGCAAGGCCGCGCGGGAGCAATCCCGGGCAGCCTTTTGTCTTGGGCTTCGTAGCCCGGATGAGCGCGCAGCGCGAAATCCGGGATCGTGCTCTGGTTCGCGTATTTGTCAGGTAGCCTGAGCGTCGGCGTACGTTGCGCGACTGCTCTCTATGAGCTGGAACCACCGCGCGCCGTTCGTGCAAATTCAGCGGCGATGCGCTCTGCCGCCCTGCGATCCTTCTTGGCGAGCGAGTCCATCGCCTGCTGGGCGGCGTCGGCGAGATCGCCGCGGTGTTCTTCCTTTATCTTTTCGATCTTCTTGGCAATCTTGCGCAGGCGTTTGATCGGCTCGGCTTCGTCCGGCCCGCCGGGGGCGAGCGCCAGCACCGCCTCGGTGATGATGCCGAGCTGTTTGCCGTAGCTCGCGACGTTCGCCGCTACGTCCTTCTCGATCGCCGGATTGCCTTCATAGTTCACGGTTATGTGCTGCAGCGACCAATCGGGAAGGATGGGTTGATTCAAGCTCGTCGGCGCAAGATTGGGCCACGCAAAGGGCCAAAAACCGTTGCTCATGTAATGCTCCTCTCGCCCGGCAATGTGCCGCACGAGCATAGCACCCCGCCACTTTTCTTCCACAAGTCGCGCGAGCGCCGCCGTTGCGTCGCCGCCCGAGGCCGCGCAATCTTCGGCGCCATGAGTCGCGCTTCAGCCGCCGCCCGCCTGCCGCTCAACGAGCCGCCCCAGCGGCCGACCTTCACTCGCGAGCGCGCGGCGATGCGGCGCGGGATCGCGCCGGTCGCCGGCTGCGATGAGGCCGGCCGCGGCCCCTTGGCGGGTCCGGTGGTCGCCGCCGCGGTGATCCTCGACCCCGGCCGCGTCCCGCGCGGCCTCGACGATTCCAAGCGGCTCACGCCGGAGCGGCGCGAGGTGCTTTACGAGCGCATCTGCGCCAACGCCCAGGTGGCGATCGCGTTTGCGCCGCCGGCGCGGATCGATTGCCACAACATCCGCCAGGCCTCGCTGTGGGCGCTGGCGCGCGCAGTCGCCGCGCTGCCGACCAAGCCCGGGCTCGTGTTCGTCGACGGCTGCGACCGCATCGCCGTGCCGTGCGAGTGTCGGGCGGTGATCGGCGGCGACGGCCTCGTTTCCTCGATCGCCGCCGCTTCGATCGTCGCCAAGGTCACGCGCGATCGGCTGATGGCGCGGCTCGGCCTCGCCCATCCGGGCTACGGCTTCGAGCGCCACATGGGCTACTGCGTGCCCGAGCACATCGAGGCGCTCAACCGCCTGGGGGCAACCATCCACCACCGCCGCTCGTTCGCGCCGGTCGCCTTGGTGCTGGGCGAGGCGGTGATCGGAACCGAAGCGCCGGCCGAGACCGAATTGCCGCTCGATTCCTGAGCGTGCTACGTCCTGCCGACACGCTGCATTCTCGGCCGTAAAAATGCTCCACGTTCCGGCGTCCGCCGCCGCTCAATCGTCATTCATCCGCGCACCCATGCTCCACGTCTCACTTCTGGTCGAAGCGCTGCGCGCGCGGCCGATGCTCATGTTCTGGGTCGCGGCGCTCTCGCAAGGGACGCTTTGGGTGCTGCTGCCCACGCTGATCTACGCAGCGCCGCCCGGGGACGTGCCGCTCGTGCTCGCGACCGGTCACGAATGGGCGTTCGGGTCCCCCACGGGGCCGCCGCTCGCGCCGTGGCTCGCCGAACTCGCCTTCGACGCCTTCGGCCGTCACATGTTCGGCGTCTATTTGCTCGCGCAGGGCTGCGTCGTCGTCACCTTCTGGGCCGTGTTCGCCCTCGGCCGCTCGACCGTCGGCGCCCGTCACGCCGTCATGGCGGTGCTGCTCATGGTCGGCGTCACAGCGTTTACTGTGCCGACTCTCGATTTCGGCCCGGCGGTGCTGGCAATGCCGCTGATCGCGCTAAGCGTGCTGCACCTGTGGCGCGCGCTGGGCCAAACGCGCCGGCATTATTGGTACGCCGTCGGCATCGAGCTCGGCCTTTTGCTGCTCACGAGCTATGCCGGCCTGATCTTCGTCGTGCTGATTGCGCTCTTCCTCGCCGCAACGCGGCGTGGCCGTGTGGTCGTGTGGACGGTCGAGCCGTGGATCGCGCTCTTCATGATGATAACGGTCACGCTGCCGCATATCATCTGGCTCATGCGCGTCGGCAGCGGTGCGCCGGCGCACTTTGCCCGGTTTTCCGGCCTGATGGTGGCGGACGCGCACGCGCTCGCCTGGCTCCGCCTCGTCGGCTCGCTCGTTGCGGCGCACGCCGGCATGCTGGTGCTGCTCGTTGTCGCCGGCGGCTTGCGCGTCGGCCCGCGCGCGCCCGCGCCCGCCTTCGAGCGCGACCCGCCGCCGCCGCTCGCGAAAGCTTTCATCTATTACTTCGCGCTCACGCCCGGGCTCGTCGCGACGGCGCTCGCGGTGGTGCTCGCCACGCCGGTCGCGTTCGGAGCGGCCGGTCCGCTCGTGATCTTCTCCGGGCTCGCCGTCGTCATGGCCGCGGGCGACGTCATCCATCTCCACCGGCAACGCATCGTTGGGGTGGCGTGGCTCGTGTTGCTGGCGGCGCCGCTGGCGGTGACCGTGGCGGCCGTCGCGCTGGGGCCGTGGACGCTCGCGGTCGATTTGGAGACCGGCCGGCCCGCCGCCGCCATGGGTGAGTTTTTCACCGACAGCTTTCATCGCCGCACCGGGCGGCCGTTGCGCGTCGTGTCGGGCGACACCGACAACGCCGGTCTGGTCGCCGCCTACTCGACTGATCGGCCGAGCCTTTATCTGGTCGCCGCGCCCGAACGCACGCCGTGGGCGAGTGACAAGGACATGCGCGAGCAGGGAGGCATCGTCATCTGGCCGAGCGCCGACACCGCCGGCACGCCGCCTGCCGCAATTACGGCGCGGTTCCCCGATCTGGTGCCGGAAGTGCCGCGTTCGTTCGAGCGGCCGGTGCAGGGACGCTTGCCGCTGCTGCGTCTGGGCTGGGCGCTGATCCGGCCGGCGGCTGCACCGTAAAGCGGCGCAATAATCCAGTTGTCGGGGTGGGGTGTCGGTTCTAACCTCGACGTCACGGGCAAACGGGGGAGATCATGCGATCAAATATTCTGCGCGGCGTCGTGGTGGCGCTGTGCGTCGGCGTCGTGTCGCAGCTGGCCTGGGCGCAAAGCATGGGCATGGACGCCATGCTCAAGCAGACCGGCTACACCTACAACACGCATAACCCGACCACTTGGTCGATCGATCTCACCCGCAAGAACCTCGGCAAGGTGAGGGTGATCCTGTCGACCGGCAGCGACATCCTGGTGACATTCGTCATCGTGGCGAAGAAGGCGCAGATCCAGAAGACGCCGCAGCTGATGGACAAGCTGCTGACCGCGAACCACGACTACGACTACACCAAGATCGGGCTCGACAAGGACGGCGACCTGTTCGTGCGCATCGACATGCCGTTGCGCACGATCGATGCCACCGAGTTGAAGTCGATCATCGATCAGGTGGCGAACGCCTCGGACGAAATTTACGCCAAAGTTGCGAACTGGATTAAGAAATGACGCGTGTAGCGCGTCATTGCGAGGAGCAACGCGATGAAGCAATCCAGAGGAGGAGGCGCCGTGCGCGTTGCCCTGGATTGCTTCGCTCCGCTCGCAATGACAGACGTTACGCGAGCGCCTGTTTGAGCGCCAGAAAATCGCGCCAGGCGAGCCGCTTCTGCAGCGGCTGGCGCAGCAAATAGGCCGGGTGGAAGGTGGCGATGGCGCGGATTTCGCGCGTGCCGGTCTGATATTTGAACCAGCGCCCGCGCGTCTTCATGATGCCGTCCTTCGCCTCGAGCAGCGCCTGCGCCGCCGGACTGCCGAGGCACACCAGCACGTCGGGATCGGCAAGCTCGATCTGGCGCCGCGTGAACGGCAGGCAGATCGACGTTTCCTGCGGCGTCGGCGTGCGGTTGCCGGGCGGGCGCCAGGGAATGACGTTGGCGATATAGGCGTTCGTGCGGTCGAGCCCGATCGCGGCGAGCATGCGGTCGAGCAGCTGGCCGGAGCGACCGACGAAAGGCAGCCCTTCGATGTCTTCGTCGCGCCCCGGCGCCTCGCCCACGAACATCACACGCGCTTGCGGATTGCCGTCGGCGAACACGAGTTGGCGCGCGGTGCCTTTGAGCGCGCAGCCGTCGAAGCCATCGAGGATGGAGCGCAGTTCTTCGAGGTTCGCCGCGTTCTTGGCCGCCGTGCGCGCCGCCATGACGGCAGCTTCGGGCGCGGGCGGCGCGGGTGCGGTGCTCCCGCTTGCGGGGGAGGGATGGCGAGGGGGTGGCTTGCGCGCGGCTGGGGCGGATGCCGGCTCCGCCCGCGGCGCCTCGTTTGCGCGCGGTTCCGTGTCGGCAAAGCGATCGACCGGGACCTCGCCGACAAGCGCGTCGACTCCCGCCTCCAGATAGAAGACGAGCAGTTCACGGGCGGCGCGGGCACGGTCGGGCGTCATTGGCCCCTTCTATCACGCCGTGCCGGAGGGCCGATTGCCGGCTGGGGACAAACGTGGAAAAACCCCATACCTCCCCGCATGGCGGGGAGGTCGACGCCGCGCAGCGGCGTCGGGTGGGGTCTTTCTTCCTCAGCTTCCCGTGCCGCACAAACCCCACCCCGGCTCGCTTCGCTCGCCGACCCTCCCCGCAAGCGGGGAGGGATAAGGAGCCTCCCATGGCCGAATTGCCCGCCCGCGAGGCGATGGACGTCGACGTGGTGATCATCGGCGCGGGGCCGGCCGGCCTCGCTGCGGCGATCCGCCTCAAGCAGCTCGCGCCCGATGCGTCGGTGCTCGTCGTCGAGAAGGGATCGGAGGTCGGCGCCCACATCCTTTCCGGCGCGGTGATCGATCCGATCGCGCTCGACCGGCTGCTGCCCGAATGGCGCAAGGAAGAGACGCCGATCAAACAGGCGGTGACCGCGGATCAGTTCTATTGGCTCGGCCAATCCCGCGCGCTGCGGCTTCCCAACTGGCCGATGCCGTCGCTCATGAACAATCACGGCAACTTCATCGTCTCGCTCGGCAACGTGTGCCGCTGGCTCGCGCAAAAGGCCGAGGCGCTCGGCGTCGACATCTATCCGGGATTTGCTGCGGCCGAAGCGCTCTACGGCGCGAACGGCGAAGTCGTCGGCGTCGCCACCGGCGACATGGGCATCGGCAAGGACGGCGAGCCGAAGTCATCCTATAGCCGCGGCATGGAGCTGCGCGCCAAGTACACGCTGATTGCGGAAGGTGCGCGCGGCAGCCTCGCGAAAACTCAAATCGGGCATTTCAAGCTCGACCGCGATTCCGATCCCGGCAAGTTCGGCATCGGGCTCAAGGAACTCTGGCAGGTCGCGCCCGAGCGGCATCGGCCCGGCCTGGTGCAGCACACCTTCGGTTGGCCGCTCGACAACCGCACTGGCGGCGGCTCGTTTCTTTATCACATGGAAGACAATTTGGTTTCGGTCGGCTTCGTGCTTCACCTGAATTATCACAATCCGTACCTGTCGCCGTTCGAGGAGTTCCAGCGCTTCAAGACTCATCCGCTGGTGCGCGACACGTTCGCGGGCGGCAAGCGGCTCGCCTATGGCGCCCGCGCCATTTCCGAAGGCGGCTGGCAGTCCGTGCCCAAGGTCGTGTTTCCCGGCGGCGCGCTGATCGGCTGCGCCGCGGGCTTCCTCAACGTGCCGCGCATCAAAGGCACGCACAACGCCATGCTCTCAGGGATGCTTGCCGCCGAGCACGTGGCGGTCGCGCTTTCGGCCGGGCGCGCCGGTGACGAGCTTGCCGATTACGAGGCGGCTTGGCGCTCCTCCGACATCGGCCGCGATCTTCACCGCGTGCGCAACGTCAAGCCGCTGTGGTCGAGGTTCGGCACGGTCGTCGGCGTCGCGCTCGGCGGCCTCGACATGTGGACCAACACGCTGGGCTTTTCTTTCCTCGGCACGCTCCATCACGGCAAGCCCGACAGCGAAACGCTCGATCCCGCCGCGCGCCATCGGCCGATCGTCTACCCCAAGCCCGACGGCAAGCTCACCTTCGACCGGCTTTCTTCCGTGTTCCTGTCGAACACCAACCACGAGGAAGACCAGCCGGTGCACCTTCACGTCAAAGACATGGCCCTGCAGAAGGCGTCCGAGCACGACGTCTACGCCGGACCGTCCTCGCGCTATTGCCCGGCGGGCGTCTACGAATGGGTGGGGGAGGGCGCCGATCTGCGCTTCGTCATCAACGCGCAGAACTGCGTGCACTGTAAGACCTGCGACATCAAGGATCCCAACCGCAACATTAACTGGGTGCCTCCGGAAGGCAGCGGCGGACCGAATTATCCGAATATGTGAGGATCGGCCGACAGAGGACGGACGACGGTGGACGGAAGTCTTTCTCTGTCGTCCGTCGTCTGTCCTCCGTCGTCTGTGTCTTACTTTTGCCGCCGTGGGGCTTTACCGGCGGGTCTCCGACACAAGGTCGCGGCTCGCGTGCCCTTGCCGTTCTTGCGGGCGAGGGGCAAAGAGTCCATTGTGGATGTGGCCGGAGGGGCGGTGATTCAGCGCTGCCCGTTCCAGGGAGATCAGCGAACCGTGAACGTTTCCAGCATGTTGCGGTGGACGGCTCGTGCCGTTCTTACCGCCGCCGTCCTCGTCGGCTCGAACGCCATGGCCGGCCAGACGCCTCCGCCCGGGCTCACCCCGCAAGAGCTGTCGCACCTCACCACCTCCGGCAGCTACCTCGCCGCGCGCCACGCCGGAATCGAGCGCGACGCCCCGGCCGCCGCCGCCTTCTACCGCGCGGCCCTGCGCCACGACCCCAAGAACGCCGAACTGCTCGAGCGCGCGTTCCTGTCCGTGCTGGCGGACGGCGAGATGGACGAGGCCACCAAGCTCGCCGAGCGCATCGTGCAGCTTGACAAGAACGACCGCGTCGCCCGGCTCGTGCTCGGGGTGCGCGCGCTCAAGCAAAAGCAATATCAGCTGGCGCGGCAGAACTTCGCTCAGTCGACCCGCGGGCCGATCGCCGATCTGACCGCCTCGATTCTTTCCGCCTGGACGCTCTACGGCTCGAACGAGACGCGCGCCGCCCTCGACACCATCGATCGCCTCAACGGGCCGGAGTGGTACGCCGCGTTCAAGGACCTGCATGCCGGGCTCATTCTCGACCTCGCCGGCAATCGCAAGGACGCCGGCAAACGGCTGGAGCAGGCGCACGCGCTCGACACCAACCAGATCCGCACGGTCCAGGCCTACGGCAGCTGGCTCGCGCGCAATCAGAACAAGGACGAGGCGCTCAAGGTATTCGACGGGTTCGAGAAGGTGGTGCTGCACCACCCGCTCATTGTCGAAACGGTCGACCGCCTCAAAGGCGGCGGGAGGGTTCCGCCCCTCGTCGACTCGCCTCAGTCCGGCGCCGCGGAACTGCTCTACGGGCTCGGCTCCGCGCTCGGGCGCCAGGGCGGCGAGGATCTCGCGCTGTTCTATTTGCAGCTCGCCATCTATCTCGATCCCGAGCAGCCGCTCGCGCTGCTCACGCTCGGCGATCTCCACGAGAATCTGAAAAAGCCGGCGCTGGCGCTCAAGGTCTATCAGAAACTGCCCGAGCACTCGCCGCTGCGGCGCAACGCCGAAATCCAGATGGCGATCGATCTCGACGCGCTCGATCGCACCGACGAAGCCAAGAAGCGGCTCGACAAGCTGATCGCCGACCGGCCCAAGGACCTCGACGCGATCCGCGCCCTCGGCGATATCTTGCGCGAGCGCAAGCAGTATGCCGACTGCGCCAGCACCTACAGCAAGGGCATCGCCGCGCTCGCCGCGCCCGAGAAGCAGAACTGGTACCTGTTCTACTTCCGCGGCATTTGTTACGAGCGCTCGAAGCAGTGGCCGCTGGCCGAGGCCGACCTCAAGAAGGCGCTCGAGCTTTATCCCGACCAGCCGCACGTGCTCAACTATCTCGGCTATTCCTGGGTCGATCAGGGCATCAACCTGGACGACGGCATGCGCATGATCCGGCGCTCCGTCGAGCAGCGGCCCGACGACGGCTACATCGTCGACTCGCTGGGCTGGGCCTACTTCCGCATCAACAACTACGACGAGGCGGTGAAGAATCTGGAGCGGGCGGTCGAGCTGAAGCCCGAGGACCCGACCATCAACGACCATCTCGGCGACGCGTATTGGAAGGTCGGCCGCTTCCTCGAGGCGGCGTTCCAATGGTCGCACGCGCGCGACCTCAAGCCCGATGCAGACGAACTGGCGCGCATCGAGACCAAGCTCAAGTCCGGGCTGATCGACGAGACCGCTTCCGGCGCCGAGGCCGCCAAGAAGAAGCCCGGCAACGGCGGCTGACGACCGCGTCATCGCGAGGCGCCCGAAGGGCGAGGTGGGGGCCGCTGGTATAAAGCCGTGCCTCCGGCGTCTCTCACCGAAACGGCGCCCGCCAAGGTCAACCTGACTTTGCGGGTCACGGGGCGGCGCCCGGACGGCTATCACGAATTGGAAAGTTTGGTGGCGTTCGCGCGCGTGGGCGACCGCCTCGCGTTCGCGCCGGGTGATGCGCTGGCGCTCGAAGTCGCGGGCCCGTTCGCGTCGGCCGCCGGCGACGTTGCCGATAACCTGGTGCTCAAGGCGGCGCGTGAACTTGCGCGCCGTGCGCCCGATCTCACGCTCGGACGTTTCGATTTGCTCAAGGAACTGCCGGTGGCGGCCGGCCTCGGCGGCGGCTCGGCCGACGCTGCGGCGGCGTTGCGCCTTCTCGCCCGCGCCAACACGCTCGCGCTCGATGATCCGCGGGTCGCCGCAGCCGCGCGCGCAACCGGCGCCGACGTTCCGGTGTGCCTCGATGCCAAGCCGCGCGTCATGCGCGGCATCGGCGAAATTCTCTCCGTGCCGCTCGCGTTTCCGCCGCTGCCGGCCGTGCTGGTCAATCCCGGCGTGCCGCTCGCCACCAAGGACGTGTTCGTGGCGTTCGCCCGCGCCGGTGGGGCGAAAGAAGGAGTGCCGTTCGACACCGCCGCCGTGACCGGCGCCTCGCTCGAGGTGGCGCTCGCCGCGCTCGCGGGCGGCACCAACGACCTCGAGCCGGCCGCGATTTCGCTTTGTCCCGCAGTCGCGGATGCGCTCGCCGCGCTTAAGGCAACGTCCGGCTGCCGGCTTGCCCGCATGTCCGGCTCGGGCGCCACCTGCTTCGGGCTTTATTTGAGCGAAGCCGCGGCCGCGACAGCGGCGCAGGCGATCACGCAACGCCATGGGGGCTGGTGGGTGCGCGCGACGGTGCTCGGTTGATGATCAGGCGTGCACAGCAGGAAAAAACACGCCGTCCGGCCCATCGGACGAATGTCGGCTATATCGGTATAGCCGATTTTCTAATCTGGCAAAACATCGCTATATACGATAGGATGGGCCGTGAAAACGATCTTCTATACGCGCGCCGCCGCGCGGGCATTGCGCAAGCACCGGAACATGGCGGCACGCATAACGGCCAAGATCGAGGAGTATGCCGAGAATCCCGGCGCGCTTGCGAATGTCGTTACGGAGATGGTCGGCAAAGACTACTTGCGGATGCGCGTCGGTGATTTCCGGGTGCTGTTCCGTGAGACGGCGACCGAGCTTACGGTGCTCGACCTCGGCCCGCGCGGCGGCATCTACGATTGAGGTGGAACATGGGTAAGCCGCAGATCATCACGTCGCCGTCCGGAGAGGAATTGGTGGTCGTGTCGCGCCGCGATTATGAGGACCTCGTCGATACCGCCATTGCGCGCGAGGCCGAAGCCTCGCTCGCGTCCGGTCGTGAGGAACTGCTCAGCGCTCATGAAACCGCAGCCCTCCTCGCCGCGCCGGCGCCGCTCGCCTTCTGGCGCAAGAAACGCGGCCGGACGCAGACGCAGCTCGCAGCGGCGATCGGCGTGTCGCAGAATTTTCTCTCCGACCTGGAACGCGGCAAGGCCAGAGGGGACGTGACGCTCTATGCCAAACTGGCGCGATACCTCGACGTGAGCATCGAAGATCTCGTCCCCGAGGAAAGGGAGCGGACGGACTGAGGAGAGACAACGGCGGCGCGGCTGATTGATGAGAGGCGACACCGCGCATACTGACTGGTGGGTCTGCGCGACGGCGCTCGGCTGATGGTCAGGCGCGTTGACTTGGAACACCTCGGCGTATTTATTACCGGTGCTTGCAATAGCAAAATTTGGGGGAAGCCATGCGCAAGATCACGACGTTCTCATTGGCGATCGTCGCGGTGATGTTTGTCACAGGCGAAGCGGCTTCCGCCGCCCCGCTATCCGTCGGCGCGGTCTGCAAGGCCGCCGGCAAAACCTCGTTGGTGTCGAAGGCCCACTGCCGCGTCGTGCGGAAGTGCGGCTACTTCGGCTGCTCGTACGAGGAAGTGTGCAGTTGAGACCTGTCTCCCTGCTACTTCGGCTCTTCGAACGGATTTAAGACGGGAACGCCAAGTCCGGCCACGTCGGACGAATCGCGCGTGACCAGCGTCATCCCGTTTACTTTTGCCGTGGCCGCCAGCAACGCGTCAATGATCGGGAGCGGGCGTACGGCGTTCATCCGGCCCCACGCGTCAGCCACTGGCCGATCAACTGGCACAATGCGCTCGGCAAACGACTTCGTGAGTTGGTCCAGCCAATTTTCAAGCGAACGCGCTTGTGCAGGATCGCGCGGCATCACACGTTCTATTCCTCGACGAATCTCGCCCAGCACCAAAACGCTGAGATAAATGGCCCGATCGTCAATCGACGCGTACCACGATGCGACTCTCGGGTCGCACCGGTCACGCTTACGAACCTCCGAAATGATGTTCGTGTCGATCAGGTAATTCAAAGTTCGATGTCCCGTCCAAAATCACGAGGGCGGCTGAGATCGATGCCCTCGAGCGGAGCGGCGGCGAGCAGCGCTTTTAGCCCCGCGGATTTTGTCTTACCGAAACGATCCCGCAGCAGATTCCGTACTTCAGGCCGCTGCTCCGGATCATTCAGTGCTTTGACAACGTCGCGGACGAGAGCGGCATCATCCTTGCGCACGTTCACCTCTACGCGCACGACCCCTTGCCGCTTGAGGCGGCGGCGATGGGCGGAGAGGGTCTTACTCGCTTTAGTTCGCATGGCCGAAGCAGCCCTTCGTTTCCGGAAATGTATCCGGAAATTGAGGTAGCTGCAAGCTCTTCACTTGGAGGATTGACGAAAGAACACTCGAATTGGCAGCAAATGCGCCCCGCCGTTAATGCGCGCGGGCGATGCAGAACTCGACGGTCTCCTCGAGCGCCGCCTTCATCACCGAGTTGGGGAACAGCGCCAGCGCGTCCTTGGCGATCGCGCCGTAATGGCGCGCGCGCTTGATCGTGTCCTCGAGCGCGCGGTGCTTGGCCATGAGGCCGAGCGCGATTTCGAGATCCTTCTCGTTGGCGTCGCCCTGTTCCAGCGTGCGCCGCCAGAACGCGCGTTCGCCCTCCGAGCCGCGGCGGAACGAGAGCACCACCGGCAAGGTGATCTTGCCCTCGCGGAAGTCGTTGCCGACGTTCTTGCCGAGCTTGGCCGACTTGCCGCCGTAGTCGAGCGCGTCGTCGACCAGCTGAAAGGCGATGCCGAGGTTCATGCCGAACGAGCGGCAGGCGGCGGCATCCTCCTTCGGCCGTCCGGCGAGCACCGGCCCCACCTCGCAGGCGGCCGCGAACAGCTCGGCGGTCTTGCCGCGGATGACGGCGAGATATTCGTCCTCGGTGGTGGCGGTGTTCTTGGCGGCGGCGAGCTGCATCACCTCGCCCTCGGCGATCACTGCCGCCGCCGAGGAGAGGATTTCAAGCGCCTTGAGCGAGCCGACCTCGACCATCATCTTGAACGCCTGGCCGAGCAGGAAGTCGCCGACCAGCACGCTCGCCTCGTTGCCCCACAGCATGCGCGCGGCGAGCTTGCCGCGACGCATGTCGCTCTCGTCGACCACGTCGTCGTGCAGCAGCGTTGCGGTGTGCATGAACTCCACCGCCGCCGCGAGCTTGACGTGCCCGTCGCCCGGGTAGCCGGCGAGCTGCGCCATCGCGACGGTGAGGATCGGGCGCAGCCGCTTGCCGCCGGAGTTGATCAGGTGGTTCGCGACCTCGGGGATCATCGTCACCTGCGAACCGGTGCGCGCGAGGATCGCGGCGTTCACGCGGTCCATGTCGGCGGCGACGAGATCGACCAGCCGGTCGATCGAGGCCGGGGCAAGGGATTCGAACGGAATGACGACGGCCAAGGCGGTTTCTCCCGCGCGCCCCGGCGCGCTGTAAAGCCGGCCCGGCGCGGCTCCGGAGCGGCCCGACCCCGTCGCGAAAGTGGCGCCGATGGTAATGGAGCATAGGAACGCCCTCACCCAGCGGCAAGGGTTCGCCTTGTCGCAACGGGACGACAGACAACGGACGACAGAGGACAGAGGACAGAGGACAGAGGACAGAGGACAGAGGAGCGAGAAACGCGTATGATCCGACATCCGTCCTCTGTCTTCCGTCCTCTGTCGTCCGATATGCGCGAACTCGTACGCACCAACGACGCAGTGCTGGTTTCGGCGGTCGGCGCCCTCCTCGACGGCGCCGGCATCCACCATGTCGTGCTCGACCAGAACATGAGCGTGCTCGAGGGCTCGATCGGAATCCTGCCGCGCCGCATCCTGGTGGCGGAGGATCAGGCGCGCACGGCCCGCCAACTGCTCGTCGACGCCGGGCTCGCCCACGAATTGCGTGCCGAGGAAGCCTGAGCCGATCCCCCTCGCGACCAGCGAGGATGCCGTATTGGGTGGCCGGCTGGTGCTGCGCCAGCCGCGCCGCGGACATCGCTTCGGTCATGATGCAATCCTGCTCGCCGCGTCGACGCCCGCGAACGCGGGCGAGCACGCGGTCGACTTCGGCGCCGGGGTCGGCGCCGCCGGCCTCGCGCTGGCGTCGCGCGTGCCGGGCCTCACCGTCGCGCTCGCGGAAATCGATCCGGCGCTCGCAACGCTGGCGACCGAGAACATCGGCCGCAACGGTTTTGCCGACCGCGTGCGCGCGCTCACCCTGGACGTGACCGGCGGCGCGCGCGCTCTCGCGGCCGCGGGACTGTCGCCCGGCTCGGCCGCGCGCGTGCTGATGAACCCGCCGTTTCACGATCCGGCGACGAGCCGGACCTCGCCCGATCCGGCCCGCCGGCGCGCGCACGTCTCGGCCGGCATCGCGCCATGGCTGCACAGCGCCCAACGCCTGCTCGGCGTGGGCGGGACCGCGACGCTGATCTGGCGCGCCGACGGCCTTGCCGATCTGCTTGCCGCGCTCGCGCGCGGCTTCGGCGCTGTCGCCGTGCAGCCGGTGCACCCGAGGCCCAATGAGCCCGCGATCCGCGTGCTCGTGCGTGCGGTCAAGGGCAGCCGCGCGCCGCTCGCACTGCTGCCCGGGCTCGTGCTCGCCGGTGCGGACGGCCACCCGAGCGCCGAGGCGGAGGCGGTGCTGCGCCATGGCGGCGCGCTGCCGCTCGCTAGTGCCGCGAACCCGAAGTTCGCACCACGATTGCCGCGAGCCCGATTGCGAACTTCGGGTTCAAAGCGGCACTAGAATCATAGAGTTGCTAGTGTCCTTCGATTCCGAAGTTCGCATCGGAGCGTGCGGCAGACTCGGGCGAACTTCGGAATCGGGACACTACCCTGTAAGCTTTGGCCCTCGCGGTTGTTTAGAACCGTTATAAGGCGTGTTTTTTAGAAACGTTGTAATTTGGCCACAGCGCTCTTTAATTAGAGCAATTATAATGTTTGTTCAGTTAGTTGACCCGATTTTGCCGCGACGGTAAGCAAGTATCACGGGGAGCGGGGGTATGAGATGCGTGCGCGCGGCAAGACATGGGCGTTGGGCTCGGCGGTGGCCGTTGCCGCGCTGTTCGCGGGCATCCCCGCCTATGCGGATGATGCCAACAACAATTTTTACGAGATCGAGACCAAATACATCTTCGGCTTCACCACAGGCTCCGGCATCGGGCTCGAAGGCGAGAAGGAGTTTTCGCCCGAGACCATCATCAACTTCGGCAAGCGCGACGGCCGCTATGCCGTGAGCGAAACCAAATTCGAATACGAGTTCACCCCGAACCAGTACATCCAGATCGAACTCGGCCCGATCGCCTCATATTACGACATCCGCAACGTCACCGGCCTCGACGACATGAATGCCGTGAAGTGGAACGGCTTCTTCGCCGAGCTGCGTTATCTGCTGTTCGACCGCGGCACCAATCAACCGCTCGCGGTCACGCTTTCAGTCGAGCCCGAATGGCACGCATTCGATGAAACGAGCGGCGCGCGCGTGGTCAACTATGGCTTGGAGTTGAAGGTCAATGCCGACCTCGAACTGGTCGCAAACCGCCTCTATCTCGGCGCCAACACGCTTTACGAGCCGGAAACGACGCGGGCCGATCTCGGCGTCTGGGACCAGGAGTCGACGCTCGGCCAGTCGCTCGCGCTTGCCTATCGGGTTCGTCCCGATGTCACGATTGGCGTCGAGGCGTGGTATTTGCGCCACTACGAGGGGATCTTTTTCAACAGTTTCACCGGCGACACGGTCTATGTCGGCCCGACGCTGTACGTCCAGCTCGCCACGAAGGCTTTCATGACGGCGGCGTGGAACAGCCAGATCGCGGGGCATGAGGTGGGCGTCGGCCCGTTCGATCTCACCGACTTTTCGCGCCATCGCGCCAAGGTGAAGTTTGCCTACGAGTTCTAGGTGGGGCCGCGCGGCGCAGGAATATGCGGCGCGCCGGCATGGTTATACAGGGGCGCTTCGGAAGGAGATGAGTTGGATGATTTGGATTGTAGGCAGGCGCGCGGCTTTGGCGGCGCTGGCAGGTGTCGCGCTGATGGCCGGCGGCTCCCGGGTGCAAGCCCAGGACGCGGTCGTTCACATCACCGTCAAGAACCACCGCTTCGAGCCGGCCGCGCCGCGCGCGCCCGCCAACCGGCCGATCACCATCAGGGTGCGCAACGAAGATTCGACGCCGATGGAGTTCGAGAGCGTCCGGCTGCGGGTCGAGAAGGTGGTCCCGGCCAACAGCGAGGGCGTGGTCAACGTGCGCGCGCTCTCGCCTGGGCGCTATGAATTTTTCGACGATTTTCATAAACAGGCGCGGGGCACATTGGTGGTCGAGTAGCTCGTGCTTGCCGCGCTTCTTATCGTCTTTCGCGAAGTCTTCGAGGCCGGCCTGATCGTCGGCATCGTCATGGCGGTCACTGCTGGGATCGCCGGCCGTGGCTGGTGGATCGGCGGCGGCGCCGCCGCCGGCGTGCTCGGCGCGTGCCTGCTTGCGCTGTTCGCCGCCTCCCTGTCGGCGGCGTTCGAAGGCTTCGGCCAGGAACTGTTCAACGCCGCGATCCTCCTTGTCGCGGTCGCGATGCTCACTTGGCACAACGTGTGGATGGCGCGGCACGGACGCGAGATCGCCGCCGAGATGACGGCCGCCGGCCATGCGGTGAAGGCAGGGACGAAGTCGCTCGCCGGCCTCGGGATCGTGGTCGCGGTCGCGGTGCTGCGCGAAGGCTTCGAGGTGGTGCTGTTTCTTTACGGGGTCGCCGCCGCCTCGGAGCCGGGGTCGGGGCTCGCCATTTTCTCAGGCGGCGTCGCGGGGCTCGCGCTCGGCGTCGCCACCTGCGTGCTCACCTACCTCGGGCTGCTGACCATCCCGAGTCGGCACCTGTTCGCGGTGACCACCGTGATGCTGGCGTTTCTTGCCGCCGGCATGGCCGCTCAGGCGGTCGCGTTCCTGGAGCAGGCGAACGCATTGACCGCGCTCGGCGCGATCATGTGGGACACGTCGTGGCTGCTCTCCGACCGATCGATGCTGGGGCGCGCGTTGCACACGCTGATCGGCTACAGCGATCAGCCCACCGCCCTGCAGTTCGTGGTCTACCTCGCGACGCTTGCGGTGACCTTCGCGCTGCTCAAGCTGTTCGCGCGCGAGCCGACCGCGCAGACGGCGGCCACCTGACGCTGGCGTCAGGCCGGGCCGCTCCCTGAGACCGGCGTGAATTTCAGCGCGACGCCGTTCATGCAGTACCGTTTCCCGGTCGGCTTCGGCCCGTCGTCGAACACGTGGCCGAGGTGTCCGCCGCAGCGGCGGCAGTGCACTTCGGTGCGCGGAATGATCATGCTGTAGTCGTTCGACGTGCCCACGGCGTTCTCGATCGGGGCGTAGAAGCTCGGCCAGCCGGTGCCGCTGTCGAATTTGGTCTCGGACTTGTAGAGCGGCAGGTCGCAGGCGGCGCAACTGAACACGCCGGTGCGGTGTTCGTCGTTGAGCGAGCTCGTGAACGGACGTTCGGTGCCGTGCTTGCGCAGCACCTGGAACTGCGCCGGCGTGAGCAGGCGCCGCCAATCGTCCTCGCTGTGCGTGATCTCGAAGGTCTCCGCAGCCGCCTTGTTCGAGCGCAGGAAGGCCGGGAGAGCCACCGCGGCGGCGACGCAGGCACCGCCAATGAGCACATCGCGTCGGTTCATGTTGATCTCCTCGCGTCCATCAACTCACGAGTTCGGCTTGCCCCACAATTGCTCGAGCCGCTGGTCGCGCCCGCAATTGTAGCGGTAGAACTTATATTGCACCGGATGCGTCCGGTAATAGTGCTGATGATAGCCCTCCGCCGGCCAGAAGGTCGTGGCCGCGACGATCTGGGTCACGATCGGCCTGTCGAAGCGGCCCGACTTCGCCAGCGCCTCTTTGGAGGCCTCGGCGATCCGTTTCTGCTCGTCGTCCTGATAGAAAATCGCCGAGCGGTATTGCGTGCCGTGGTCGCAGAACTGGGCGTTGGCGATGAGCGGGTCGATGTTGTGCCAGAACACGTCGACGAGCTTCTGATAGCCCACCTTGGCCGGGTCGTAGACCACCTGCACGGCTTCCGCGTGGCCGGTTGTTCCGGAGGAAACTTCCTCGTAGGTCGGCTTCGATTTGGTGCCGCCGGTATATCCGGAGGTAACCGAGATCACGCCGTCGATCTCGTCGAACGGATGCTCCATGCACCAGAAGCAGCCGCCGGCGAAGATCGCTGTTTTGCGGCCCGCCTCCGGGGCGGCGCTCTGGGCATGAACGGCCGAGGCCGCGCCCATGAAGGCGACGGCGACGATCGCATGCAGGAACCGTGAACCCATGGTTTCCTCCTGAACGTAACCATTCATATGATAAATGGTTTGATCACTGGAAAGTAACGACTGCGTTAGATGGACGACAGAGGACAGACGACAGAGGACGGACTACCGGCCTGCCGCGGTCCGCACCGTCGGTCCTCCGTCATCTGTCCTCCGTCGTCCGACTTGAGCCTGAGCCCATTGCGGCCTATGTCCTCTCCCATGCGTGAAACCTTGCATCGGCTGTTGGAACGCTTGCGCCCGCTGCTGCCGGCCCGCCTGCGCGGCGGTGCCGCGGTGGTACCGGTGGTGCGGCTTTCCGGCGTGATCGGCGTCTCCACGCCCTTGCGTCCCGGGCTGACCATCTCGTCGGTCGCCCGCCCGCTCGAGCGCGCGTTTTCGGTGCGCAACGCCTCGGCGGTGGCGCTGGCGATCAATTCGCCCGGCGGCTCGGCGGTGCAATCGCATCTCATCTACCAGCGTATCCGCCAGCTCGCCGAAGAGCACGAGCGGCCGGTGATCGCCTTCATCGAAGACGTCGCGGCTTCGGGCGGCTACATGATCGCCTGCGCGGCCGACGAGATCGTGTGCGATTCCGCCTCGATCGTCGGCTCGATCGGCGTGGTCGGCGGGACCTTCGGCTTCAACCGTCTGCTGGAGCGGCTCGGCATCGAGCGGCGCATCTACACTGCCGGCGAACGCAAGGTGATGCTCGACCCGTTCCAGCCCGAGAAGCCCGAGGACGTGGAGCACCTCAAGGCGATCCAGCAGGACATTCACCGCGGTTTCATCGATCTCGTGAAAGGCCGTCGCGGCGCCGCGCTCGCCGGTCTCGAATCGAACTTGTTCAGCGGCGAGTATTGGACCGGCCGCAAGGCGCAGGAACTGGGTCTCGTCGACCGGATCGGGGATCTGCGCGGCACCTTGCGCGAGCGCTACGGCGAGAGCGTCACGACGCCGCTCGTTGCCGCCGAGCGCGGCTGGTTCGGCCGCCGTGCCCAGGGGGTCGGTGCGTTCGCGCCGTTTGCGGGCGTCGGCTTTGCCGAGGAAATCGTCTCGGCGCTCGAAGCGCGGGCGCTGTGGGCCCGCTACGGGCTGTGAGATTCGCTTAGCACGAGGGGAGACCGTCATGCCGCCGCTGATCGTCTGGGCCCTGGGCGTGGTCGGGGCCATGGCCCTTGCGCGGCTGATCGTGCGCGAGGCGCGCCGCATCAATGCCGAGCTGCACCCTGCCACGCCGGCACCGGCCGATGGTGACCCGGTGACGCTCGAGCGCGATCCTAACACCGGCGTCTACCGGCCGAAGTAACTACGGCATGGCGAACGACACGCTCGCCCCGTCGCGCTCGTTCCAGGGGCTGATCCTCGCGCTGCAGCGCTACTGGGCCGAGTGGGGCTGCGTCATCCTGCAGCCCTACGACATGGAGGTCGGCGCCGGCACGTTCCATCCCGCCACCACGTTGCGCGCGCTTGGTCCGAGGCCGTGGAACGCCGCCTATGTGCAGCCATCGCGCCGGCCCAAGGACGGCCGCTACGGCGAGAACCCGAACCGGCTGCAGCACTATTATCAGTTCCAGGTGATCCTCAAGCCGTCGCCGCCGGACATCCAGGATCTTTATCTCACGTCGCTCATCGCCATCGGCATCGACCCCGCCGTGCACGACATCCGTTTCGTCGAGGACGACTGGGAAAGCCCGACGCTCGGCGCCTGGGGGCTCGGCTGGGAATGCTGGTGCGACGGCATGGAGGTTTCGCAGTTCACCTACTTTCAGCAGGTGGCGGGCTTCGAGTGCACGCCGGTCTCGGGCGAACTGACCTACGGCCTGGAGCGGCTCGCCTGCTATCTCCAGGGCGTCGACCGCATCATGGATCTCAACTTCAACGGCCGCGAGGGACGTGAGAAAGTGAGCTACGGCGACGTGTTCCTGCAGGCCGAGCAGGAATATTCCCGGCACAATTTCGAATTTGCCGACACCGACATGCTGTTCGAACAGTTCCGCATGGCCGAGAAGGCGTGCCAGCGCTATCTCGAAGCCGGCTGGGCGAACGGCAACAAGCGCCGCCATCTCATGGCGCTGCCCGCCTATGACCAATGCATCAAGGCGAGCCATGTCTTCAATCTGCTCGACGCGCGCGGTGTGATCTCGGTGACCGAGCGGCAGAGCTACATTCTGCGCGTGCGCGAACTAGCGAAAGCTTGCGGCGCTGCCTGGCTTGCCACCGAAGCCGGCGGCACGAGCGAGTGACATGCCGGATCTTTTGTTCGAGCTCTTCTCCGAAGAAATCCCCGCCCGCATGCAGGCAAAGGCGGCGGAGGATTTGAAGAAGCTCGTCACCGACCGCCTGGTCGACGCCGGCCTGGTGTACGAGGGCGCGCGCGCGTTCGTCACGCCGCGGCGCCTCGCGCTCGTCGTCGAAGGCGTGCCGGCGCGCCAGCCCGACCTCAAGGAAGAGAAGAAGGGCCCGCGCGTGGGCGCGCCCGATCGCGCCATCGAGGGCTTCCTCAAGAGCGCCGGGCTTGCCTCGATCGACGAGGCGAAAGTCCAGAAGGACCCGAAGCGCGGCGATTTCTACGTCGCGCTGATCGACCGCCCGGGCCGTGCCGCCATCGAGGTGATCGCGGAAATCCTCCCTGAAGCGGTGCGCGCGTTCCCGTGGCCGAAGTCGATGCGCTGGGGTTCCGGCTCGCTCTCCTGGGTGCGGCCGCTGCATTCGATCGTCGCGACCTTCGGGCCGCAGACCGAGGAGCCCGACATCGTGCCGTTCAACGTCGACGGCATCGCGGCCGGCAACGTCACGCGCGGGCACCGGTTCATGGCGCCGGCGCCATTGGCCGTGCGCCGCTTCAACGACTATCGCGACAAGCTCGAGAAGGCGAAGGTCGTGCTCGATCAGGCGCGCCGCGCCGAGATCATCCTCGCCGATGCGAAGAACCTCGCCTTCGCCCAAGGCTATGAGCTGGTCGAAGACGCGGGCCTCCTTGCCGAGGTCGCCGGGCTCGTCGAGTGGCCGGTCGTGCTCATGGGCTCATTCGAACGCGAGTTCCTCACGCTCCCGCCCGAGGTGGTGCGCGCGACCATCCGTAATAATCAGAAATGCTTCGTATTGCGCGACGGTTCGACCGCCCGCCTCGCCAATAAGTTCATCCTCGTTGCCAACATGGCCGCGTCGGACGGCGGCAAGGCGATCGTCGCGGGCAACGAACGCGTGATCCGCGCCCGGCTTTCCGACGCCAAGTTCTTCTGGAACAGCGATCTTAAAGCTCCGCTGGAAGAGCGGCTGCCCAAACTCAAGCAGATCGTGTTTCACGAAAAGCTCGGCACGCAATATGAGCGCGTTGAGCGCATCGAGCGCCTCGCTTCCGAACTTGCAGGAATCTTGTCGAGTCGGCCGGATTTTTTCGGAGGCAGGCTGCTGAGCGATAGCGATTTTGCAGCGGAGCAAGACGCCTACAGAAGGAAAGTCCAACGCGCGGCCCGTCTGTGCAAGGCCGATCTCGTGACCGAAATGGTTGGCGAGTTCCCCGAGCTGCAGGGCCTGATGGGCCGCTACTACGCCGAACAGCAGGGCGAGGACGAAGCCGTCGCCCACGCCATCGCCGATCACTACAAGCCGCAGGGGCCGAACGATCTGGTCCCGGCCGATCCGGTGTCCGTCGCGGTCGCGCTGGCGGAAAAGCTCGACATGCTTATGGGCTTCTGGGCGATTGGTGATAAACCGACAGGAAGTAAGGATCCTTTCGCTCTAAGAAGAGCGGCGTTGGGTGTGATCAGAATAATCTTATCAAACGAAGCCCGTTTGAAGCTGGTCTCTTTCTGGGTAGACGCTCTTAAATCTTATCAGATCGTCAGGATAACGCCTGGATATACCGGTCCAACGGGCCTGGGCGGTCGTTCGGTGGCTGATCACATCGCGGAAATGCGAGGACAAGTTGCTGCGGAACTTAAGGAGTTTTTCAGCGAACGGCTAAAAGTCCAACTACGCGAGCAGGGCGCTCGGCACGATCTGGTCGACGCCGTGTTTGCGCTGGCGGATCAGGACGACCTGCTATTGATCGTGCGTCGGGTCGAGGCGCTGGCCAAATTCCTCGACACCGACGACGGCAAGAATTTGCTCGCCGGCTACAAGCGCGCGGTGAACATCATCCGCATCGAGGAGAAGAAGGACAACGCGAGCTATACGGGCGAGCCCGATCCGCAGCTCTACCGGCAGGCAGAGGAATGGGCGCTCGCCTCCGGCATCGACTCCGCCCGGCAAGAGGCAAGCGCCGCAGTCGCGCGCGAGGATTTCGGCAGCGCCATGGCGGCGATCGCCAAGCTGCGGCCGGCGGTCGATGCCTTCTTCGACAAGGTCACCGTCAATGTCGACGAGCCCGCCGTGCGCGCCAACCGCCTCAAGCTGCTCAACCAGATCCGCGAAGCAACGCTCGCGGTCGCGGATTTCTCGCGGATCGAGGGGTGAACCGTCTTGCCCGTTCACGCGACCAAACTATTGAGGAAAGTTCCCATGTCGCTCACCCGTGCCGTTGTCGCCGCTTGTGCCGCGCTTGTGCTGCTCGCCGCCGCGCCGGTGCGCGCCGAGCCGGCCACGGACGCCAAGCAGAGCGAGTTCGAGCGCATGCTCAAGGAGTATCTCGCCGCGCATCCCGAGGCGATCCAGGAGGCGCTCGACACGCTTGCTGCGCGCAAGGCGGCCGCCAAAGCCGAGGAGCGGAAGGCGACGATCAGGGCGAACGGCGGCGAGTTGTTCTCCTCGCCGCGCCAGGTGACCTTGGGCAACCGCGCCGGCGACGTCACCCTGGTCGAGTTCTTCGATTACAACTGCGGCTACTGCAAGCGCGCGCTCAGCGATCTGCTCGAGCTGATGAAGAACGACCCCAAGCTCAAGGTCGTGCTCAAGGAATATCCGATCCTCGGCCCGGATTCGGTCGAAGCCGCGCGCGTGGCGGTCGCCGTGCGCATGCAGGACGCCGGCGCGCGCTATCTCGCGTTCCACCGCAAGCTGCTCGAGAACCGCGGCCATAACGACAAGGCGCGCGCGCTCGCGGCGGCCGAGGAGGCAGGCTTCGATATGGCGCGGCTCGAACGCGACATGGCGAGCGAGGAAGTCACCAAGTCGCTCGACGAATCGACCCGCCTCGGCAAGGCGCTGGCGATCAACGGCACGCCCGGCTACGTGGTCGGCGAGCGCGTGGTGATCGGGGCGTTGGGCGAGCAGGTGCTCAAGGAAAGCATCAACGCGGCGCGGAAGTGATAATCCCTCCCCCGAAGGGGGAGGGTGTCCATAGGCGGCCTTCGGCCGCCGTTCTTAGTGATAGAAGAACGCCGACGCGGAGCGTCGGCTATGGCCTAGCGCGGCGACGGGCGGGGGTGATCGCGATGACCCCACCCGGCTCGCTTCGCTCGCCACCCTCCCCTTTCAGGGGAGGGATTTCCTTCCCGCCGCCACGATCGCCGCGATCGGAATGTGCAACTCGCCGCCGCGGCGATAGCGCTCGGCCTGCGCGGTCATATGCGCCTCGATCGCCGGCAGCGCGGCCGCGTCCTGCGCATCGATCAACGCGGCGGTGCGTGCGGTGCCGTTGCGGAAGGCGGCGAGGACGTCGCGCACGCTCTGCACGCGCCACTCGCGTTCGACCAGCCGCACCTCGATTTCGTGAAAACCCGCCGCGCCCAGCGCCGCGCGGCAATTCTCCTCACTGTTGATGCTTCCGCTCGGCGGCGGCGCCTTTGCCGCCTTGATCGCGCCATGTGCCTGGATCGCATCAAACAAAAGCTGCCAGGGCACGTTGCGATCGGGCCGTGGCCAGACCGTGAAAGCGGCGCGGCCGCCGCGTGCGAGCACGCGGTGCATTTCGGCGAGCGCCGCGGTCGGGTGCGGCACGTGATGCACGCCGAAATTCGCAACCACCGCGTCGAACGAGCTATCCGCATAGGGCAGCGCTTCCGCGTCCCCTTGAGAAAACTCGATGCGCGGCTGCGCGGTGCGCGCGATCGCCAGCATGGCCGAGGAGAAATCGACGCCGGCCGTTATCGCGCCGCGCGCAGCGGCGGCGCTGGCCACGAGCCCTGGTCCGCAACACACGTCGAGCACGCGCGTCCGCGCGCCAACGCGCGCAGCATCGAGCAGCGGCGCGATGAAGCAGCGCGTTGCGGCCGCGAACGTGTCGCCGTAGTCCGCGGCGACGCGCTGCCAGCTCGCGTGTTCGAACGCACGAATGCCGTGAGGGTCTGGCTGCATGCATTCGTCCATAGCACGCGCGCGAGATGCGCGACGATGGCGTCTGGAACTGGACGCTCTGCCCGCGAGTTAAAGAGGGCGTTTCGCGCGCCGCCTCGGTTGCGCGCGCAAGATCGTTTTGGCAGATAGGGGCCGCTTTTCATGACCCAGGTCGAGCTGCAAATGCCCGCGAAAACCCGATCTCGCAAACCGGCGGCCAAGCCGCAGCGACGCGCACCTGCGCGCAAGCCATCCGTGCGCAAGCCTTCGCAGCGCAAGCCTCCGGTGCGCAGCCGCTCGCAGGCGCACGCGCCCAAGGGCAAATGGGTCTTCGCGTTCGGCGGCGGCAAGGCGGAAGGCCGCGCCGAGATGAAGAATCTGCTCGGCGGCAAGGGCGCCGGGCTTGCCGAAATGGCGAATCTCGGCCTGCCGGTGCCGCCCGGGTTCACCATCACCACCGACGTCTGCACGTATTTTTACGCCAACCGCAGAACTTATCCGTCCGACCTCGAGCCGCAGGTGAACGCGGCGCTCGAGCGGCTCGGCAAGGTCGTCGGGAAACGCTTCGGTGACGCGCAGGATCCGCTGCTGGTGTCGGTGCGCTCCGGCGCGCGCGCCTCGATGCCGGGCATGATGGACACCGTGCTCAATCTCGGTCTCAACGACGAGACCGTCGAGGCGCTGGCGCAGCAATCGGGCGACCGCCGTTTCGCCTACGACAGCTATCGCCGTTTCATCACCATGTATTCGAACGTGGTGCTCGACATCGAGCATCATCTGTTCGAGGAGATTCTCGAAGAATACAAAGAGCGCGAGGGTCACAACCTCGACACGGATCTTACCGCCGACGACTGGATCGCCCTCGTCAAGCAATACAAAAAGCGCGTCGAGGAGGAACGCGGCGCGCCGTTCCCGCAGGACCCGCGCGAGCAGCTATGGGGCGCGATCGACGCGGTGTTCGGCTCGTGGATGAACGCGCGCGCGATCACCTATCGGCGTCTGCACCGCATTCCCGAGAACTGGGGCACGGCGGTCAACGTGCAGGCCATGGTGTTCGGCAACCTGGGCGAGGCCTCGGCGACCGGCGTCGCCTTCACCCGCAACCCCTCGACCGGCGACCGGCAGCTTTACGGCGAGTTTCTCATCAACGCCCAGGGCGAGGACGTGGTCGCCGGCATTCGCACCCCGCAGGAGATCACCGAAGCTGCGCGCGAAGCCGCTTCATCCGACAAGCCGTCGATGGAAAAGGCGATGCCGCAAGCGTTCGGCGAGCTCAAGCGCATCCAGGAGAAGCTCGAGAGCCACTATCGCGACATGCAGGACCTCGAGTTCACGGTCGAGAACGGCAAACTGTGGATGCTGCAGACCCGCTCCGGGAAACGCACAGCGAAGGCGGCGCTCAAGATCGCGGTCGAACTGGCGAACGAAGGCGTCATCTCGCGCGAGGAGGCGGTGACACGCGTCGATCCGGCGGCGCTCGATCAGTTGCTGCATCCGACCATCGATCCGAACGCCGAGCGCAAGGTGATCGCGACCGGGCTGCCCGCGTCGCCCGGTGCAGCGGCCGGCGAAATCGTGTTCTCGGCCGATGAAGCCGAGCTGCTCAAGAGCCAGAACCGCAAGGTGATCCTGGTGCGGGTCGAGACCTCGCCCGAGGACATCCACGGCATGCACGCGGCCGAAGGGATTCTTACCACCCGCGGCGGCATGACCTCGCATGCCGCCGTCGTGGCGCGCGGCATGGGCAAGCCGTGCGTGTCGGGCGCCGGCGCGATCCGGGTCGACTATGCGGCGCAGACGATGACGTCCGCGGGCGTCACGCTCAAGAAAGGCGACACCCTCACCATCGACGGCTCGACCGGGCAGGTGCTCGCCGGCAAGGTGCCGATGCAGGAGCCCGCGCTCTCGGGCGAGTTCACCACCTTGATGGGCTGGGCCGACAAGGTGCGCCGGCTCAAGGTTCGCGCCAACGCCGACACGCCAAGCGACGCGCGCGCGGCCATGAAGTTCGGCACGGAGGGTATCGGCCTGTGCCGCACCGAGCACATGTTCTTCGAAGCGGACCGCATCGTCGCGGTGCGCGAGATGATTCTCGCCGACGACGAGAAGGGCCGGCGCGCGGCGCTCGCGAAGCTCCTGCCGATGCAGCGCGGCGATTTCGTCGAGCTGTTCACGATCATGCGTGGGTTGCCGGTGACGATCCGTTTGCTCGATCCGCCGCTGCACGAGTTCCTGCCGCATAGCGAGCGCGAGATCGAGGAAGTCGCAAAGGCCATGGGCGCCGACGCCAAGAAGCTCGCCGACCGCGCGCGCGAGCTGCACGAGTTCAACCCCATGCTCGGCTTCCGCGGCTGCCGGCTCGCGATTGCATTTCCCGAGATCGCCGAGATGCAGGCGCGCGCCATCTTCGAGGCCGCGGTCGAGGCCGGTAAGCGCACCGGCAAGCCGGTGGTCCCCGAGGTGATGGTGCCGCTGATCGCGATGCGCGCCGAGTTCGACCTGGTCAAGAGCGCGATCGACGAGGCGGCGCGCGCGGTCAAGGCGGAGACCGGCAGCGAGATCGACTATCAGGTCGGCACCATGATCGAGCTGCCGCGCGCGTGCCTTAAGGCCGACGAGATCGCGCAAACCGCCGAGTTCTTCTCGTTCGGCACCAACGATCTCACCCAGACGACGTTCGGCATTTCCCGCGACGACGCGGCGAGCTTTCTCGGCCCCTATACCAGCAAGGGCATCCTCTCGGTCGACCCGTTCATCACGCTCGACCGCGAGGGGGTCGGCGAACTGGTGCGCATCGCGGTCGAGCGCGGGCGGAAGGTGCGGCCCGACATCAAGCTCGGCATTTGCGGCGAGCACGGCGGCGATCCCGCCTCGGTCGCCTTCTGCCACGAGATCGGGCTCGACTACGTCTCGTGCTCACCCTTCCGCGTGCCGATCGCCCGCCTTGCCGCCGCCCAGGCGGCGCTCGGCAAGGACGCCGAGAGTCAGGCGTAGCCCGTAGCCCGGATGACGCCCGCGTAGGCGGGCGGAAATCCGGGGGTGAGATTCCCGGATTTCGCGCTGCGCGCTCATCCGGGCTACGACCGATCCATTAACCCGCTTTCAACGTTAATCCGGCAGAAAGGACTGCGGGGCCGATGTTGCGTTGGGTCGGACGGGCGTCGAATGGTTCTGTGGCGTAGGGAGTGGGCCCCGGTCGCGGCGTCGTTCGGGCTTGCGACGCTCTTCTATGCGTTCACCCCGACGACCGCCAGCTACGACGACGTCGGCGCGCTGATCGCGCGCCAGCCGCAGATCGCCGCCCACTGGCGCCAGCATCTGCTCACCTCGCCGATCGAGACCGTGCGCGCGGGAATTTTCGTGCTGCCGCAGCCGGTCGGCACCGCGCGTCCCGTTCCGGCCGAGCTGACGCTCGCGAGCTTCGAGCGCGCCGACCCCGACATCACCGGCGCCATCCGCGCGAACCTCACGCGCGCCGAGCCGGTCGAAGCGGAGCCGCTGGTCTATCCGACCGTCAATCGCGCGGGCAAAGGTGATCGGCTCGCGCCACGCCCCGCGCCGCAGCCGCCGACCGCCGTACCGGCCGCGCAAGCATCCGCCGCCGAGGATGCGCCGCGCGACCTCCAGCGGGACATCCTCGACGCGGTCGCGCGCGAGCGCTCCCCCAAGGCCGCGAAGCCTGCCATCGATGAGATCGAGGCGGCGATGCGTTACGTGCCGTTCCCGGAATACGACGTGTCGCTCTCGCTCGAGCTGCATCCGCAAATTCCGCGCGACGAGCCGCAGGACGAAGCCGCGGCGGATCAGCCGGATCTCTCGATCCTCGACGAAGCGGCCGATCCCGACCCGACCGAGCGCACCGCCCGGCTGTTCTTCGACCGCGCGCCGATCGGTGAATTGCCGCCGAGGCTCGAGCGCTGGTCGCCCGGCGAGGAGCCGGTGCTGATCGTGCCGCAGGTCCCGGCCGATCTCGACATCAAGCGCGCGGCACGCGATCCGCGCGCCGGTCAACCCGCGGGCGAGGAGGGCGTCAGCGTCGCCGGCAAGGGCGAGGTCACCGGCGACGGCCGGCGGCCGAAGAGCCCGTCCGAGCGTCTCGGCCTTGCCGGCAAGGCGCGCGCCAAGGCCGAGCAGTGCCTCGCCAACGCGGTCTATTTCGAGGCGCGCGGCGAACCGGTGCGCGGCCAGATCGCCGTCGCCCAGGTGGTGATGAACCGCGTGTTCTCAGGCTATTATCCCAACGACGTGTGCGGCGTCGTTTATCAGAACGCGCACCGCCATCTCGCCTGCCAGTTTACCTTCGCGTGCGACGGCATTCCGGACCGCATCAGCGAGCCCGATGCATTCGCACGCGCAAAGCGAATTTCCGCCGCCACCCTCGACGGCGCCGTGTGGCTGCCGGAAATCGGCAAGGCCACGCATTACCACGCTTATTGGGTGCATCCGTGGTGGGTGCGCACGATGCGCAAGCTCTCTCGCATCGGCGTGCACACGTTCTACCGGCCGCGCCGCTGGGGCGACGGCGCCGACGCCCCGAGCTGGGGCAGTGCCCAGGCCACCGCGGAAGCGGCGACGAAGATGTAGGGTGGCGCTTATGTTGCAACAAACAAAACCGTCACCCTGAGGAGGCAGCTCGCGTTTGCGAGCGGCCGTCTCGAAGGGTGGAAACAAGCACCGAGTCTGCTGCCATCCTTCGAGACATCCGCGCGCAAGTGCGCGCGGCTTCCTCAGGATGACGGCGAGCTTGTTACATCTCGATGTCGATCGCCACGTCGAGGTTGGGCGCGGAGTGGGTCAGTGCGCCGGAGGAAATATAATCGACGCCGGTTTCGGCGATCGCCGCGACGGTCGCGCGCGTGATGCCGCCCGAGGCTTCGGTGACGAGCCGGCCGGCGACCATCTCGACCGCGCGGCGCATGGTCGCAACATCCATATTGTCGAGCAGCACCGCGTCGGCGCCGCCCGCGGCGAGCACTTCCTTAAGCTGTGCGAGCGTGTCGACCTCGATCTCGACCTTGACCAGATGGCCGGCGACGGCCTTGGCGCGCTTGAGCACCGCGGCGATGCCGCCGGCGACCGCGATGTGGTTGTCCTTGATCAGGACCGCGTCGTCGAGGCCGAACCGGTGATTGAAGCCGCCGCCGCACCGGATCGCGTATTTTTCGAGCGCGCGCAGGCCCGGCGTGGTTTTGCGCGTGCAGCAGATGCGCGCGTTGGTATGGGCGACAGCGCGCACGTAAACAGCGGTCGCCGTGGCGATGCCCGACAGATGGCCGAGGAAATTGAGCGCGACGCGTTCGGCGGCGAGGATCGCGCGCGC
>Ga0210408_10001107_pt1 | contig 29543 bp, 24 predicted proteins | sample IncBWH4MmetaG_FD_155471 | JGI IMG/M metagenome (GOLD analysis project Ga0210408, IMG submission 155471) | Forest soil microbial communities from Barre Woods Harvard Forest LTER site, Petersham, Massachusetts, United States - Inc-BW-H-4-M | ecosystem: Environmental > Terrestrial > Soil >... | reverse complement strand
CGGCCCAGCCGCGACCATGGGACTGCGTTACCAGGTGCTGGACCACTGGCATTTGACTGCGTCATTTTCGGCAGCTCAAGTCGAGACCAAGCTGGTGGCCCACACGGCCGGCCTGACCCGCACCAGCGACCGGGTCAATTTCAATCCGCAGACGATCGTGGCCTCGGTCGGCTATTCGTTCTGACAGCGGCCCGGGGTGCGTCTATAAGGACTCGCCCAGGTAGGCCTCGCGCACGCGAGCATCGTGCAGCAGGCTGGCGGCCGGCCCGGACAAGCTGAGCTGGCCCGAGTCCATCACATAACCGCGGTGGGCGATTTCGAGCGCGAGGCGCGCGTTCTGCTCGACCAGCAGAATCGAGATGCCGCCCTCGGACACCTCGCGGATCACGTCGAAGATGCGCTCGACCAGGAGCGGCGCCAGGCCCATCGACGGCTCGTCCAGCAGCAGCAGCCGGGGCCTGGACATCAGCGCGCGCGCCATCGCCAGCATCTGCTGCTCGCCGCCCGACAGGGTGCCGGCCAGCTGGCGGGCGCGCTCCTTCAGGCGCGGGAAGCGCTCGTACATCTTCTCGAAGTCCTCGGCGATGCCGGCGTCGCGGCGCGTGAAGGCGCCCATCTGGAGGTTTTCCGCCACTGTCATCCGGGCGAACAGTCCCCGGCCCTCCGGCACCAGCGCCAGGCCCCGCCCGAGCAGCTGGTGGGCGGGCGCGCCGCGAATTTCCCGGCCGAACAGCTCCACGCTCCCGCTCCAGGGCAGCAGGCCCGCGATCGCCTTCAGCGAGGTGGTTTTGCCGGCGCCGTTGGCGCCGATCAGCGCCACCAGCTCGCCGGCGGGCACCTCGAGTTCGATCGATTTGACCGCTTCGATGGCGCCATAGCTCACGCACAGTCCGCGAACGCGCAGCGCCGGAGCGTTCATGCGGAATCCTGCCGCGACGGCACCGTGCGGTGGGCCGGTCCCAGGTACGCCTCGATCACGGCCGGATCGCGCTGCACCTGGGCGGGCGAGCCCACCGCGATCACCTTTCCGTAGTCGAGCACGGTCACGCAATCGCACAGGCCCATCACCAGCTTCACGTCGTGCTCGATCAGCAGGATCGTGACGCCGCGCGCCCGGATCCGCGTCAGCAGTTCCAGCAGCGCCGTCTTTTCGGTCGCATTCATTCCGGCGGCGGGTTCGTCCAGCGCCAGCAGGCGCGGCTCGGTGGCCAGCGCGCGCGCGATTTCCAGGCGCCTTTGGTCCCCGTACGGCAGCGTGCGCGCCAGGTAGTACGCGTAGCGCCCGATGCCGATATCGTCGATCAGTTCGCGGGCGCGCGTGCGGATCGCGGCTTCCTCGACGCGGGCGCGCCGCGTGCGCAGCACGGCGTCCAGCGCGTTGGCGCGCGTGCGCGCGTGGCGCCCGACCATCACGTTCTCCAGCGCGGTCATGTCCGGAAACAGACGGATGTTCTGGAAGGTACGCGCGATGCCGGCGATGGCGACCCGATGCGCGTCGGTCGGCCAGTACGGCGTGCCGCACAGCTCGAACGTGCCCGAATCGGGCCGGGCCAGCCCGGTGAGCACGTTGAAAAAGGTGGTCTTGCCGGCGCCGTTGGGGCCGATCAGACCGTAGATCTGGCCTTGTTCGATCCGGATCTGCACGTCGCACAACGCCTGCAGGCCGCCGAAGCGCTTGTTGACGGCGTTTGCCAGCAGCACGCACTCAGCCATGGCGCGACACCGTCTGGGCCCCTTCCGGGGTGGCGGCCGCGGCGCGGCCGGGCGCGGGGTGCAGGCCGTGTTCCGGCGCCGGCCACAACCCCCTGGGCCGGTACAGCATGATGCCCACGGTCGCCGTTCCATACAGCAGCATCCGCAGCACTTCGGCGTCGATCAGCACGCGCCCGAACACGGCGAGCTGCAGCGGCACCGCCGTGTGCCGCAACGCTTCCGGCAGCATCGCCAGCATCACGGCGCCCAGCACGACGCCCGGAACGTGCCCGAGCCCGCCCAGAACGATCATCGACAGCACGATGATCGACTCGTTCAGCGAAAACGACTCGGGCGAAACGAACCCCTGGAACGCCGCGAAAATGCCTCCCGCGACGCCGCCGAACGTGGCCCCCAGGGAAAAGGCGAGCAGCTTGACGTTGCGAACATTGATCCCCATTGCGCGCGCGGCGACCTCGTCCTCGCGGATCGCCATCCAGGCGCGGCCCAGCCGCGAATCCTGCAGCCGCACGCAAACCAGGATCGACAGCAGCGCCAGTCCCACCAGCAGGTAGTAGTAGAGCATCAGGGAGGACGGCCGCACCCCGAGCACCGGGGCCGGATGGGCCAGGTCGAAGCTGCCGATCCGGACCGGGTCGATCAGCGTGATGCCCGAGGGGCCGTTGGTGAAATTCAGCGGCGCGTTCAGATTGTTCAGGAAAATGCGGATGATCTCGCCGAACCCGAGCGTGACGATCGCCAGGTAATCGCCCCGCAGCTTCAGCACCGGGGCGCCCAGCAGGATGCCGAAGGCAGCCGCCAGCGAGGCCCCGATCGGCAGGGCGACCCAGATCGGCACGTGCAGCCCGGACGGAAAGGCGGCCGCGAGCGCGGGAAAATGCTCGGTCAGGTGGGGCGAGGCGAGCAGGGCGTAGGTATAGGCGCCGACCGCATAGAAGGCGATATAGCCCAGATCGAGCAGGCCGGCGAAACCGACCACGATGTTCAGCCCGAGCGCCAGCATCACGTACAGCGTCACGAAGCACAGCGCGCGGATCCAGGCGTCTCCGAAGGCGCCGGCCACCCACGGCAGCACGACCAGCGTCGCCCCCACCGCAGCCATCGCGCCGATCACCCGCGCAGGCATCGGCCCACCCGCGGGAGGCGGGCCCTTCGCAGGTTCGGCGGCCGCCGCCTCGCTCATGCCGCGCCTTAAGCTCGGTCGGCGACGCGTTCGCCCAGCAGGCCGGAAGGCCGCAGGATCAGCACCGCGCACAGCACGATGAAGGCGAACACGTCCTGGTAGTTGCTGCCGAAAATGCCGTTGGTCAGCTGCCCGATATAGCCGGCGCCCAGCGCCTCGATCAGACCGAGCAGCACGCCGCCCACCATCGCGCCGGCAATGTTGCCGATGCCGCCCAGCACAGCGGCGGTGAAGGCCTTCAGGCCCGGAATGAAGCCCATGTAGAAGTGGGCCACCTGGTAAGTCGACTCGATCATCACGCCGGCCACCGCCGCCAGACCGGCGCCGATCGCGAATGTCATCGCGATCACCGAATCGGGATTGACTCCCATCAGGCTGGCCACGCGCGGGTTTTCCGCGGTGGCGCGCATGGCGCGGCCCAGCCTCGTCGATTGCACCAGCCACAGCAGCGAGCCCATGATCAGCGCGGCCAGCACGATCACGACCACCTTGGTCACCGTGATCGTGGCGTTGCCGATATGAATCGGGGCCCCCGGCAGCAACTGGGGAAACGTCAGGTAGTTGCGGCCCCAGATCAGCATGGCCATCGTTTGGATCAGGATCGACACGCCGATCGCGGTGATCAGCGGGGCCAGGCGCGGAGCGTTGCGCAGCGGCCGGTAAGCGACGCGCTCGATCACCAGGCTCAGCGCCACGCACACCGGAATGGCCGCGCAGATGCCGAGCACCATCAGCAGCCACCCGGGCAGGCCCGGCCAGGCACCGTGCAGCATGCCGATCGCGCTCAGCGCGGCCAACGCGCCGATCATCAGCACGTCGCCGTGCGCGAAGTTGATCAGGTTCAGCACGCCGTACACCATCGTGTAGCCGAGCGCGATCAGCGCATACAGGCTGCCCAGCACCAGGCCGTTGATGACCTGCTGAAGCAACGTATCCATCGATGACTCCCCCGGGGCGCTATTTCAGTTGTTATGGCCCCACCCCGACACTCGCGCGCCGGATGCTATCAAGACTCGAGGCACATTGTGGGCGGCAATTCGAAACAGGAAGGAAGACCGCGCGGTGCGGTCTAGTGGAAGCTCGCCAGCAGGTTCAGCTTGGAGTCCTGCACGGTGTACACGGAGATCTCGCCGTTTTTCAGGTCGCCATGCTCGTCGAACTCGATATGCCCGGTCACGCCTTCGAAGTTGGTCTTCGGCATCGCCTCGACCAGCGCCTGCCGGTCCGGGCGTCCGGCCCGCTTCAGGGCCTCGACGATCACGTAAACGGCGTCGTACGAGTAGGGTGAGTAAAGCTGGACTCCCGTGCTGAATTTGGCTTGGTAGCGCTTCGCGAAGTCGTCGCCCTTGGGCATTTTTTCGATCGCCCGGCCGGCCATCGAGCAGGTCAGCACGCCCGACGCATCGCCGGCGATCGAGATGAAGCCTGGATCGCACGAGCCGTCGCCGGCCAGCAGTCGCGACTTCATGCCCAGTTCCTTCATCTGCTTGGCCAGCGGGGCGGCCACGCTGTCCATGCCTCCGAACATCACCAAGTCGGGCTTCATCGAGCGGATCTTGGTCAGGATTGCGTTGAAATCGGTCGCCTTGTTGGTGGTGAACTCGCGGTCGAGCACGTCCACTCCTTTTTCCTTGGCCGCCCGTTCGAACACGTCGGCGAGGCCCTGGCCGTACTGGGTGCGGTCATCGACGATCGCCACCCGCTTGACCTTCATCTCGTTGGCCGCAAAGTTGGCCAACACCGCGCCCTGCTGGTTATCGTTGGCCAGCACGCGGTAGGTCGTTCGAAAGCCCTGCTGGGTGTACTTGGGGTTCGTCGATGACGGCGTGATCTGAACCACGTTGGCGTCGGCATAGATGCGGGAGGCGGGAATCGACGTGCTTGAATTCAGATGGCCGACCACCGCCAGCACGCCGTCGTCGACCAGCTTCTGCGCTGCCAGCGTGCCTTCGCGCGGATCGGCCTTGTCGTCTTCTCCGACGAGCTCCAGTCGATACGTCTTGTCGCCCAGCTTGACGCCGCCGGCGGCGTTGATGTCGTCCACCGCCATCCTGGCCCCGTTTTCATTGTCCTTGCCCAGGTGCGCGATCTCCCCCGTCAGAGGAGCGACCGAACCAATCTTGATCACGGTTCCCTGGCTCGCGCCTCCCGGTTTGCAGCCGGCCAGAACCGTTGCGGCGATCAGCGCCGTACAGAGGGCAAGGGATTTGTGTGACATGGCGGCTCCAAGCGGTTTGCGTCAAACCAGTGGCCGGAAAATTCTACGCGGGATATCCGCTCGGCGGAAAACTGCCGCTGCGGCCGGCCCACTTCATTTTATCCAGCTAAATCAATCATTTGCAGTGACCCGCGGCAACCGGCTCACCAACAGACGGGGCGCCCTTGGGCGCCCCGCGGAATGACTCGCGCCGGATTCCTACTTGAGCGACAACACCCATTTGACGAGCTGGAGCGACTCGGCTTCATTGACTTGCGTGTTGGCCGGCATCGGGATTTGGCCCCACACGCCGACGCCGCCCTCGCGGACTTTCTTGGCGAGGCGGGGCAGGGCGTCCTTGTCGTTTTCGTACTTCTTGGCAACGTCCTTGTACGCGGGGCCGACCAGCTTCTTGTCGATCGCGTGGCATGCGAAGCAGTTCTTCTGCTTGGCGAGTTCCTGCTGAGCTGAGGCGGCCGTGCTGAAGAGCACCGCACTGAGGGCCGCAAGGGCCACGAGGGCACGATTCATCAAGTTTTCTCCTGAGAACAATCGCGGTTTTGGGAAAGCGGCAACGCAGTCCGGCCCGGCCGGAGTTATGACGGATGTTAACGTGCGGATGGGGTGGCCGTTGACGGGGCTGGCCGACCCGGGTCAAGAATAATTGACGCGGACGCTATAGTTCGGTCGTCGTGTTTTTTTAGCGCTGGAGCTTCGATCCCAATGTGGCTGATCTGGATCGGTCTCGTGCTGTTGGTGCTGCACTTCGCCGGCATCGGCCCGTTCGCCGACATGAAATGGTACTGGTGGGCCCTGCCGTTCGGGCTGGCCGTCATCTGGTTCGAGGTCATCGAGCGCACCTTCGGACTGGATCGCAAGAAAAGCTTCGACGAGATGGACCGGGCCAAGCGCAAGCGGATCCAGAAAGCGCTCGGCGGCCACGCGCCCCAGGCCCGCAAGGGAAGGGCACCGCGGCGCTAGTTGCAACGCCGGTGTCAGCTGCAGGCGCCGGTGAAGCCGCAGGCCGTGCAGAACTCGCAGCCGTCGCGCCGGATCATGGCGGCGGCCCCGCAACTCGGGCACACCTTGCCCTTGATCGCCGCGGTTCCGAGCTCGACCGTCTTGCGCGCCTGAGGCATCGCCAGGATTCCGACTGAACGGATCGCGCGTCCGTCGTCGTCCAGCAGGCCCAGCACCTTGTACCGGTGCAGCAGCAGCGCGGCGATGTACGAGACCGTGCTCGCAAAAAGCGCCGAGCGGTCGGCGCCCGGCACCGGTGCCCAGAACTCGCCGTTCTGCTCGCCGAAATTGAGCAGCTTTTTCAGCTTCATGCCGATCCAGTTGGCATCGACCACGCGCATGTCCAGCGACAGCAGCTTGCACAATCCGTCGAGCACCTTCGGGTACTCGCCGGCCAGCCACAGCGAGTAGGGTCGCCGGCTGCCGTCGGGCAGGTTCAGCTCCTTGACGCCGAGCACGAAGTCGTCGCCCGTGTTGGGGTTGACCACATCGACCGTCCAGCTCATCGTGCCCAGCGCGCCGGCCTTCGGTTCCTTGCGCGTGAACAGGGCATCCAGTACGGGCGTCGGATGCCGGTCGATCTCGGCGAACGCACCCAGCTCGTCGCAGCGCTGGTGCACGATCCGCGCGAAGGCGGCCACCACGCCGCTCACATAGACGCGCTCGCCGTTGGGCGGAAACGGAATCTGGAAGCCCTGTTCGTCGCGCGACCGGGTCAACGCGTCCAGCTTCAACTTCAGCCAGGCGCGGTCCTCCGAACGCATGTCCATCGACAGCGTCTTGGCGATTGCCCCCAGGCCGCGCGGCTGCTCGGCCCCGTTGACCCAGACCTCGAACGGCATCGGAGGCGCGCCCACCTCGCCGATGAAAATCGCGAACGATTCGTTGCGCGCCGGGATCTCGACCATGTAGGTCCAGGCCATGTTGCCGGCGGCCAGGTCCGGCCGGCCGGGCCATTTCAGGCTGGCCAGCGCGGGCACCGGGGTCGTGTCCAGCTTCACGCGGCGGTCGGGACCTTCGCCGAGGTCCTGCGGCGCCACCGCCCCGTCCTTGCGAACGCTGAGCACCTCGCCGATCACCTGGTTGGGCCGGTAGGTGGTGATGCCCTTCAAGCCGGCCTTCCACGCCTGCAGGTACAGGTCGCGGAAGTCGTCGAACGGATAGTCCTCCGGCACGTTCACCGTCTTGCTGACGGCCGCGTCGATGTAGGGCTGCACCGCCGCAATCATCCGCATGTGGTCGACCGCGCGCATCTCCAGCGCGCCGACGAACGCCTGCGGCAGCTCGGCCGGGTCGCCCCCCATGTGTTTGTAGAGGCGATAGGCGTAGTCCTCGACCGTGTAGTCCTGGCGCGTGCCGTCGGGCATGCGCTTCTTGCGAATGTAGGTCCAGGCGAAAGTCGGTTCGATTCCGCCCGAGGCGTTGCTCGCGAAGGCCAGCGAGATCGTCCCGGTCGGCGCGATCGACAGCAGGTGCGAGTTGCGGATTCCGTGCTCGCGGATCCGCGCCTGAACGCTCTCAGGAAGACGTGCGGCGCAGTGGGGCTCGGCCAGGTACCGCGCCGCATCGAACAGCGGAAAGCGGCCCTTTTCCTTCGCCAGGTCGACCGACGCCTCGTAGGCGGTGTCGCGCATCGCGCTACTGATGAGCGAGGCCATCTCGCGCGCCGGCTCCGCGTCGTAGCGCAGGTTCATCATCGTCAGCGCGTTGCCCAGGCCGGTAAAGCCCAGACCCACGCGGCGCTTGTTCATCGCCTCGATTTCCTGCTCCGCCAGCGGCCACAACGTAGCGTCCAGCACGTTGTCGAGCGCGCGGATCGCAATGCCGACCACTTCACGAAAGCCGTCGAAGTCGAAGGCCGCGCTGTCGGCGAACGGATCGCGCACGAAGCGCGTCAGGTTGATCGAGCCGAGGCAGCAGCAACCATAACTGGGAAGGGCCTGCTCGCCACAGTTGTGCACGTAGAAGCCGTTGGCATCGAATGCGTGAACCTCTTGCACCTGAACGTCAAAGACCGGCGCCGATCCGGCCTCGGCCACATCGTCGACAGTGACCCAGAACCGTTCCCGATTGGCGTTGCGGCGGTAAGCTACTAGCAACCCATCGAGACGCGCGCGCTTCTCGCAGTCGGCGAAACCCACGATATCGGCGAAGCGAATCAGGTTGTCGTTGGCGATTACGAGTTCGTGCTGTGCCCGAATCGGATACGCACGCGCTCCTCCGCGGTCGTCCGGCAGCATCTTGAAACCGGCCGGGCGACGCTCCGCATAGATCGTCGCGACAATTCCGAGTCGCAACAGCATTCGCTGCCCGCACTCCAGCGTTTCGAGGTCCGACTGCGCCAGGCGAACACTGATGCCTTTGTCTTGCGAACCTTGAACCGATCCGTCGGTGTCGAACAGGCCGCGGAGAAAGCCGCGATAGAACGAGGCGGACGCCTGCTCGATCAGCTTGCCAGGCCGTTTTGCCTCCGCCCGCAGGCCGAAAGACTCCGCAAGATCCCGCAATGGTGCCGACGTCAGACGCCATTCAGGCCGCCCGGAGACCTGATGCCACCCCGAGAAGTCCGCCCGGTGGTGCAGCGTTTGAACGGCTTCGCTTACGGCATCGATCAGCGATCGAGCACCCGGCGGGACCACCGGCGCTCCGTTCGCGAGGGCCGCCGCCGGCGCCCATATCGCCAGCGTGGCGCCGGAGCCGTCTTGCTTCAGTGATCCGTCGCCGACAAGAAATCCGAGAAGGTAACCTTCAGCTTCAGTCCCACGCCCGGGCCAGCCGGAGAGCTCGCGATGATTGTGAAGCGAGACTCGATCTCCGGGCACAAGCTTGCCTGCCTCCAGCCACTCTGCGCTCTCTCCATACCGCGTTACATCCGGGATTCTGCGGACCTTGTGATCCGCCGTCAGGCGCAGTTTGAAACCCTCGCGCGTGCGAAGTTCCACCAGTGGCTTGTGCCCCGTCGCAAAGAAACCCTGCGACCCGGACGAATGCCGCTGTCCGCTGACGATCGTGCAGTGCGCCTCCCCGATCAGATCCTCGACCTGGCGCGGTCCATCGCTGGTCATGACCCACGTGTCCGCAGGAACGCACGGGTTGGTCGCTGCAATCGTCTCGCAGTAGGACAGGTTGTTGTCTGCGTTGACCCGGTCGATGAACACCACGCCCGGCTCGGCATGGTCGTACGTCGAGTGCATCATCTGGTCGAACAGGTCGCGCGCCCGCACGCGCCGGTAGCCCCAGGTCCCGTCGGGGCGGCGCGCGGCGCCTTCCTTGTCGAAGGGTTCGGCAGCGTGCCAGAGCTCGATGGTTCCGTCCGACTCGACCGCGCGCATGAACTCGTCGGTCACCGCCACCGACATGTTGAAGTTCGACAGCGAGCCGTCGTGCTTGGCGTTGATGAAGTCCTCGATGTCCGGATGGTCGCAGCGCATCACGCCCATCTGGGCTCCGCGCCGGCTGCCGGCCGATTCGAGCGTCTCGCAGCTCTTGTCGAACACGCGCATGTAGGACAGCGGCCCGCTCGCGCGCGAATGGGTGCCGTGTACCAGCGCGCCGCGAGGCCGGATCAGCGAGAAGTCGTAGCCGACGCCGCCGCCGCGGCGCATCGTCTCGGCGGCCTGGTTCAGCGCCAGGTAAATGGACGGCACGCCGCCGTTCACCCCGCTGATCGCGTCGCCGACCGGCTGCACGAAGCAGTTGATCAGCGTGGCCGAGATCTCGGTGCCGGCCGCCGAGTTGACCCGTCCGCCCGGAATGAAGCCGGCCACCATCGCTTCGAAGAAGCGCTGCTCCCAGTGCTCGCGCAGCTGCGGCGGTTCGACCGCGGCCAGGCCCCGGGCGACCCGGCGGCGTACCTCGTCGGCCGTTTTCTCGTCGCCCTTGGCGTATTTTTCGAGCAGCACGTCCAGGCAGATCGCCTGTTCGTCCAGCAGTGTTGCGGCCTGGTCGAGTTTCATCCCACGCATTCCCGATAGGAAGCCCGCATTATAGAAACGCTTCGTGCCGGAATCGACCTTTGGAAGAAACTTTCGTTGCCGGGATCGAGGTCTCTATACTCGCCCGCGTGAATCTGCAGCAATTCCGGTACCTGCGCGAAGCCGTCCGTCAGAAACTGAATCTGACCGCGGCGGCCAAGATGTTGCACACGTCGCAGCCGGGCGTATCCAAGGCCATCATCGAGCTGGAGGAGGAACTGGGCGTATCCGTGTTCGCGCGACACGGCAAGCGCATCCTGGGCTTGACTCCGCCTGGCCAGCAGGTCCTCGATGCGGCCGAGCGCATCATGACCGAGATCGACAATCTCAAAAAGCTGGCGCGCGACTACGCCGGCAGCCCCGAGGGCACGCTGCGGCTGGCCACGACGCACACGCAGGCGCGTTACGTGCTGCCGCCGGTGGTGCAGCGTTTCGCCGAGAAATACCCGCAAGTGCGGGTCAAGCTGCTGCAGGGCAATCCCCCGCAGATCGCCGCGATGCTGGCCGCCGGCCAGGCCGATATCGGAATGGCGACCGAGACGCTGGCGGAGACGCCCGGGCTCAAATCGATTCCGGTTTTTGAATGGGAGCACGTGGTGGTCGTCAAGGCGGACCACCCGCTGGAGCGCTTTGCCCGCCATCCGGAGCGGCTCACGCTGAAGGAACTCGCCAAGTACCCGATCGTGACCTATGAATCGCACTTCTCGGGGCGCAGCCGGATCGACCAGGCGTTCGCAGCAGCCGCGATCGAACCGTCCATCGTGCTGGAGGCCATCGATGCCGACGTGATCAAGACCTATGTGCTGGCGGGGATGGGCGTGGGAATCGTCGCCGATCTGGCCACCGGGAACCATTCGGAAGACCTGGTTGCCATCAAGTGCGGCGGGCACCTGTTCGGCCGCAACACCGCACGGCTGGCCGTCAAGCAGGGCGCCTACCTGCGCGGTTTCGTCTATGCGTTCATCGAGCTGGTGGCACCCGGCTGGGACAAAAAGCGTGTGGAGCAGGCCTTTCGCTAGCGTGCGGCCGACGTGAGGGTCTGCGTGGTCGGCGCCGGCTCGATCGGCGCAACGCTCGGGGCAAAGCTGTCGGCGGCCGGCGAGCAGGTCTGCCTGATCGCGCACGGCGAGCACCTGGAGGCGATCCGCCGCGAGGGTTTACAACTGGTCGACCGGGTCGGCCCGCGGTCCGGGACGTTTCGCCTGCCCGCCAGCGCCGAGCCGTCCGACTTTGGGCCGCAGGACCTGATCGTGATCGCTCTGAAGGCCTACTCGGTGGCGGCCATGTTGCCCCGGCTGGCGCCGCTGCTCGACGCGGACACCGTGGTGCTGCCGGCGCTGAACGGCCTTCCGTGGTGGTACTTCCATCGCGCGGGCGGGCCGCATGACGGCATGCGGTTGCGCTCGCTCGATCCGGATGGAGCGATGCAAGCGGCGCTGGACGCGGCGCGCGTGGTCGGGTGCGTGGTGCATCTGGCGGCCGAGGCGCTGCAGCCGGGCAGGGTGCAGCACACGGCCGGGCGGCGCCTGATCATCGGCGAGCCGGACGGATCCGATTCGCAGCGACTGCGCCGGATCGCGGCGGCGCTGCAGGCGGCCGGCTTCGAGTGCGAGGTTTCGGGCGCGATCCGGCGCGACATCTGGATCAAGCTGATCGGAAATCTCAGTTTCAATCCGGTGGCGGCGCTGACCGGGTACCGGATGGATCAGATCTGCGGCGATGCCGAGGTACTGGACGTGATCCGCGACGTGCTGCGCGAGGGCATCGAGGTGGCCGGGCGGCTGGGCGTTTCGATCGGGATGACGCCCGACCAGCGCATCGACGTGGCGCGCCAGCTCGGCGCCGCCCGCATCTCGATGCTGCAGGATCTGGAACAGCGCCGCCCGCTGGAGCTGGCGGCGATCGTGGGAGCGGTGATCGAGCTGGCCGAGCTCACCGGCGCGCTGGTGCCGTCGACCCGGGTTCTGCACGCGCTGATGAAGGCTCGGGCGCTGGCGCTGGGAATTCCGGCCTGAGGCCGCCCACATCGATCGGCGGGCTCAGCGCCGCGCCAGATCGAGCGCGGCATCGAACAGCGGGCCAGCCGGATCGGGCAGCGACTCGATCGCCTCGTAATGGTTGCAGCCGGGCAGCGGCACATCGCGCACCCGGTTCGCCCGCCAGTGCTGACCGATCAGCGCCGTTTGCCGGACGAACTCGGACGATTCGGCGCTGCCGACCGCAGTGATCAGGCGCGCCCCGGCACGCGCCGGGTAGTTCACCGGGGAAAGGCGGACGGCGCGCTCGAGGTCCAGGTTCAGGTCGCCGTTCAGGAACGGCGCGTACACCAGCGGTTCCAGGTCGTACACCCCGCTGATCGCCAGCGCCCCCTTGACCAGATCGGCCGGCAAGTCCTGTCCGTAGACCCTCCATAACGCTGCGAGCGCCATGGCGGCCAGATGGGCGCCGGCCGAATGGCCGCACAGGCTGATGCGGTCGCGGTCGATGCCGTAGCGCTCCGCTTTGCGGTACAGCCAGGCGATCGCAGCGAGCGTCTGCCGCACCATGTCCTCGACCGGCGTGCGGGGCGCCAGCCCGTAATTGATCAGCGCGACCGTGACGCCGTGCCGGACGAAGTTCGGCGCGATCCACGAGAAATCGGACTTGTCCATCGATCGCCAGTAGCCGCCATGGATGAAGACAAGCAATGGCGACGGCTCCTCGCGCGTCGGAAAGATGTCGAGCCGCTCGGACGGCTCGTCGCCGTAGGCCAGATCGAGCAGGCACGCATGCAGACTTCGCGTTGCGGCTCCCTGCGCGGCCCACCTGGAGAAAATGGCCGGGTATTCCGGCACGCGCGAGCGGATGTTGTACTCGCGCTCGCAGAATTCCTGTGTGTATTTCATCGCCTGCCGGCCTCCCCGCCGGCGAGGCTGCGCAGTTTAGCCCTTCACCGCAGCCCTTGGACGGGGCCCGTTGCACTCGGTAAAATGCCGCCGCGTGGGGACGTAGCTCAGCTGGGAGAGCGTCGCGTTCGCAATGCGAAGGTCGAGGGTTCGATCCCCTTCGTCTCCACCACCCTGCTGCGCGCTGCGCGCTACGCAGGGTCGATACTGTGTAGCGCGCAGCAGGGTGCCCTCCGAAGCCTTGGCGTAGGAGGGCCCTCGTCTCCACCAAGTCCTTGATGCAGTGCGCTTTCTCGGCGCCGAACGAGGTCCACGAATGCGATGGTCTTCGCAATTCGTGGTTTCGCAAATGCGATGGTCTAGACCATCGCACGCACTTCCAGGGGCGGTTCTACGCGGGGCATCTGCTGTGCGAGCGGGGCAGCGGACGCCATGTGGTCGGTGTCCCGGCGATGGGCTGCGCGTTCTGGGAGCGGGACCCTGGGGCAGATGATGAATGAATGGCTACCCTACGTCGGCGTGGTAACTGGCATCGTCGGCATGATCACGGGTGTAACGGGAGCTTGCCTCGGGTATCTCGGTTATCGACGATCAGGTCGAATGAAAGCGCTCGATCTTCGGCTTGAACTTCGCAAAGCGGAAACCGCAACGCGGGCAATTCTCGAACAGCTTCCGGCGCTCATCAATCGAGCGCAAGCGTCAAGGACTTCCGCTCACGTCTCGGGCGGTAGCTTTGGATCAAGCAATCAAGCTGCATGGGTACAGGAGTGCGAAAAGGTTCGGGCGGACGTTGACGGCTTGTTGAAAGAGCTACCCGCTACAGGTGACGATTACGGGACTCTATCGCCGGAAGAACTGGAATCGAGGCTCGTCGCAATCGATGTGCTGCAGGCCAAAGCTTCGCGCATACGCGATAAGTGCCACGTAACGATAGTTGCTGATGAGAAGTGGCGCGAGAGCCTACAGGTCACGCAGTACCGATAGTGTGAACAGCAGCGCACCTGATCCGCTGCGCGGCATGATCTGCCTCAGCCTCGCAATCCGCTTCGGAAGGACGCGGTAAGCGATTCGCGGCTGTCCAGGGAGACGGGGTTGGACACCTTGCGGAACCAGGGCGGCGAAACGTACGCGCCATGACATAGCTCCCGTTGTCGGTAACTACGTCATGGCGACCTCCTTCCTCGCCGGTTCCGCAAAGTGTCTTGCCTGTATATAATAAATATAGATTGAATCGACCGCAACCCGTGTTGGAAGGCTGCGACTGCGCGGTCGCGCTTCACCACTGCATTGCTCGGAGCCCACATGTCCGCGAAGTCCGCCAGCTCGTCGATGTCGCGATCCGTCTCCTCGAAGAAGCCGGTTGCCGCGAAGAGGTCCGCGACACGAAGGCGAGAGTCCATCGTCAAGGGCGTCTCGGCAAAGAGCAGCAAGGCGTCGGCCGGAGCCTCGGGATTTCTGCTGAAGTTCCGAGGCGCCGATTCGAGCTACGGCGTGACGCGGGGCACGGTCAAAGCGATTTCGAACACGCTCGGACTCACCGAGACGCAGGTGGTGCATATCGCCCTGTCAAAGCTCGCCCAGGAGGTCCTGCCGGCCTATGAACCGGACGACGGTCCTCTGACGCAAGAGCAACTCGCCGCCTTGCGGCGCGATGCCAAGGAGCGTCTCGCCAAGGGTGAAATCCTGTCGAGGCAGTCCCTCTTCGGATGAGCCGCGCCTGGCCGGCTCCGGCGGTTGGCGATATCGTCTGGTGCCGCTTCCCGGAACTTCCCGACCTTCAGCCGGGGCCGAAGCCGCGGCCGGCTCTGGTGATCGGCGTCGAGACTCGATCGGACGGCGTCAACGTGCGGGTGGCCTACGGAACCTCTCAGCGAGTCGATCAATTGCTCGCCGGGGAATTCTCCATCACGCGGAATTTTCACCCGCAGGCATTCCTGCTTGCGGGGCTCGCCGAGGACACCAAGTTCAATCTTGGAGAAGTCGTCGAGTTGCTCTGGCAGGATCGGTACTTCTGCGTTCCTCCGAGGCCGAAGCACGGGCAGACTCCGAAGCTCGGCACGCTGCACGCATCCGTGTATCAAGCTGCCGCAGCTGCCCACGCGGTGGTTCGGCGAGCGAGCGAAGACCGAGAGCGGCGGTAGTTCGAAGCCGCTCGCCGGGCCAGCAGCATGAGGCTTCTGGCCTACGACAATTCCCGGCTCCCTCTGTTCGGCACTTGAAAGGTCTCTTAATAAGGATCGGTCTGACGTACAAGGCCCGGTTCAGCGAGACGCGGGCGGCGTGCCTGGAGCAAGGTGGCGGTTCTTAGCGCACCAGGAGCAGGGAAGCCTACAGCTCGAGAATCAGGGCGTGTTCGACGAGCTCGTAGTCGACGACTGGCTGCACATTGAGCAGATGGATGAAACGATCTGGTGGATGCGGCTCGGAGACGCGAGGATCATGGTTACAGTGGTTGCAGGTGCGCGAGCAATCGTGGACATCGAGCGTGGTGCTTACGACGCGGTCAATGGCCAGACAACAGTTTCAGCACCGGATCAAACGCAGAATCCCACGTAATGGGACTGGCCTGGTTCTACGCGGCACCGAGCGTCTCGAAGTCGGCATCCGCGTCCACCACATTGAACGTTATATGACCATACGGGGTAGCCGGGCGCCGGGGGACTGCCGGGCGCCGCAAATCTAGCGTGCATTCGACCAAGCATTGACGCACCGCTTGACGACTTCGTCTCCACCAAGTTCGCAGGGCGCGATCGACAGACTGGTCGGCCCCGGCTGCGCGCGTTCGGCCAGCGAGCACCGGCCCCGGAGCGGGTCGACAATGCCCGCACCCGATTCCTGTCGCCGGCAGCACAGGAGCGACTGCCGGCCGTGGCGCGCGTCAGCGCGTGGCCCCACATGTACCTGCTGATCCAGATGGGCTGCGGCGCTCCTGCTCGCCATCGCGTCTGTCGCTTATTACTTCGCTCACTGACGAGGAGCATCGTTGGCGGAAGATATTTGGGCGGCTGGCTTGCGCAACCAAGCAAGAACACAGCAAGAACCGCTGCGGTCGCATGTCTACTCATCATCCCTTCCGGGCTCCCGCTCCCAGAACGCGCACCCCTGCGCCGGCACACCGACCACGCTGCGCCCGCCATCGCGCTCGCACAGCAGATGCCCGCCGTAGAACTGGCCGAGGAAGTGCGTGCAGGTCAGCTCCGCCGAACGTCCAGAACGGATCCGAGATACCGGTTTGCTCGATGCTTCGGATGAGTCGCAACGCGTGCCCGAACAGTTCGCTCGTCTCAGGCGGCAGAGCGACTCTTCTTTTCACCTCTATACGGATCTCGGGGACTTACAAGCGCCGCGAGCCAATGAGCGGGTGGGCGACCTTTGTCATGGGTGCGTAGTCCACACCCATCCAAGAGTATGGGCCGAAAGAGACAACAAGACGGTAGACTTTTCCGTAGGGAGACCGTAGGGCCGGCGGGTCCTGTCTGACCGGAGTGCTTGGGCCCGATGATCCTGGTCGAGATGAAGGCACGATGATTGGGGACTGGCTCTCGGTCCTGGGGCTGCTGTTCGGCCTGACCCTGCTGGTGCTGACGGTCGTCGCCGTCTTCTACCTGGTGGTGCTGGTCATCGACGACACGGTGCTCAGGCGGCACAAGAAGAAACGACGGCGCACCTTCGTCGATGACGCGATCGCCTACCGGATGAAGAAGATGGGCGAAACTGAAGCCCAGGCTCGAGTAGCGGTCGAGGGGCGCCTTACGATGATGATCCAGGAAACCATCATGCGAGACAAGTGATGGGCAGAGAGGTGAGGCATCGTCTGGCGTGGCACGACTGGGCGGGCTGAAGTGGGGCAATGATCGGGATGCCACCGGGCCAGGCGCCGCGCCTTCTTGTCGTCGAAGACGAGGCTGCCATCGCCGATTCGCTGCTCTACGTTCTGCGCGCTGACGGCTTTTCAGCTGATCATGTGCTGCTCGGCGGCGATGCACTCTCCGCACACCAGCAATCTGCCTACGATCTGATTCTCCTGGATGTCGGCCTGCCGGACATCACGGGTCTGGAGGTCTTGCGCCGGCTGCGGGCTGGTGGGGCGAACGTCCCAGTCGTATTCTTGACGGCGAGATCGGAGGAGCTTGATCGGGTCCTTGGCCTCGAGCTCGGGGCGGACGATTACGTCACGAAGCCCTTTTCGCCTCGGGAAGTGGCCGCCCGGGTGCGCGCCATCCTGCGGCGGGAGCGCCGTGGTCAAACAGCCTGCGGCAGCGGTCCCTGGAGGCGGGACCCCGAGGCGATGAGGATCAGCTACTACGGTGTGCCGCTCGACCTGACGCGCTACGAGTACGGCCTGCTCGACCTGCTGCTCTCGCACCCGGAGCGCATCTTCACGCGCGAACAGATCATGTCCCGCGTCTGGGCAGATGCACTCGATACGACCGATCGAACCGTCGACGCTCACGTAAAGACCATCCGGGCGAAGCTGAAGGCGATCCGCGTGGAAGACGATCCGATCCGGACCCACCGCGGTATCGGCTATTCGCTTGCGCCGTGAAATTCTGGGCGCGCGTCTTGCTGGGTTATTTTCTGGTGGTCGGCCTGGCCGGCTGGTTCGTGCTGAGGGTGTTCGTACGCGAAGTCAAGCCCGGCGTCCGTGAGGCAGTCGAGGACGTGATGGTCGACTCTGCGAACTTCGTGGCCGAGCTTGCGGCGGACGATCTGATTGCGGGACGGCTTCCGAACGGCCACTTTGCAGAAGCAGTGGCAGCCTACCAAAAGCGGAAGATCCGCGCATCGATCTGGGGACTCGAAAAGCTCTCGCTCGATTTCCGCATTTACGTTACCGACGGCAACGGAATCGTCCGCTACGACTCCTCCGGTGAGGCACTCGGCAGCGATTATTCGCGCTGGATCGACGTGCGGCGCACGCTGCAGGGCCAATACGGAGCGCGCGCGACTCGGACCGACCCCTCGGATGACGAAACGAGCACGCTGTTCGTCGCCGCGCCCATCTACTCCGGCCAGCGCATCGTGGGTGTTGCGACGGTCGCGAAGCCGGTGTCAGCTCTCAAACCAATTATCCGGCGTGGAGAGCAGGCCGTCTTGCGGCACGGCGCCGCCCTGCTTGCGGCGTCTCTGCTGGTGGGCGCCGGTTTCACCGCGTGGCTCACCCTCTCGATGAACCGACTGGTCCGTTATGCGCGGGCTCTGGCCGGCGGAGCGCGGGCGGAGCCCCCGTCGCGAGGCCGGGACGAGATCGGCGAACTCTCGCGCGCACTGACCGCCCTGCGCCAGGAGGTCGATGGACGCGCCTACGTGGAGCGGTACGTTCAGCATCTGACGCATGAGATGAAGAGCCCGCTCACGGCGATTCGGGGAGCCTCGGAGCTGCTTGCTGAACCGCTGCCCGATGCTGATCGAAAGCGGTTCGCTGAGAATGCTCGCGCTCAGATCGAACGGCTTGATGCGCTGGTCGAGCGGTTGCTTCGCCTGGCTCAACTGGAACAGCTGCAGAAGCTGGAGACCGTCGAACCAGTGTCTGTCGGCGCGCTCTTCTCGGATCTTGAACAGGCATTCTCTACGGTCGCCACCCGACGCGGTGTGCGTTTGCGTTTTTCGGTGGAAGAGCCTGTCAAGCTGAGCGGAGACCGCTTCCTGCTGGGGCAAGCTGTTTCGGCCTTACTCGAGAACGCCCTCGATTTCTCCCCCAGCGGCAGCACGGTCGAATGTACCGCCCGCCAAGAGGGGACGCGCGCTCTCATCATTGTGGACGATCATGGTCCGGGGATCCCCGATTACGCCAAGACGCGGATTTTCGAGCGCTTCTTCTCGCTTCCCCGTCCTGGCGGGGCGCCGCGCAGCACGGGGCTGGGCCTGTCGCTCGTTCAGGAGATCGCCGAACTGCATCATGGCACTGTGACGGTTGACTCGCGGCCCGATGGGGGCGTCTCGGCCGTTATTTCGGTTGCCGGTTGATCCCGACTTCGCTTCACCTGCGCTTCACAGCCGCTTCATACTGGCTTCGCCCGGCCAGCCGACAGTTGCGCCGTCTTCGATCAGGAGATTTTCGGGTGCAACGGCGGCTGCTTCTAAAATTTCTGGTGCTCGCGGCCGTTGGCCTGCTCCTAGCGATTCCGCTCGCGATGATCGAAGGAACGATCACGGAGCGTGTCACGTACAAGGACTCTGCAATTCAGGCCATTGCGGCCGCCAGCGCGGGTGCGCAGTTGCTGGTCGGCCCGGTGCTCAGCGTTCCCTTCCAGGAAGAATATGACGAAGAGGAAGCATCGAAACAGGAAAGCGACAAGCCGCGCCGGTGGGTCCGGCGCCGCAGGGAGTCCAGCGTTACGCTCCTGCCGAAACGCCTCAGCCTCAACGGGTCGTTGCAGACCGAGCGGCGCGCCTACGGTATCTACTCGGTGCCGGTATACGGGCTCCACGCCGTCATCGCGGGCGTGTTCGACGCCGCGGGGGACACCGATCTGTCTCCCCGCGGGCGAAATTCGACGATCACCTGGGGCCATCCCTCCCTGGTGATCGGGGTCACCGACGTAAGAGGCCTCGCGACGGAGCCCAGGCTTCAGGCCGGTTCAGACACGCTGACGGCGGTCCGCGGCACCAGCGGGACCAGCCTGCGTTCGGGGTTTCATGGACAGCTGCAGCAGACGGGCCTGCCTTCCACGGAAACGCCATTCGAGGTTCAAATCGATCTCATCGGCACCGAGGCGCTGTCCGTCGTCCCGCTCGGCGGGATGACGACTGCGCAACTGCGCGGCGATTGGGCCGATCCGAACTTCGGCGGCAGCTTCCTGCCCCGCCAGCGCAAGGTGGATCGTTCGGGATTCGAAGGCAACTGGGCCATCAGTGGACTGGCGAGCGGCGTGCAGCGAGAAGACTTAAGCGCCGGTGCGACAACGGCCGTCGGATCCCTTCCCTGCTTCACGATAAAGCTCATCGACCCGATTGACGTCTACCACCTCGCCGTCCGGGCAGTCAAATACGGATTGCTCTTCATAGTGGCAATCTTTGCGGCGTTCTTTGCTTACGAAGTGATCGCAACGCTCCCAATCCACCCCGTCCAGTACGTACTGGTGGGTCTGGCGCAGGCGATGTTCTTTTTGTTGTTACTCAGCCTCTCCGAACACATCAGCTTCGCGTTCGCCTATCTGGGAGCTGCGACGGGATCGGTGCTGCTGATTGTTGCCTATCTCGCAGCGGTGCTGCGAGGAACGGGCCGCGCATTGTGGGCCGGTGGCGCCCTGGCGCTTCTCTATGCGGCGCTCTTCGGCGTGCTCGAGTCCGAGCAAAACGCCCTGTTGCTCGGGTCGTTGCTACTGTTCGCTCTCCTGGCGGCACTGATGCTGGGGACGCGCCGGGTCGATTGGTACAGGATCGGCGCCTCAGAGAGAGCTTGACGCCTGAGCAGGCCCTCTGCCGAACCCGCAATGCGTCCACGGGTCGCCCTCTTCAGGTCGCTTTCGGCTCTGCGTCGCCCTTTCGGAAGGCGGCTTCTCCAGCGTCGGACACCTCGACCCACTTCGGGTCAGGCGAGGCCTTGGCGTCGTAGTTGTCGTGCCAGTTCCACCACTTGTACGGCGGGGTCTGGGGGTAACCCTGTGGCGAGTCCTCCCAAGTCTCCTGGCGGCCGAGCGGCGTGATGTCGAGATAGCTCCAGGTGGTCCCCATCGCCTCGTCGCCGCGGTTGTTGATGAAGTAGGTGCGGAACACCCGCTCGCCGTCGCGGAAGAACACGTTGTGGCCGTGCCATTCATCGACGCCGAAGTCCGCGTCGAAGCCGTCCGTGATGGTGTACCAGGGCATCTCCCAGCCCATTCGCGCCTTCAGGCGCGCGATGTCGGCCTGCGGCGCGCGGGAGGCGTAGGCGAGGGTGGTGTCGCGGGCGTTCAGATGGGCCAGGTGGGCGACCTGATCGGCACCCAGGGAGCAGCCGCGGCAGGCGTGCTCGGGCCAGCCGAACACCACGGGCTCGAAGAAGGCGCGATACACGATCAACTGACGGCGGCCCTCGAACAAATCGAGCAGGCTTACCTTGCCCCTGGGTCCGTCGAACTCGTACTTCTTGTCCACAACCAGCCAAGGCATCCGCCGGCGTTCGGCGGCCAGCGCGTCACGGGAGCGGGTCAAGGCTTTCTCCTTCACGAGGAGCTGCTGGCGCGCAGCCTCCCACTCCTGCTGCGACACGATCGGGGGCGTGGTCATCGTGAGTTGGCCTTTCCCGTGTTTCTTGTCGCTCTCTTTGCTCGTTGCCATCTCATTTCTCCTTTGTTTTCCGAAACAGACCGAGACGATTCGCTCTGAAAATGTTCCTGAACTTGCCGATGCACGCCGCCAGAATTCCTCCAGAGGATCCGGCTCCGGCGACCATCACTGCTGCGCTTGCGATGCATGCTGGGCACATAGGTTCGTCCTCTGATCGATATGACCGAGTGCATGGTGGCCATGTACAAACACTAATGCAGGTGTCGAACGACCAGGGAGTGACAAGTGTGGCGGGATTCCGATGGATTCGCTGATCACAGCCGCGGCACGCGCCTTCGTCGAACGGTCATAATCACGGCGTCATGATCTCGCGCGCCACCTTTTCGAAGGCGGGAACGAGGAGGCAATCTCAATGGCCCGGTTAGTCTCCGTCAACGTCGGGTTGCCGCGCGACATCGAGTGGCGCGGAAGAACGGTGCACACGGCCATCTGGAAGGACCCGGTACAGGGTCGTTGCCGCGTAAAGCGCCTCAACGTCGAAGGCGACGGGCAGGGCGATCTCGGAGGGCACGGCGGAGAACAGCGGGCGGTTTTCGTCTATCAGATCGAATCGTATCGCTACTGGGAAGAGCGGCTGGGACGGAGCGACTTTACCCACGGGCAGTTCGGCGAGAACTTCACCATCGAAGGGTTGCCGGATGACGAGGTATGCATCGGCGACCGCTACCGGATCGGAACTGCCTTATTCGAAGTCACCCAGCCCCGCACGACCTGCTACCGCGTCGGGATTCGCATGGACGAGCCGCAAATGGCTGCCCTGCTGACCTCCAGCGGACATCCGGGTTTCTACCTCCGCGTGCTTGAGGAAGGTGAGGTCGGCGCCGGTGATCCGATCCTCCTGATCACTCGAGGACCGCAGCGGATGACCGTCGCGCAAGTCAATGCGCTGCTGTACTCCTCCCATCACCCTCGCGATCAGCTCGAGCGGGTGCTGCGGATCCCGGCGCTGTCGCCGGGCTGGCGGTGGTCCTTCGAGGCGTTGGTGCGAAGCCAGGATGCCCACCCCGGCGCGACGGGCAATGCGGGTCTGGTGCCGGCAGCGGCTGCGCAGACGGCGGCGCCCGGGTTTCGTCCCCTGCGGGTTTCGCGGATCGATCGTGAATGCGCGGACGTGATCTCGTTGTCGCTGCAGCCGACCGATGGCAGGCAGCTCACGATTCCACTCGCCGGCCAATTCGTCGTGCTCCGTTTGCGCCCGAAGCCGGACGGCCCTGCGCTCTTCCGGAGCTATTCACTGTCCGGACCGCTTTCCGACGAGCAGTATCGCGTCAGCGTCAAGGTGGAGCCGAACGGCGCTGCGGGGAGCTACCTGAACGGCAACGTTCGAACGGGCGACATCCTGGATGTCAGCGAACCGAGAGGCAGCTTCACCTTGCAGCCGGGCGACGGGCCGGTGGTGCTCCTCAGCGCGGGAATCGGTGCAACACCCGTGCTGGCGATGCTGCATGCGCTGGTTGCGAGCGCTACGCCTCGGGCGGTCTGGTGGCTGCACGGTGCACGCGATAGCAAGTCCCATTCCTTCGCCACGGAAGTGCGACAGCTTCTCGGGAGGCTGGCTCGCGGGCGAAGTCAGATTTGGTACAGCCGGCCGGCTGCGGATGATCGACAGGGGCGCGAATACGACGCGACCGGTCGCCTGGGCATCGAGGTCCTCGACCGGTTGGGCGTCCCGCGGGGCGGCGACTTCTACATTTGCGGGCCATCGGGCTTCCTGGGCGATCTGCGCACCGGCCTGGCCGCCTGGGGCGTGCCTGCGGGCCGGATCCATGCCGAGCTCTTTTCCGGCGGCCCTTCGCTGACGCCCGGTGTGATCTCCATGGCGGCGCGCGCACCGCATCCTCCGGCGGGTACCCCTGGCACAGGGGCACTGGTGTCCTTCGCACGCAGCGGTATCGCCGCTCGCTGGCGCCTGGACGACCGCAGCCTTCTCGAGTTGGCCGAAGCGTGCGACGTGCCCGTCCGGTGGTCTTGCCGCACCGGCGTCTGTCACAACTGCGAGAGCGGATTGATCTCCGGATCGGTCACCTACGAGCCTGATCCGCTCGATCCACCGGCGCAGGCAAATGTCCTGATCTGCTGCTCCCGGCCGCAGGGCGACGTGGTGATCGACATCTGAGTGGCGTCGCCCGATGTCCGGCCTACCACGGATGGGGGCCGCGACAAGCCGGTTTCAGGTTCGAATAGCGGTAGATTTCAGGTTCATCTCGGCGTGGCCAGCGCGATCCAAGGCCGTCAGAATCGAACGCATGGGAGCTCTTGATCCAACCGCAATCACCTGGTCCATGACCACACGCAGCGGCGCGCTCGCGCGGGCGCAGGCGCGGGGTCACCGGTTCAACGGCCGGTGGGCCGACCGCGTGTCGCAGGTCGATTCGATCCAGCATCCCTATTCGGTCACGCACTGTGTCCGGTGCGGTGCGCCGCTGTTTGCCGAGTTCGCAAGAGTCGAAGATGAGACGAACCCGGCGATCGAGGCGGACTGCGCCGAAGCCCCGACGATCAGCCGCTAGTAGACCTCGTCTCTCCACCAGATTGTCTTTCTCCGGGGTGCGCCTGCGCCTTGCGAGTCAACCCCTACGGCGTGTCGTCCTATACCGTCCGGGTAACGGCTTTTGGACCAGCCACTCGGCCTACCCTGTCACGTAAAGACCACGCCGCGCGCACCTGAAACGGGCGATAGCTCTGTCCAGCCTGCTTCAGTCACTATTGGTCCTGCCAAGGCAACAGCCGGTAACGGCGACCGAACTGCTCCCCATGAAGATTCACGCCCTGACAACAGCGGTGGCCGCTCTTGTGTCTCTGATCGGCTCGCTGATGGCGAACGTGGCCGCCCGCGACGCGCTGCTGTTGGTCGCGGTGATCGCGCTTTTCATCCAGTGGCACGCTCAGCGCAGGCATCAAATGCGGGCCAATGAGCAGCGCGCGCTATTGGCCAGGATGCGTAACCTGTCCGAGGAGGCGGCGCTTCTGAGCTGCAACCAGGTTGCAACGAGTCATCCGGAGTTGCGCTGCGAGCTTCAGATTTTCGAGCGCACGATCGTGCGTTGCCTGGCCGATCTGCACCACGGCCGCGCGGGCGCCCCGTCCCTGTCCGTCATCCAGCGCTGCGTGACGGTTATCGCCCCATCGTTGCTGGCAGCGGTGCAGACCTACGATGACAAGCTCACGCTGCAGAGCGCGTGTCGCCAATTTCGACACATGAGCGAGAAGCTGTCCCCCAGGATCCCCGACGGCCTCTCGGCCGAGACCCAGTTCGCGTTCAACACGGAACCCTCGCATCATCGCAGATCGGCCCTGGTGTCCGGTTAGGACAGGGCCGAACCAAGGCGACACTTCGCGCGGCCGACGAGGCCGTCGGCGCGTGAGTTCTCCGACGCGCTTGCGCTCCCAGCCTTCCGAGATCACTTGATTTCAAACGTACACACATCGTGCCCGTCGGATGGCGTTCGTTTCCCGAACGCGGTTTCGATCGGAACCCAGACGATGGAGGTCGCGAACTGCGCCAATGTCCCCAACACATCCTCCGCGCGGACGCCCACGTGAAAGTCAGAAAATTTTCCGCTCAGCTCCACGGGTAGCGGGAAGCTCAAGAACTGCGGGGTTTTTGCGCGAGGCTGCAGGTACAGTTGGATGTCTTCCGCCTTGAAGTCCGCTTGCCCCTTGCCGGTGACCCGCATTCGGCTGGTGTCGATCAGGATGGTCTTCTCGGACATCCTGCCGTCGTTCAGTACAAAGCGTCCGATCGCACAGTTCACTTTGGACGCGCTCGACGAATCAACCGCAGGCAACAGCGCCGTCAGCACATTGACGGCCCATATGTCGATCAAGCCCGATTTCAGATTTTCCGGCCAAACGGCAAAATCGATGTGGCCGGTGCCGTGGCGAAGAAGCTCCGAGATGTACTGGGCGTGCGCCTTGACATCCACATCCACGCTGAGAATTCCGTGCATCTCGGTCTTCGGGTCGATGCGGCGAGCCAGAATGCCGTAATCGAAATGGTTGATGACGATGCGCAAGCCGGCCCCGACCCTGGTATCACGGGGTTTGAATCCAAGCCGCAGCGTCGCCGAGCCACCCGGCACATTGACGACCACGGGGCCGATCACGGCGAGGCCATTTTCCAGTTTCGCCTCGAGTTTGCCGTTGCCCAGCACGTCGTGCCCGGAAATGACCTGGCCCACGTCCACCGTCAAATAGGCGTTCTGCCGCCGCAGCGCTTCCGGGCTCAAGATGTGCTGCACGCGGTTGCTTTTCTGGGAGGCCTGTTCCTCCAACGCGTCCATGGAAAGTTGTTTGCCGCCGGCGTCCGGGTGGGGTCCTTCCGGCGACCAGTCAACGAGTCGGAAATCGTCGAGCTGGATCGTCGGCGCCGCCAGGACCACATCGACGCGAGGTGGAGCAAGGGTCGTATCGATCCTGGCATGTCCCGTGAGCCGGCTCGCGCCCACCTGCAGCAGCAGCGACAGCAGTTCATAGCCGCTGCGCGATGTCCGGAACTTGCCCGAAGCCGACCATGGACCCCAGGGCGGCAAGGCGGTGTGCGCCAGCGCATTCAGAGCGTCCAGGCGGCTGCCTTTCAGGTCGAGCGCGAACTCGATCTCCCGCTCTGATAAGGGTCGGTCGATGTTGCCCGACAGCGCGACGGAAGCACCGGACGCGCTCGCGTCCAGTTCAAACGGAATGGGCAGCACCGGATTGATGAGGTCGGCGGCCTTGGCGGTTTGTATGCCGATGGACAGGGGTATCTGGTCGACCGATCCATGCAGATCCAGGTGCACGGGGGCTCCCGCCGATGAGGCCAGATCGCCGTCTTCGAGCGCCACGCGAATTTGCCCGCCGGTATTGGCGTCCTTCAAAGTGAAGTGACCGCCCTGGAAGTCGACCGTCAGGTTCGATTGCGCCACCACTTGCCCCAGGCGGCTCGAATGCAGATCCAGCAGGACGCGCAGGTGATCGATCCCCGCGTCGATGTTGCGCGCGATGCCCAGCTCTTTGAGGAGTCTGCCGATGTCCAGGTCATCGGCCGACAGCCACACGGCGGAATGCGGCTGCTGGGTGCGCAGGTCGAGCAGGATCGCGCCAGCAAAATCGATTCCGGCCACATTGGCCGCAAAGGGAGACGCGTTCATCATGCCGTCGCGAATCTGCCCGTCGAAGCGCAGATCGCGCACGGCGAACGGTGAATTGGTCGCGATGCGCTGGACCCGCACCGCGATGTCGGCGTCGGCCAGACTGACCCCCTGCGGCAGGATGGGGATGTCGATCAGGTTCGCGGCGGCGCGTGCGGGCGAATGCGCATCCACATTTTTCGCCGCCACCAGCGTTTGAAGCTCTTCCTCGTCGATCAGGTCGGCTGCCAACTTGACTTTTGTCAGCGACTTGCCCTGATCGGAGCTGCGCGCTACGTCCCCGGACAAAGTGCTATGCCCCAATTGCAGGGCGAAATCGGGCACGCGCCAGCCGTGGCTGTCAGCGTGGAAATTGCCGTGCAGGCTGACGGGCGCGTCCGCCTCGGGCTTCAGGCCGAGCCAGCCTGCGATTTCGCTGGAATGGGGCGCCGACAACTCGAACGCCACATCCGATCCGGCAGTCTGCGCAGCCGGCTGCAGCACGGCGCGAATCCGGGCCCGGGCGCTGCCGGCGCGCAATTCAAAATCGATCGGCGCGTGCGCTTGCTGCAGGATGTCGGTCAACGCCGCGCCGCGCAGGCTTGCTCCGAACGTTGCCCCCAGCATCGAGCCGCGCGCCTCGGCCCGCAGCTTGCCGCCGGCCGGCAGCGCCAGCCGCAGATCATCCAGAGAGAACTGGACCGGGCGTGCACCGGCTGCGTTGCCATAGGTCATGCTGCCGTGGTGCACGTTCAGCTGTACCTGCAGGCTTTCCATCAGCTCCGATCCACGGTCGCCTCGCGCCGCAAGGTGCAGATCGAAACGGCCCAGGGTCCCTTTGACATCGGGCGCCCCGAACAGCAGACCGGCCAGACCGCCGAGAGTGGAATCGTGCGTAGTCAGCGCAAGATCGAAACGGGGCGGCGTAGCGGTGGCGTCGGCGCTCGCGTTGCCGGACAGCGCTACGTCCGCCACCGTGCCTTGCACCGGCATCGTCAGGCGACCGTGCTCCAGCTTCAGGTGCAACGTCGCGCCATGCACCGAGCCCGGCAGGCTCAGCCATTGCCCGACCTGCAAGGTCAGATCGGCGTCCGCGCGATTCAAGTCGTTCAGGCTGAAAGTCGCCCGGGCGAGCTCCCGATAGACGTCCGCAAGGCCCTGCGGCGGTTTGTCTTGCGCGACCGGCTGCTCCGTCAGGAAGGGGCGCAAGTCCAGCACCGGCAACGTCAGATCGCCACGCACTCTGGGGCGTTCGCCGCTGTAGTCCACATCGAGGGATCCATTCAGCGTGGTGTTGCCCATGACGCCGCTCAAATTGGTCAGCACGATGTGGCCCGGGGAGTACTGCACGATGCCGGCGATGCCGGTTTGGCCGACCGCCGGCAGCCGGGTCTGCAGCAGGCGTTCGAATTCGCGCAGCTCTTCGGTGCCCAGACCAAAGCTGATGGAGCCGGTGCTGCCGGACACGCTGCCCTTGAGCGACAGGCGCGAGCTCAGAAATCCGAGCGTCAGGTCGATCGGCCATGGCTTGTCGAAGCGCGCCAGCTCCGCCAGGGTGCCGGCCGTGAATTCCAGCTTATAGGGATAAGCCTTTTCGACCGTTCCGTTTAACGATGCCGTAAACGGCTGGCCGGCCGGGAATTGCGCGACCAGCGATTGCAGCTCGAAAAAGTGACTCTTCCCCTCGGTCCCGGTGAATTCCACGTTCAACTCGTCCAGGGACACGCGCTTGATTTCGAGGCGCGCGAGCAGTTCCGCAAATTCCCGGCTGAAGGGTTGTTCCGGCCCGGACGCCCGCGCTCCTTGCTGTTTCAGATCGGGCGCACTGAACGTCCAGTTGTTGCCGCCTTTTGCATGCGTCTGCAAGTGCAGATGCACGTTGCTGCCGGAGAGCTCCTCGATTTTCAGGCGCGAGCGCAGTAACGGCCACAGATCCAGCACCAGGTGAACCTCGCCCAGGCCGACAAATTCCTCGCCCGCGAAGCCCGCCGCGTTGGCAACATGCAATCCCCGGATCACCAGATTCGGATGGGCGGATATGGCGATTCGAACCGGGCCATCGAGTCGCACCTCGCGTCCCAGGCGTTGCGTCAGCGTCGCGGCGGTTCTGGCACGCAGACCGGAGGTGTCGATGGAAACTCCGACCCAGGCGACGTACAGGAAACCGGCCAACAGAAAGGCGACCAAGGTCGCCGCCAGACGCAGCGCACGGTGGAGGCGAAGAAAGTTGACGATGTTCGACGGGGAGAACGCGTTCAATCGCCCGTGCGTTCCTTCGGCGATCGGGTGGGGGGAAATTCCGCCGGCGCGGCGTCGTCCATCACGACCGTATTGCCCTCGCTCCAGGGAGCGCGCTGATAGTCGAACGGCTTGACCGCCAGGCGCGGCTTCACCACCTCGAAGAAGGGCGAGATGTCGAAGTCGCGGGGCACATACAGGCTGTGGTGGCGAATGCGCCACAGTTCGCGCACCTGGTCGGCGCGGCCTGGATTGCCGTCGTGCTTGCGCGTGATGACCGGCAGCACGGGGTAGCGGACCACTCCGAACGCCTGTGCGATCAACGTCGAGCAGATGGCGCGCGTCGCGTCGCCGCTGCCGAGGTCGATCAGGCGGCGCCGCAGCCGCGCCGGCACGGGAAGCGGGAGGAGGTAGCGGGCTAGATCGAACGAGTTCTTCAGGTCGTATTGGTAGCCAATACGCTCGATCATGTATCGAACCAGGCGTTCGCGGTCCGGCTCGGTCAGCCTGACCGGGCGGCAGATGCGCACGCGGAAGTTGCTGTAGGCCGACAGCGGAACCGCGCGCACGCCTTCCAGCACGTCGGCCTCGATCAGCGTGGCCGGTTCACCCTTGACCGAAGGCAGTTCCCGACGCGGACCGACATAGAGGGCGGCGTGGGACCACATGGATTGCGTCAGGTACTTGATCGCCGCGCTCATCCGGGTGTTGCCTTCGACCAGCAACACGTCGCCGGCCTCGAGCGTTTCGGCCACCAGCCTTGCGTCGGCAATGCTGCCGCCGGGTTTTCCGATCGGCTCCGAAAGATAGGCCGCGATGCCTCGTCCGACGAACTCGAACACGGTGTCCCTATCGACCGTCCAGCAGGATCAGACCATAGTATCCGGCTTTTACTTCCTCGAAGGGAACCGGGGTCTCGCGAATGGATTCCGACTCAAGCCTGACCACTTTTTA
>Ga0210408_10001105_pt1 | contig 29553 bp, 22 predicted proteins | sample IncBWH4MmetaG_FD_155471 | JGI IMG/M metagenome (GOLD analysis project Ga0210408, IMG submission 155471) | Forest soil microbial communities from Barre Woods Harvard Forest LTER site, Petersham, Massachusetts, United States - Inc-BW-H-4-M | ecosystem: Environmental > Terrestrial > Soil >... | reverse complement strand
GCAAAATGATTGCACCCCAAAGCTAACCCGATTGATCCCAGCCGCGACCCAAGCCGCCGCCTTCTGCTCAGTTACGGTCTCGGGATCAGCCTCCAAAGTAACTTCCGTAAGCTCCGCAACAAAGTTGCAGCGCACAGCATCTACAATCCGCCGCAGGTGCGCGGGATCGAGCAAACTAGGCGTCCCCCCGCCAATATAAATTGTATCCACGACCGAATCCGCAATTGCCGCAGGCAAAGCAATCCCAGCCGCCTCATAAAGCCGCCGATGCCCAGCAATTTCTCCGCAAACGCAATTCACATAAGGCGCAAACCGCGCCGAAGACACCACCCCCGTGTGGAAGTTGCAGTAAGTGCACTTCGTCTGGCAAAACGGCACCTGCACATAAATCCCCAGCGTTTTCATGCCTCGCAAATCTAACATACGGCTCCGCAGTTTACGCACGGGGATGGTGTCATCCTGAGGGCATCCGACAAGGATCCCCGAAGGACCTCGACGGACACTATATTCACGACATACCGGCTCCAACGCGCTCATCAACGCTTCGACGCTTCCACTCGCACAAAAATCTTCCTCTCCCGCGGCCCATCAAACTCACAAAGAAATATCCCTTGCCAAGTCCCCAAAACCAATTTCCCCTCCTCCACAAAAATCACCTGGCTAGCCCCCACCATCACGGCCTTAGCATGCGAATCCGTATTCCCCTCCGCATGTCGGTAAGGCCCGGACCGCGGCACCAATCGATCGAACACGCCCTCCAAATCCGCAGCCACGTCCGGGTCCGCATGCTCATTAATCGCCACACCCGCCGTAGTATGCGGCACATAAACATAACAAACGCCGCTAACCACGTCCGACTCCGCCACGAAGCGTTCCACCGCCGTAGTCACATCAACAAGCTGCGTCCGCCGCCCCGTCTTCACCCGCAAAGTTTCCATCGAAACTCTCTCCTGCCCTCACTCAAGTCTAGCATTCACACTTCTGCAAAATTCTCCGTGCTCTCTGTGCGCCCTCTGTGTGCTCTGTGTTAAATTCTTCCCGTTTCCGATCCCATGGCCAATCGCCTCCAAGACAAAGTCATCCTAATCACCGGCGCAGCCCAAGGCATCGGCTTCGCCTGCGCCCGGCAAGCCGCCGCCGAAGGCGCCTCCGTAATCCTCGCCGACATCCAGCAAGACCGCGGCGAAAAAGCCGCCGCCGCAATCCGCAACGAAGGCTACCGCGCCCAATTCCATCCAGTAGACCTCCGCGAAGAATCCCAAGTCGCCGCGCTGTTCGACCACACCATTCAAACCCACAAGAAACTGGACGGCCTAGTCAACAACGCCGGCTGGTTCCCCCGCGCCACCCTCGAGCAAACCACCACGCAGCTTTGGGAAGAAGTCCTGAACGTGAACCTCCGCAGCGCCTTCTATTGCTGCAAATACGCCGTTCCCAAGATGCGCGAAGCCCGCGCCGGCAGCATCGTCAACATGGGCTCCATCTGCGGTATCCAAAGCCTGCCCAACCTGGTCGCCTACGGCGCCGCAAAAGGCGGCCTGCTCACCCTCACTCGGACACTAGCCGGGGCCCTCGCGCCACATCGCATTCGCGTCAACTACGTAATTCCCGGCTGGGTCTTCACCGAAGGCGAACTAGCCATCCAAAAAGGAGAAGGCCGCACCGAAGAAGACCTTCGTCAAGCCGGCGAAAAATTAGCCTTCGGCCGCGCCCAATCTCCGCAAGAGACCGCCTACGCCGTCGTCTACCTGCTAAGCGACGAATCCGCCCAAGTAACCGGCACCACCATGCACCTCGACGCCGGCGCCTCGACCCTACCAATCCAGCCCGGCACCTACCCCGGCTAATTTTGGGCCTGACCTGTAGCGCAGGGCGGAGTCTTCGCAGCCCTGCGGCTTTTCGCCAGCACGAGCAAAGATCGACCTCGCGAGTGTACCTTTCACAAACCCACCGCTCATCTTCTACGCCAAATCCCCTCGATTCCTTGTACGCTCATATTTCCAAAGCCCGGAGTCAGCTGATAACCGCCAAGGAGCTAATTCCGATGCGACGTCTCCTCACCCTACTATTCTTGTCTTTGTCTCTAGCTCTGCCCCAAAACCCCGCCCAAACCGAAGGCGACGAATCCCAAATCATCGCCTACGAAAATCTCTGGAACCAAATGCAAATCGCCCACGACGCCAATGCCATGGAACAAATGCTCGACCCCGATTTCATTCTCACCGACTACGACGGCTCAGTTCTCACCAAAGGCCTCTTCCTGGCCTCCATCCGCGACAAATCCAACCAACTCACCGTCGAAGTCTCCACCGACATGAAGCTCCACCGCCACGGCGACACCGTAATCGTAATCGGCGCCACCCGCGAAAAAGGCACCCTGAAAGGCAAACCCTACGAACACCACGGCCGCTTCACCGACACCTGGATCAAGCGCGATTACCGCTGGCTCTGCATCGCCAGCCAGCTAGCCCTAATCCCTAAGTCGTTGTGAAACTACTGAAAGGGAGAACGAACATGCGGTGATTACACTCGACTCCTCTATGGGCGCGATCGATCTAGGCCACGGCTCACCACAGCGAGGCCACTGGCTCTTCTTTGAACACCGGCGAAGGCCCTCCCTTATTAGTTAGGTGAATGGCGTTCAAGAAAGGCTTGGCTTCTGGATCGAACGTCACGGTGATGCTTCCACCCTTCCCCGCCGACCCATCAAAACCATTGCGTCCATCTAAGCCGTCCCTACCGCTGTTTCCACTGGGCGTTCCAATGCCACCGGAGCCGCCTCGGCCCCCGCGGCCGCCCCGTCCCCCCGATCCCGCCGGACCTCCGTCAGCTTTCACCCACAGCGCACCTCCCTGTGGATCGACCAGATACAGTCTTTGTTTTCCTGCCGACGAAACACTCACTTGCAGGAGCGGGTGCGGCCCGGATCGCAATGTGACGCGCACTTGCACCGCCGGCGCATCTCCCCCATTCCCTCCATCCTGGCCATTTGAGCCGTCAGTCCCGTTCGTGCCGTCTCCGCCGGGCGCAGGATTATTCGGATCCATCGAGCCCATGCTACCGCCGGTGCCGTTCATTCCATCGCTGCCGTTCATGCCGCTCGATCCGCTGCTCCCCGAGAAATTCGCCACGAACGTGTAGTCGTACGTGATGGGTATGTCGAGCTCCGTGCGCAGATCCGGATGGCTGGGCACCGTAATGGTCATATGCGCCACCTTCCCATCGCTCTTCCTCGGATCGTGCGGCAGCGATACGTTGCCCTTCTTGTCGTAAGTAACCACCGTTGGCATCACTGCAATATCGTTCCACAGAACCTTCCCACCGCCTTTTCCCTCTGTCACCAAAATCTTGCCATCCGGCTGTGTGAATTTCACCACCAGTGCCAACTTCTCTCCCGGCGCGATCGCGGGACCCTTAGGCAAGCTGGCCTGCATCGACGACACCGCAGTCTTAGCCAGATAAACCCTCATCCCCAGCTTGACCTTCATCGCCGTGCACCCACCAAGCCCAAGCAATGCGACCAACGCCAAGCAAACCGCCAAGCGCTTGCGAGTCAACTGTGGAACGTGAAACATGTCGGAGATATATTCCGCTTCATTGGCAGGTCGAATGAGCAGCATTGCCTACGCTCCCGGGTGCGGAACCCCTCACTCGGACGTGCTGAGCTGTAGGCACAGGTACAGTTCTAGACCGCGGAACTCTACGTCCCAAATGCCACCGCGTTCATTATTCTTCGCGGTAGTTCAAAAGCGGCTTCTGATCAGCAGGGATAGCCGATCTATATGTCATCGATTTGAGCTGTGACTGCAAGTCCGCCTTCGCGGCGGCGATCACTTCCGGATGCTCGTAGAGATCAGCTCCAAGCAGCGCCAGCGACTTGGCGGAGATCAGCATGCCCTCCTGGCCGATACTCATTCCCGCCGTTGCCGCCGCCTGCCACGTGTGCGGCCCAACGCCCGGCACAAACGTGGCCGAACGGAAGCCGATCGTTGGCACAACCCAGCTGACATCTCCTACGTCCGTCGAAGCCGCTGGCGCATTCGGATCCGCTGGCCGCAGCGGCATGATTGTGCTCGTTTTTTCAAAGTGTCCAGCAGCATTCGCAGGCAAGCTCTTCTGCAATTCCTCCGCAAACTGCCTCTCCGCCGGTGAATAGGTAAAGCCGCCGACCTCCTCTATCTCTTTCTGCGCAAGTGCGGCCAGCGGCCCGTTCGGCAGTATATTCGCATCCGAGCTGATGATCTTCACGTCGACGCTCGTGTCCGTCATCATCGCGGCGCCACGCGCGCACTTCAGCACCCGTTCCCAAATCTCGCTGAGTGCCTCCCCAGATGGGCTTCGCGCCATTAGAAAAACTTGCGCCAGGTCCGGAACAACGTTGGGCGCGACGCCTCCCTTCGTAATGATGTAGTGAATTCGCGTGTTCGCCGGAACATGCTCGCGCAAGAATTCCACGCCGTTTCCCATCAGCATCACACCGTCCAGCGCCGAGCGTCCGCGGTCCGGCGCCATAGCTGCGTGGGCCGCTACGCCATGAAAGGTAAACTTTGCGGAGGTGACTGCGAGCCCGCCTCCATTATTGACGCCGTTCTGATTGGACGGGTGCCAGTGGAGTACAACGTCCACGTCTTTGAAAAGCCCCGCGCGCACCATGTAAACCTTGCCAGACCCACCCTCTTCCGCCGGTGTGCCGTAGTAGCGCAGCGTCCCTGCAATATGCTTACTCTCCATGTGCTGCTTCAGCGCCAACCCTGCAAGTGCCGCCGCCGCCCCCAGCAGGTTGTGGCCGCAAGCGTGGCCTGGCGCTGCATCCACCACCGGCTTTCGGTCCGGCGAAGCCTCTTGCGAGAGGCCCGGCAGCGCATCGAACTCGCCGAGAATGCCGATCACCGGCTGGCCGGAACCGTAGCTCGCAACAAACGCCGTGGGCATATCCGGCATCGGCGTCTCGATTTTGAAACCGGCTGCTTTCAGCTGTTGCTGCAACAGCGCCGAGCTCTTCTGCTCGTGATAGCCGAGCTCCGCAAAATCCCAGATCTGTTTCGAGACCTGCTGGTATTGCGCCGCGTTCCTATTCACCAGCGCGATGATCTGCTTGTGTTCACCCGAAGCCGCGCCCGACGACTGGGCCACCAAACAAATTGGCACGCCTAGTGCCAGCGCTATCACCACCGCGAGCCGGTCGATTCCCCTCATAAAACCTCCCATTTCAATGCTCAGCGCGCAACCCGAACACCCCGAACGCGCGGCCCATTTTCCTTGAGCTTCGCCTCAAGCACAACAGCGCGGTGTAAGAAACCGCAGAACCATGCAGTCACATTGCCTCGAGCCACCTGCACCTAAACCGTCCCTCCGACCAGTTGTCCTGGCGTACTCCTTCGCGTAACGTAGTCCACGACACTTGGTCGCCAAGGCGACGAAGCGCTGCGGCGGCTCAACTCACTCGCCACTTCAAGGCGACGCCGACGGAAATAAGATCCGGGCCCAAGAGCGAGAACAACCTCCCGCCAAGCCCGCCGACCGACAGCCGCCCCAGCCACCCACAATGCATTTGCCAACGCTCTCGATTGATTTTTCCTCCCGCTCGAATCCTCGCCCGCCGGACTCCGGCGGGCAAAACCAGCATTCTCATACTCTTGCGGACTCTTTTTCTCTCTTTGCGCTCTTTTTTCGCATTCGCGTCGTTTGTTTTCAAGAGGTTGCACGCTCTTTTGCAAAAACACCCGGGGGGTGGGGTACCTCTGGGACAACTCTGTGCCCTCTGCGACTCTGCGTTATCGCTTGCCGTCGATGTGCCCACCCTTTGTTTTCATACTCTTACGAATCGCCTCTCACACCTATCGATTTGCAAACCTCATTGTTCCATGCACTTACGAATTGCTTTTTTCGCAACTCCTTTGGATTCACATCGATGCAAATTGCCGGGGGTGGTACCCCCTCATTGCCCTCCATGCTCCGCCCTCAGCAGCGTGCCTCGCGCCTTCCGGCGCGCAACTCGCGCAGTCGCACCCGCCTTTCGACTCTCAACTGTTCGACGACTTCCCTTCCACAATGCTAAAATCCATCCGATACCGCTATGACCACTCCTAAGACTCTCTACCAAAAAATCTGGGATAGTCACGTTGTCTACGAAGAGCCCGCCAACCCCGCGCTCATTTATATTGACCGCCACCTCATCCATGAAGGCACTTCACCGCAAGCCTTCGCTGGCCTGCGTGCCGAGGGCCGCAAAGTCCGCCGCCCCGATCTCACCTTCGCCGTGATGGACCATTCCGTTCCCACCAAAGATCGCACCCTGCCTATCATCGACACCGACGCGCGCCTACAGTTTGAAGCGCTCGAAAAAAACTGTCGCGAATCCGGCGTGCGTCTCTTCGACATGCACAGCAAGCATCAAGGCATCGTGCACATCATCGGCCCGGAGCTCGGCATCACGCAGCCGGGACAAACTATCGTCTGCGGCGACAGCCACACCTCCACGCACGGTGCCTTCGGCACGCTAGCCTTCGGCATAGGCACCAGCGAAGTCGAACACGTGCTCGCCACCCAGTGTCTCGTGCAATCACGCTCCAAGACGCTGAGCATCGTCGTCAACGGCAAGCGCCCCGCCGGCGTCACCGCCAAGGACATCATCCTTGCCATCATCGGTAAAATCGGCATCAGCGGCGGCACCGGCCATGTTGCCGAATATCGCGGCGAAGCCATTCGCAGCCTCTCCATGGACGGCCGCATGACCGTCTGCAACATGACCATCGAAGGCGGCGCGCGCGCCGGCATGGTTGCGCCCGACGAAACCACGTTCGCCTATCTGGAAGGCCGCCCGTTCGTCCCGCGCGGCAAAGCCTTTCAGGAAGCCGTCGAGCGCTGGAAGCAACTCCGCACCGACGACGGCGCAACATTCGATATGACCGTGGAGCTAAACGCCAAAGACATCGCCCCGCAAGTTACCTGGGGCACCAATCCCGGCATGGTCACGGGCGTGACCGCGCGCGTTCCCGACCCTCATTCCTTCAGTGACCTCAACGATCAGAAAGCCACCGAGCGCGCCCTGATTTATATGGGCCTCAAAGCCGGCACGCCCATCGTGGACATTCCCATCGATCGCGTCTTCATCGGCTCTTGCACCAATTCCCGCATCGACGATCTCCGCGCCGCCGCACACTTCGTCGAGGGTAAGCACGTCGCACGCAACATCAAGCAAGCCTTGGTCGTGCCCGGTTCGCGCGGCATCAAAGCCCAAGCCGAAAAAGAAGGCCTCGACAAAATTTTCACCGCCGCCGGCTTTGAATGGCGCGATGCCGGCTGCAGTATGTGCATCGGCATGAACGCAGACGTCCTGCCGCCCCACGAACGCAGCGCCAGCACCTCCAATCGCAATTTCGAGGGCCGCCAGGGCAAAGACAGCCGCACCCACCTGGTAAGCCCGCTAATGGCCGCCGCCGCCGCAATAGCAGGCCATTTCGTAGACGTCCGCGACTTCGACGTCACCCCAGTAGAGTGACGTCGTGCCAATGGACACCCACGGATTGCGCCAAGAACATGTAGGCAAACACCTGCGCCTGGAGCTCGCCAGCGGAGAGGTGGACGAAATCAAATTGCTGGACGTAACCGTGTGCGATCCGCCGCAGCCCTGTTGCGGCATCATGTACACCGTGATCGCCACAAATCGACCGCGCGCTGGCAAGGAGCAAGGCGGGACATACTGGACGGCATTTGGTGAAATCGAAAAGTTTCAAGTGCTCGGAGACTGAAACGCATGCAACCGTTTTCAACCCATACCGGCAAAGTGATTCCGCTCGACCGCGTCAACGTCGACACCGACCAGATGGTGCCCAAACAATTCCTGAAAGCGTTGACCCGCGAAGGCTTCGGCCGCATCCTCTTCTACGACTGGCGCTATCTGCCCGCCGAAAAACCGAATCCGAATTTCGTGCTGAACTTCCCCCGCTACAAAGGCGCATCGATCCTGCTGACGCGCGCCAACTTCGGCTGCGGCTCCAGCCGCGAACACGCCCCGTGGGGAGTAAAGGACTACGGCTTCCGCGTAATCCTCGCGCCCAGCTACGCCGACATTTTCTACAATAACTGCTTCAAGAACGGAATCCTGCCCGCCGCCCTGACCGAAGAACAAATAGAAGAATTGTTCCAGCGCACCGAAAAAGAAGAAGGCTATTCGCTAACAGTAGACCTGCCGAACCAAACCGTAACCGACAACCACGGCCTGAAATACAATTTCGATATAGTCCCGTCCCGCAAAGAAGTCCTCCTAAAGGGCCTGGACGATATCGGCACCAGCCTGCAACACGAACCCCAAATCACCGCCTACGAAAAAGCTCACGCCGCCACCGCCACCATGTACGAAGCCGTGGATGTAAAGAACTACTCCAACGGACGATGACGGGAAGTGGTTTGTAGGCGCACGATAATATCGTGCCCTATGCCCCGAACCTCTGGAAAAAACCGACACGTCTTATTGAGAACGAATCACAAGGCAGGCACTGCACGCAGATTAAAAAATCCGCGAGGCCCTTGCGGGCCTCGCGGATGGACTGGCTAGTGGTTATTGTGGTGTCTAGAAATCGACAGTAAGGCCGAGCTGCAAGCGCCGAGCCTGATTGCCCTGCACGTTTCCGCCGCAGCCTAGGACGCCCCAGGTACTTGTGTCGAAGCCGTTGAAGCAAGGATCGGCAGGCTGCATGTGATTGAGCACGTTGGTGAAATCAAAGTGCGCGGAAGCGCTGATCCGTTCCGTAAACCGGATTCTCTTGCTGAGGCCCAAGTCCAGGTTCCAGAACGGCAGACCTCGGGCCGCAAACCCGCCAATCTGTCCATCCAAGCCGAGAATGGGGTTGCGAACCGGATCGCCGAAGATGCCACCAGTAGCCGGGCAGGATGCGTCAGGGTTGGCCAAAACGTTTTGACCAGCTCCGGCGGTGCCGCAGACAGTGCCGAACGTGTTCTGATGGCGGACAGCGGAGTAGTTCAAGGCTTTGCCCACGATCATATTCTCGTTAGCGCCCACGTAAGAAGTATTGCATTCGCCGAAGGTTCCGCAGTCGCCGTTTGCGGTGGCAACCTCAACTGGGAAGCCACTTCCGTAAACGAAGAGCGGGGAGATACTCCAGCCACCGAGTACACGGCCGAGCACTCCCTTTTGGCTTTCGAAGAACGGCGGGGAGTAGTTGAAGAACAGGTTGAAATTAAATTTCTCGTCGTAGGACTGCACACCGTAGTTGTTGCGTATGTTAAATGGATCGACGGTGGAGAATGCGCTACTCGCCTGGACCGTGTTTCCGGTTCCCAAGGCCTTAGACATGGTGAAGTTGGTCTTCATAGTCAGGCCGTGCCAGTTCGTCACCGTCAACTGCAGATATCCGGCGTTGTAGTTGCCGTAGCCGTTGCTGATGGTGGTGGCCAGGGACGGCGTTTGGCCATTGGCCCCGAAAGGGGTATTGAAGGGATCGCTGGTGAAGCTCCGGCCGAAGGTAAAGGAGCCGCCATTGGAGACTGCGGCCCAAGCATCGAACGGGTCCGAGATCCCCATGTTGCCAAGGCTATTGGCTACGAAGGCGGCCGTACAATTTGGAGCCGCGGCACTTACTGTTTGCGACAGCTGTACCGTGCTGCAGTAGCCAGAAGTTGGTCCTCCCAATGATGATTCAAAGAACGGCTGGGTCGGTATCGTCTGGAGGTAGGCGGTAAATGCCGGATTCAGGGCCCCGCTCTTGAGTAATGGTGCCGGGGCGTTCGTGCCGTAGTTAGTGTTGACCATCACGTTCTTCCAGGCATTGGCAAAGCTCTGTCCACCCAGGGTCATCATGTAGGGTACCGAAGTAAAGCTATAATATTCGACCTCATTCTTGATTTTGCGGCCGATGTAGCCACCTTCGGCAAGGATTTTCGGACCAAACTGGTGCTGGACGCTGAAAGTGAATTCATCCGATCTGTTCGGTTTGAAATTGGGGTCGAAGGTTTCGCCCGCGCCAGTGGCGACGTCGTTGACGCCGGGATACCACGGCAGAGGCAGGGCCTGAGACGGCAATGGCAGCGGCGCGTTTACGCCATCCACACCGACGCGGAAGGCCGTCAGCGGAGTGGTCAGGTTATTGGCAGTGCCGCAGGTTCCGGTCCTGGTGGGACCGCTGCACGTAGCCGGTTGCAGCAATCCGGGGGTGAGGAGCGGAACCAGCAGGGGACTGACGCCATTGATGCGCCCAAAGATACGCGCATAGCCACCGCGAACAACGGTATCCTTCATGAGGTTCCAGGCGGCTCCGATGCGCGGGCTGATTCCGCCGTAGTACGGGTCATAGGGATATTTGGAGTGGCCGTCAACATTGCGAATGGTGTTAAAACCGAGCACTGGAGCGAAGGCTTGGCCTATGAGCGCAGCCTGTTTCACATTGTTAAAGTATTGCTCGCCGCTCACGATATGGTTTTGCTGATCCACCATAACGGTCTGGAACCCCCCGGTGGTCTCGTAGGGAGGCATTTCGACCGTATAGCCAATGCCGTAGTTCAAGGTGAACTTCGGCTTCATACGCCAGGAGTCATTCCAATAGACGCTATAGGTGGGTATGACGCTGCTGGCGCTAACCGCTGGCGATGATAGGCAGCCGGAGGTAGCAGCGACACCGGAGATAGCACACGACTTGATGGGGTTGAGGGGTAAGCCTGAGGTGAGCGAGCCCAAGCCGCGGCTGAAAAGGCCCTGGCTCGAATCCACCATGCCGAGAACCATGGAGTAGAGATTGCCATACTTGGAACTGCTCAACCCGCCAGGGTTGTAGCCGGTCATGCTAATGTTTTGGCCGATGAGAGGAGTCGCACCGCCCTCCCCGATCAGATACTGCTCGTAGGTGTTAATGCTTGTGCCGTTGTCATTCCGCTTATGGGTGTCAAAGTTGCGCTGATAGGAGCCGCCAAACTGGAAAAGGTGGGTACCTTTCAACCAAGAGACATCGTCGCGGTACATGCTGTCGTGGCCATTCCAGTAGCGGGTGCGCACATTCTGGTTATTGGTGTTGTAGGGCCCAAACAGTGGGTTGGTGTTGGAGGGGCTGCCGTTGGTTCCGCCCGCGAACTCGCCCCCGATTTCCAGAGCCGCGGGGTACCCGGCAATGTTGGGCACGCCGCTGGGATCCGCATAAGCCCACCAGTTGCGGGTAAAGCTGAAGTGGAAGTCGTTTGTAACGCCGGGCTTAATGTCCTTGGTGAGACCCGCAGTGTACATCCAAGAATTCTGGGGCTTCGAGCGGATGGCGGCATATTGGCCCTTGGTGTCGCCAGGGAAGAAGCCACCGACATCCCACTGGTCGAGGACGGTGTTGGTCAACTTGTAGTAGTGGTAGGTGCCGTTGAAGTGCCAGCCTTTGGGGAAGTCGTGGTCGATACGGGCAACTCCGAAGTTGCTGGACTGGGGAGTTTGGATGGAGCCCGTATAACCACAGAAGTTCAATTTGTCTCCCTTGCTGCAGTCGTTGGGCAAGGGCAAATAGGTGTTCCAGAGAGTGATGACGGGGTTCAACGGCCCGTTTGGCTGCCCGTTCGTGGTGGTGCCAAGAAGGCGCGGGTCGCATAGGCTGTTAGGGTTGCCCGCGCTAGGTCCAACGGGGCATACCGTCGGTTGAATGGTTTGGCCCGTGGTCGCGACATTGCACGGAGAGATATTCCCACACCCAGGGTCAACCACGGGGAAAGGATTCAAGTTTATGGCTTGTCCGGCGGTTGTGTGGATAATCCCGGCACGCAGAGAGGGGAGTGGCATGTTTCTCGTGAAAGTCGTACCCTGCGGCCAACGGAAACCTTCGTAGAGGCCGAAGATATACCAGTCTCCCCCGAGAGAGTTTGAGTGGGGGATTTTTCCGCCGGCATCCGCACCGAAGCGGCTGAAATGCGAGCTGATCAGTGGCTTACCTGCAGTGTTGTTGTCCCACGAGTTAGCGCCGCCGAAAGTCGTGTCCTGGTAGTAATCGTAAACACCGCCATGCAAGGAGTTGGTGCCGCGCTTGGTCGCGACCGAGACCTGGCTGCCCGCGCCGCCGGTGAAATCCGCGGTCTGGTTCGCCGTGGAAACCTTGAATTCCTCAACGCTGGCGACAGGGATAGGAACAACTGCGGAGGGCGCCTGGTTGTTGCCAGCGCTGTGCATTGCGCCTACGCCTCCGGCGGTGTCACCACCGAAGCTTTTAATATAAGTGTTATTGTCGCCGCTCATATCGTCAGTGGCATATCCACCGTCCAACTGGAAGGTGTTTTGATCGCTGGCGTTGCCGCCGACGTTGCCATTGATGTTCTGGCCAGGCTGAAGAATGGCCAAGGTCGATGCGTCGCGGCTCGTGTTCGGCAGGTTGACCAGGGTCTCGCCGCTGAGGGTCGCGCCGACGGTGGCGTCCATGGTCTGCAACTCGGAGCCGGCCGTGTAGGTCACCTCGACCGTGCTGGAAACGCTTCCGACTTCCAGAGAGGCATTTACGGTCAACTGGCGGCCGACTTCTACGACCTGTGCCGCAACCACGGTGGTTTTGAAGCCTGCTTTGGTGATGGAGATGTTGTATGTGCCCGGGTCGACGGAGGAGAACACGTAAAACCCTTTGTCGCTCGTCGGCGTGTTTCGCTTGCTCGAGGTTGCCGCATCGGTCAGAGTCACCGTGGCATCAGCGACAACCGCGCCAGAGCTGTCCGTTACTGTGCCGGAAACCGTGCCGGTAGACGATGATTGTGCTAGCAACGCGGGTGCTGTGCTCAGCGCAAAAAAGCAGAGCAGAGCGGCGAAGATCGCAACGAATTGCGTTTTCGAAAAAAGACACACTGATATGGAATTACAACGAGGAAGAACTCGCATTGACCACTCTCCCACCACGAGAATTTTTCTAACCCCTGGGCAACCCACTCAAAAGCGTAATGGCTATATAAAGCGTAGTAAGCCGATTGTCAAGGAAAGATAATGCGTATCTAAAATTTAGCCGGAACTCGAATTTAGCCGGAACTCGGTAGTAACAGTACTCGCCTTGTTTCCTCGAAACCGCTTCCCAGTTGAGTTAGGTCGAGCGGGTTCATGGACTCGAATTCTGACCATTTCGCGGGAGTGCGTAAACTTCCTTTAATTCCGGAGCGTGGAAGATGGTCCAAGGGGCTTGACAGGTTCGCGTCAAGGGCTTACATCGAGATTCTATGACCAGAGGATTACTCGGGGAACTGAGGTTGGCGGCGCTTGCGATTTTGTGTTGCGCCGGTGTCTTCGGGGCCAGCGATCCCAATCTGGGGTGGGTGGAAGTGCGCAGCGCGCACTTTGTGGTTTCTACGAATGCGGGCGAGAAGGAAGGGCGGCGAATTGCCGATCAGTTCGAACAGATTCGCACGCTGTTTCATAGCGCATTTGGGAACCTGCGCGTCGATCCGGGGCAGCCAGTCCTAATCCTGGCGGCTAAGAATGAAAACACGATGAAGATGCTGCTGCCCGAGGATTGGGAGGTGAAAGGGCACGTTCATCCCGCGGGTTTATATCAACAGGGCGAGGATAAGCACTACGTGGTTTTGCAGTTGGACTCCGGGGGAAAAAATCCCTTTCATGCGCTGTATCACGAATACACACATGCGCTGCTGCACCTGAACTTTACAGGATTGCCGCTGTGGCTGGATGAAGGGATCGCGGAATTTTACGGCAACTCCAAGTTGGACGAGAAAGAGGCGCGCGTCGGAACGATCGACGAAACTCACCTCCACATCCTTTCGCAGAATAAACTGCTGCCGATCGAAACGCTGCTGAATGTGGAGCACTCCTCTTCTTATTACAACGAGGCCAACCAAGCTTCCGTCTTCTACGCGGAATGCTGGGCGCTGGTGCATTACCTGATGGTCGACCCCGAGGCGCAGAAACGGCAATTGCTGAAAAATTTCCTTGCGGCCTGGGATAAGAGCGGAAACCAGGTTGAAGCGGCACGGCAAGCGTTCGGCGACCTGAAGGAATTTGGAAAGGCCATCGAAGCGTATTCGCGGCAAACGACGTTTCGGGTGGTGGTGTACAAAAACAAGGAGCAGGCTGGGGATAAAAACTATGCGACGCGCAGCCTGCCCCCGGGTGAAGTTTCGGCGTTGCGCGGGGATTGCGCGGCGCATCGCAACCAATTCGAGCAGGCAGAGCCGCGGGTGAAACAGGCGGTGCAACTCGAACCAAGTCTGGCCATAAGCCACGAAGCGCTGGGCTACTACCTATATAGAAAGGAAGATCATCAGGGCGCGGACCGAGAAATGACCAAGGCCATGGAGTTGGGGTCCGCGAGCTTTGTGCCGCCGTATTACCACGGATTGCTGCTGCTGCGGGGAGGTTTGGGAGGAGCGCAGGCGGCTCAGGAGGCAATTCAGAGCTTCCAAAGGGCTACTGCGGTCAATACTGGATTCGCTCCGGCATTCGAGGGGCTGGCGCAGGCATATTCGCTGAGTCCGGAAACGCAGAAGCAGGCGGTGCAGGCGGGCATTCAAGCAGCGAAGCTGGAGCCTGCGAACCATGCTTACGCAACCAATTTGGTTTATTTGCTGCTGAACAACGATCGCGTCGCGGATGCAAGACAATTGGCGCAGAGGCTACTGGAGAAAGCGGCTTCGGCGCAAGAGAGGCAAATGGCGCAGGAGCTGTTGAATCGGATCAAGGAACGGGAACAGTGGGTGCAGGAAAGAAAATCGCGAATTGAGGCGGCGGCGAATACAGCACCCAAGACGGTTGTGAGCGCGCCCGCGACAGCCGGAGGGGCAACGAGTGCGTCACCGTCCGTTCGGGGGGATACGTCCACGCTAATGGCTGTGGACGGAGCGGTGCGCGCTGTTGACTGCTCGCATAAACCGGGAGTGACCCTAACGCTTGGCGGCGGGAATCGCCCGCTGATTTTTCATGCCGCAGATTTTGCGGCGATTGGCGTGACAGGCAAGGACAGTGGCGTGCCGAGTTTGGATTCGTGCGAGAAGTGGAAGGGGCGGCGGATTCGACTTTGGTTTCACCTGGTTAAGGGAAAAGACTACATGGGAGAGATCACGGATTTGGCGTTTCAGTAGTTCGATCGGACGTACAAACGGAAGGCAAAAGAGAAAGCAAATTCCTCAGGCTAATACCGCCCTCGGAATGACAAGCCCTAAGAAAAGAGAAAAGCCGCAGGGCTCCGCGGACTCCGCCCTGCGCTACAGGAATGTGCGCTGGCTGCCTGCGGCGCGGCAATATCTCGAAAGTTGATCAGGGCTTTTCGTAGACGGTGCGTCCGCCTACTACTGTACGTAGGACTTCGATCTTTACGTAGCCGGATGGCGGAACTTTGGTGAGATCGTTTGAAAGAATCAGGAAGTCGGCGTATTCGCCCACTTTCAACTCGCCCTTCTTCCCTTCCTCGAATTCGGCGTAAGCGGAGCCGGACGTGTACGCGCGAATGCAATCTTCCAGCGAGATTTTCTCTTGCGGCTGCCAGCCGGCGGGTGGTGTGCCGTTGGGAAGCTGGCCCGACGCCGTCACGGCGGGCAGGCGCGTTACGCAGGCGTAGAGGCCGCGGAAAGGGCTAACGACCTCGACGGGATAATCGGTGCCGAAGGCGAGGCGTGCGCCACTCTTTTCGAGCGAGGCCCAGGCGTACGCGCCCTTGATTCGCTCGGGACCGATGCGGGATTCGGCCCAGCGCATGTCGGTGGTCTGATGCGAGGGCTGCATGGAGGCGATGACTTTGAGTTGCGCGAAACGCGGGAGATCTTCCGGGGCGACGACTTGCGCGTGTTCGATGCGGTCGCGGCGGTCGCGCTTGCCATTGGCTTTGGCGACGGCTTCGAAGACGTCGAGAGCGACGCGATTGGCGCGGTCGCCGATGGCGTGGAAATTGATCTGGAATCCGGCTTTGTCGCGCTCGATGGCGAGCGATTTCAGCTTGTCGGGCTCCATGATGAGGATGCCGGTGGTCTTGGCGTCGTCGGAATAGGGCTCGAGCATCGCAGCGGTGCGGGAGCCGAGAGCGCCGTCGGTGACGAATTTAAGAGCGCCGGTCTTAAGCCACGGGTCGGTGGTGCCGCCTTCGGCGCGCTTGTTTTGCAGATCGTTGAGCGGCTCGGTGAAGTGCAGCCATTCGGTGATGCGTACGGTGAGTTTGCCGTCGTCTTTGATTTGCCTGTAGGCGTGGAAATCTTCCCACTCGGAATTGTCTTGGGCAGACGTCACGCCATTTTTTGCGAGATCGGCAAAAACCAGGGTGAGGCCCCGGCGGCGCTGTTCGTCGGTGGGGTCCGGGATGCGCGAGCGGACGCGTTCCATTGCCGGACCTTCCTTGAGCATGCCGGTTAGCTCGCCCGAGGCGTTGTGCTCGAATTCGCCGCCCTGCGGATTGGACGTCTTGTCGTTGAGCTCGGCAAGCTTGAGGGCCAGGGAGTTGGCGACGGCGACGTGACCGGAAATGTGGGTGAGCAGCACGGGATTTTTCGGCGCGACGTCGTCGAGTTCCCATTTATTGGGAAATTGTTTTTCGGGCCAGAGAGTGTGGTCCCAGCCGGCGCCGGTGATCCATTCGCCCTCTTTGTGGGACGCGACGCTGGCGGCGAGGCGCTGCTTTAATTCTTCGATGGATGCGGCGCCGTAAAGCCGAACCGAGAGCATGCCCTGCCCTGCGTAACCGAGATGCATGTGCGCGTCGTTGAAACCGGGCATGACGAATTTTTCGTGGAGCTCGACGGTGTCCGGGTGGGCATCGCCGCCGCCGCATTCGCTCATAACCTGCGAAATTGCGCCGACGCACATGATTTTCCCTTCGCGGGTGGCCATGGCTTGCGCCCAAGGATGCTCAGGGTCGTTGGTGTAGATGCGGCCGTGCAGATAGAGGACGCTGCGCGGAGAATCCTGCGCGGCATGAGCTTGCGGGCGAAACGCGGCGAAAGCGGCCAGTGTGATTATAAGAATGAGAATCGTTGATGCGCCGGCACGAGCGGGTTGCCTCGCATCGGAACGACGAATCATCGAGCTTTTTCCTCCGCAATTCCGGAAACGCCGATAAGAGTGAGCAATACGCGCTTCAGGCCGAGTTCGCGGCCCGCGGGCTCGTACCATTCCTTGAGAGAGTGGGCGCCGCCGCCGGTGCCACCGGCGCCGATGGAAAGGGCGTCAATACCGTTGGAGAGCGGGACGTTGGCGTCCGTAGAGGAACGCTCGACGCGGGACTGGTTGCCAACGTATTCATCGGCGGAGCGGAGAGCGGCGAGGAGGGACGAGTTGGCGGGCAATTCCCCGCCCGGGCGGTTGCCGAGCAATTCCACTTTCCACTCGAGTTTGCCTTTGGAGCGGTCGCGCGAGGATTCCATTTCGTCGCGGACGCCGGCGGTGATGCATTCGCGGAGGGCGGATTCGAGCTTGGCGAGTTCGTCTTCGCTTTCAGAGCGAATGTCGACCTTTAGTTTTGCTTCGTAAGGAATGGAGTTGACGGAAGTGCCGCCTTCGATTTGGCCGATGTTGAAAGTCGTGCGCGGGGCGACGGGGACTTTCGTGTTGATGAAACGGACGGAGGCGCGCACGAGAGCGTTGATGGGATTGGGCATGCCAAAGTCGGACCAACTGTGGCCGCCGGGACCGGTGATGGTGGCTTCGAGGCGACGGGAGGCGAGAGCTTTGGTGGTGACGTGGTCGGTGCCGGAACCATCCATGACGATCACCGCTTTCAATCTTGGTTTGTAGGCGTCGACCAGGGCGCGCATGCCGCGGAGATTGCCTTCGCCTTCCTCGCCGACGTCTGCGACGAAGAGGATGGTGCGGCGGGGCTTGATGCGGGATTCGTGGCAGGCGCGTGCGATGGCGACGAGCGCTGCGAGGCCGGTGCCGTTGTCGGAGATTCCTGGGGCGAGGAGGCGGTCGCCTTCGTGGCGAACCTTTACGTCGGTTGCTGCGGGGAAGACGGTGTCGAGATGCGCGGAAAGGACGACGATCTCTTTTTCGTTGGCGCCGCGCAGTTCGCCGATGACGTTGCCGGTCTTGTCGATCTGAACTTCCAGGCCAGAGGAGGCGAGAAGCGCTTTGACGGCGAAGGCGCGCTGCGCTTCCTGAAACGGAGGCGCGGGGATTTCGCTTAGGCGGATTTGCTGCTCGTTGATCCAAGTGAGATTGTGCGCGAACCACGCGAGGGCCGCGCGGACCTCGGAAGTGTCAACGAATTGCGTGGTCGAAGCGTGGCGGCTGTTGTGCGGAACGGTGGCGGACCTGACGGGCATGGTCAAGAGAATAACCCAAAGGGCGGCGTGTTTCATTGCGGAGTTCGGGGCGGAGTTCAGCGCGCGTGACGTGATCAATTGCGTGCGGCCTCGACGCAAAGCGCTTGCACTTCGGATTCGGTGAGGACGCGGGAGGATTGCTTGGCGGCGTCGAAGATGCGGTTGACGACCGCGTCATCGGCGGGGATGCCGTGGCGCTCGAGCCAGAAGAGGACGTTGGATTTGCCGCTCAGGGGGCCGATTTCGATCACTTGGTCGAGGCCGAAAAGGTGAGATGGGACGCCGCTGTAGACGGCGTCGGCGAGGGCGGCGTCGTGCTTGTGGTAGGCCTTGATGATGGCGGCGGCGTGGACTCCGGTGGCGGTGCGGAACGCGTCGCGGCCGATGACCGGATAGTTTGGTGGGATGGTGGTGTGCGTGGCCTTGGCGACCTTCTCGCAATATTCCTTTAGGCGCGACAGGTCTTGGTTTAAGAGGCCCATCAAGCGGAGGTTAACTAACATTAATTCCATCGGCGTGTTGCCGACGCGCTCGCCTAGCGAATTGGCGGCGGCGTGCACGCAGTCGGCACCGGCAGCCACGGCCCAGAGAGAGTTGGCGACGGCTAGGCCGCGATCGTTGTGACCGTGCCAATCGACGCGGATTTTTTCACGGCTGGGCTTCACGACTTCATCGATGGCGAATTTGATCAAGTTGTAGGCGCCTTGCGGGGTGGCGTGGCCGACTGTGTCGCAGAGGACGATGGCGCGGGCGCCGCTGCGGATGGCGGTGGAGTAGAGGCGCTTGATGGTAGCAGGGTCGGTGCGGATGGTGTCCTCGGTGACGTACATGGAGGGAAGATTGTGGTCGACGGCGAACTTTACGGCTTTCTCTGTGGTGCGCTCGAGGTGGTCGACCGTCCAGTCTTCGACTAAGCGACGGATCGGGCTGGAGCCGAGGAAGGTTGCGGCTTCGATGGGAATTCCGACGCGCTGCGAGATTTCGGCGATAGGGCGAATGTCGGCTTCCACCGTGCGCGCTGCGGCGTTGGGTCGAATCTTCATCCGATTGGTGGCGATTTCGCGGGCCAGAGCTTCGGTGTGTTCGACGGCGCGGGGGCCGGCGCCGGGGAGGCCGATGTTGAGCGAGTCGATGCCGAGCGATTCCATCAGGTGGAGAACCTCGATTTTTTCATCGATGGTGGGATCGTGGACGGAGGGATTTTGCAAACCGTCGCGAAGCGTTTCATCGTTCAGAAGAACGCGCGTGCCTGGAGGGATTAGAGGCGTGGAGGCTTGGTTCCAGTCGTGAATCCATTCGTTGTTGGTGGACGCCATCATCCTTTTGATCTCTTGCTGCCCTGCCTTCGTTACCACTTGTATTTCATTTTACGCTGAGGTCCTTCAGCTATCCTTATCGGATAGCTTCAGGATGACACCGCTTCGCGCTTGGCGCAAAATCTGGCTCATTTTAAGCCGTGGTCGCGGAACATTGTTTTCAGGGCGGCGCGGGCGTTGCGCAGGCGGGCGCCTATGCCGCGACTGTACTCGAACTGCAGGAAGGCGTCGGCGGCGTGCCCCAGGTCGGCGCCGTAGCGATACCACCACGGTTTTTCGCGGCGCGGCAAGCGATCGACGTCTATATATTTGGTGCTGACCATTTCGAGGAGGCCAGCTTTGCCGTGCGTGCGGCCCCAGCCGCTGGCGCCGCAGCCTCCGTGCGGGGCTTCGGCGATGGCGAAGTAGCTGATGGCGTCGTTGACCATGACCGCGCCCGCGCGCAAACGTTTGGCGATTGCTTCGCCACGGCTGACGTTGCGCGTCCAAACGCTGGCCGACAGGGCAAAGGGCGAATCGTTCGCGCGCACAACCGCTTCTTCCGCGTCGGCCACGGTTTGCATGGCGAGGATGGGGCCGAAGGTTTCTTCCTGAAAAAGTTTCATGGTGGAGTCGACGTTTGTGATTACCGTGGGCTCGAAGAAATTTGGGCCCAAGTCCACGCGCGGATGACCGCCGCAGAGAACGCGCGCGCCGCGGCTGACGGCGTCTTCGATGAGTTCGACCATGCGCTGCACGTGCTGAGGGCGAATCATCGGGCCGACATCCGTGGTGGAGTCGTTGCCGGGCCCGACGCGCAGCTTTTTCGTTTTTGCGACACAGCGGGCGGCGAACTCATCGCTCACAGGTTTCTCTACGAAGAGGCGTTCGACGGAAAGACAAACCTGGCCGCAATTTGTGTAGCTGCCCCAGACGGCGGCGCTGGCGGCGATGTCGAGGTCGGCATCCGCCAAGACGAGCATGGCGTCCTTGCCGCCAAGTTCCAGCACCGTGGGAATTAGCCGCTTGGCGCAGGCTTCCGCGACGCGGCGGCCAGTGGCAACGCTGCCGGTGAAAAGAATCTTGTCGGGATCGGCGTCGATGAGCGCCTGGCCCACTTCGCCACCACCCTGGACGATGGTGACCAAATCTTTTGGAAAACCCGCGTCAGCGAAAAGTTTTTCGATCAGTGCGCCACAGTGCGGTGTGAAATCGCTGGTCTTACAAATCACGGAATTGCCCGCAGCGACAGCGGGAATAATCTGGCTCAACGGAATGGCCAGCGGATAGTTCCACGAGCTAATGATACCGACGACGCCGATGGGTTCGTAGGTTAAGGTTCCGGACTTGGCCTTCGCGGCGGTGCTGTGATGTGGGATGCGTTCGGGCCGCAGTAGGCGCTCGGCGTTTTTTGCGAAATACGCGGCCGTGTCGACGGCAACAAATATATCGGCGAATAGTGCTTCCACGCGCGGTTTGCCGGATTCGGCCACAACCGCATCAGCAAGTACGTCGCGAGACGACATCATGTGGTCGCGTAAGTGACTAAGGTATGCGCGCCGCTCGCGCATCGGCACGCGCGCCCAAACCGCCTGGGCAACGCGAGCCCGACTAACGATTTGGGGTAGCGCGGAAGGCGGCGTTTTCTCGAAATATCCAAGCGCCTCGCCGGTGGCCGGATTTATGCAAGGAAGTGTGTCAACAGAGATGGCAGTGGCGGCCATAAACCGATTCTATCTGAAATCGACGCAGACCAGCAGTCCGCGGGCGGAGATAGGCACGACGAACCGTCTAGGGCAACTTTAGGTCCGGTGCGGAGATTTCTTCCGTGCTCAAATCGCGAACGAAAAGATAGGAACCGTCCGGCGCGAGACCGCTCCACTTGCCAAAATCATTGAGTCGTTTGACAGAACTCAAGTCCAGCAAGAGCTCCGACCGGTGCTGGCCAACTTTGGCGCGTCGCATGCCGAGTGTTTCAATGACGCGATGGTGAGAAACGCTTTCGGATCACCACAGACGCGATACACCATAGTCATCAAAGCATTTATCGGTGCTCACGACGGCTACACGTTCAGCGCGCGCTTGGGCGATCAGCACGCGATCGAAGGGATCCTTGTGCGACCCTTTGAGAAGCCCGGCTTCAATTGCATGACGAACGGAGATCGGAAGTTCCACGAAGTTTTCTGCTTCGATGGCCGATTGGAAACGGGCAACCAAGGCCCTGGCTGCGTCCAGCTTACCCGCTTTGTACTTGATAGCGATTTCCCATGCAGACGCCGCGGAGACCAGTACCCGATACCCTGGGTTCTGAATGATCGCTTGAGCCGTTGGCGAGAGTTTGCTCTCGCCTTGAAGCCACCACAACAGCACGTGGGTGTCGAGCAAGACTGCATTCATTCGATGCCCCACTCCGCCAATTCTTCTTTGGTCATCGGGTCAAAAAAGCTGGGGTGGATGCGAATCTTCCCCTTCAGTCTTCCCGGTACGCGTTTCTTGCGGGGCTTCTCCAAGGCGACAATCTTCGCCACTGGCTTCTTACCCCTGGCGATAATGACCAGCCGGCCGTTTTCTGCTTCGCGAATAAGCTTGGAAAGGTTAGTCTTCGCTTGGTGCACGGTATACATTAGCTAAGCATATTAGCTAAGCCGCGGTTTGGCAAGAGGCCAACACTTAGCCATGCCGAATCAGTCAGCCGCGATCCCCGATCCGGTAGGCTTCTTCGAGTTCGACGCTAACCATGCAGAGGCCTTGCGGCGGGACCGTCGGACCCGATTTTGAGCGATCCTTTAATTCGTAGAGACGGTTGATGTCTTCGGGTTCGAGTTTGCCGCGGCCTACGTCGAGCAGCGTGCCAACCATTTTTCGCACCATGTAACGCAGGAAGGAGCGGCCGCGGACGGTGAAGACCAACTCTTCGCCGTCTTCGCTGCGAACGAGTTCGCTCGAGTAAATTTCCCGCACCGTCGAACGCTCCTTGTCGTCGTCCTCGGATCCCGTTGACGCGGCGAACGCCGCGAAATCATGAGGGCCGACGTAGCGCGAGGCGGCGATCCGCATGGCGTCTTCGTCGAGTGGAAACGGGTAGTGCAAAACGTAGCGCCAGAGCATCGGTGGAACGACTCTTCCTCGGTAGATGCGGTAACGGTAGATTTTTCCGCGCGCCGACCAGCGCGCATGGAAGTCCGGGCCGACTTCCTCGGCCGCGACGATGCGGATCGTGGGTGGGAGCAACGCGTTCAGTGCGCGATGAAATTCACCGGCGGAGAGCGCGGATTGCGTGCGAAAGCTGCCCACTTGTCCGAACGCGTGCACACCGGCATCGGTGCGTCCCGCGCCGTGCAGTTGCACATTTTCCTGCGTGATGCGCCGCAACACATTCACGATTTCGCCCTGAATGGTGGGTTTGTTCGATTGGATCTGCCAACCGTGGAAGTCGGTGCCGTCGTAGGCGATGATGAGCTTGAAATAGCGCATGAAAGCGAGAAATTATCGGTTATGCGTGGACGAGAGTCCAGCGCACAGCGCTCGGCGGCAAAATGCCAAGGCTACAGGTTCGATCTGAAGCTGAAATTTGGCGCGCTACGATGCGGAGCGCACGAAGCGGCTGCCCGGTTTAACGGCGGCGCTGCCCTCGCGGCACAGCGGACAGTCCTCGGGCTCGAAGCTGGCGATGGGCAAATCAAGCAGGGCGCTTGCTTCCACGGGAAATTCGATCTTGCCGCCGCTGCGATCGATCAGCGCGCCTGCAGCCACCACGCGTCCGCCTGCTTCTTCCACGACTTGAATGGTCTCCAGCGTAGAGCCACCGGTGGTCCAGACGTCCTCAATCACCAGGACGTGCTGATCTGCGCGCAAAGAAAACCCCCGGCGCAAGCACATCATGCCGCCGGAATCACGCTCCGCAAAAATTGCAGGGACGCCGCCGCCGGCTGAGGCCTTCGTTTCCGGCAGCGCGCGCGCCACTTCTTGCCCGATGATGATGCCGCCCAGCGCAGGGGACACAACCACATCGATCCTGGCGTCGGAGAAAAGCGCCGCCAATGCGCGTCCCAACTTTTCCGCGAAACGGGGATATTGCAACACCAACGCACACTGCACGTACGTGCCGCTGTGCAATCCACTGGAGAGCTCGAAATGCCCGTGCCGAATGGCTCCCGAGGCCTCGAACGTGCGCAACAACTCTTCGTCTTGCAGCATAATTCCCCGGCAACCACGCGACGCATCCGGCGCATCGCATGCGCCTGTAAACGTCGAACCGTGAGCAGCCTAGCCGTCGTGTGCCGCGTTGTCAACGCATGCAGCTGCCTGCTAGACTCCCAGATTCGCGCGTCGGTGATTACTCCGGCAGATCCGCACTGCAATGACGATTCGGTGAAACAAATCGTGTCCCGTGAACGTTGTACAAGTTGAGCCTAAATCACACAGTTCGGTGAAAACCACTATCGAGGGGTGAAGAACAAGATGAACGTGAAACGGATGACCGCGCGGCGGTCCAGGGTCCGGGCGTCTGGCCTACAAGCAGCGCTCCGAGAAACCACGAAGCGCTTGACGCCGATCCTGCGATCGATGTCGGCGGCGGTTCTGGCGGTATTGCTCGCCGGGGGACCGGTGTGGGCGCAGGATCAACCGGGAGCGCCGCCGCAACCACCAGCTCCAGGGACACAGAGACCGGGGCTCCCGACTCCGCAAACGCCGGCGCAAGACGTCTACGCTCCCACTCAGGCCTCTACTCCAATTCCGGTATCGCTGGGCGTCGAAAAATATCATTACCGGAAAGCGCCTCGGCAGTTTCCCAACCTGTTTGCGCCATATCGACCTATCCGAGTCCCCGAGCCGGTGCTTACAAACTCGCCGCGCATCGATCAGTTGATCCACGACGGCAAGTTGCAGCTCACCTTGCAGGACGCAGTGGAGCTGGCGCTCGAGAACAGCATGGATATAGCCGTCCAGCGTTACATCCCGTGGTTTGCGGATACGGATATTCTCGCCACGGAATCCGGTAGTCAGCCATTCGGCATTGCTGGCGCTGAGATTCGTCAGTCCTTCGCCAACATTCCGTTCCTTAATTACGACCCGACACTCACAACGCAGATTTCCTATGACGATCGCACCACTCCGGTGAACAACCCGTTTATTTCAGGAACGGGCACCGCGCAGGCGACGGCGGCGTCCCTTGTTTCTCACAGCGCGCAATACGCTAATAGCCTGACGGAGGGATTCTCGACGGGTACGACCGCGACCGTGGCGTGGAACAACACGCGAGCATCTTCCGGCTCGGCGTTCAACTTCTTCAATCCCGACGTGTCGTCCGCGCTGGTGGTCACATTCCAGCAGCAATTGCTGAATGGATTCGGAACATTCGCCAACCGCCGCAACATCTTGATCGCCAAGAACAACCGAAAGCTCGCCGACTATGTTTTCGAGCAGCAAGCCATTACCACGGTGACCAACACCATTACGGCCTACTGGGAGTTGGTATACGCGCGCGCCAATGTGCAGGTGCAAGAGCAAGCGGTGGCCGTTTCGCAAAGACTGTACGGAGATAACAAGAAGCAATTAGAAATTGGCACAATGGCGCCCCTGGATGTGACCCAGTCGGAAGCGCAGTTGGCCACCGACCAGCAGAACCTTATCATCGCCCAAACGGTTAGACTGCAGGATGAGCAGATCCTGAAGAATGCCATCAGTAAGGACCCGCTGGCCGCCAATCTGATCAACGTCGAGATCTTGCCCACGGACAAGCCCACACCGCCGGAAGCCACGGAAGCGGCGACATTTGAAGAGGCCATCAAGGAGGCGTTCCAAAAACGCCCCGAACTTCTCGAACAGCAGATCAACATCACCAACGCGGGCATCGACGCCCGGGCCACAGGAATTGCTTTGCGCCCGACCGCTACGCTCTTCGCCCAGTACACCAGCCAGGGACTCGCAGGCGTTTCGACGATACCGGCTACGGCAACGACTCCAGCGGTAACCACCGAGCAGGGATTCACGACCTCGCAGAGCCAGATATTCCACAATACATTCCCCGACTATCTGGTGGGCGTGAACGTGCAAATCCCGTTTCGCAATCGCGCCGCGCAAGCCACCAATCAGCACTCGCTTCTGACGCTGCGGCAAATTGAGACGCAGATGCAGCAGCTCAAGAACGCCGCGGTGGTGGATGTGCGCAATGCCTATATTGCCTTGCAGCAGGATCGCGTGCAGGTAACCACCGCCGCCGAAGAGCGCAAGCTCTTTCAGGAGACCTTTGACGCCGAGCAAAAGAAATATCAGCTGGGCGCCTCCACTGTTTACACCGTCATCTTGAGGCAACGTGACCTTGTGACCGCTCAGGGCGCCGAGCTGCGATCTCTGGCCAATCTCCTTGAGGCTAAAGCCCAGTACGAGCGTGCAGTAGCGCGCACGCTGGAAGTAAATCGCGTGACCATTGCCGATGCCAAGCACGGTGAAGTGGAAAAGGACACGCTGATTCCCGGCACGCTGCACGGCAAAGTGCTGGGCACTGAAGATCAGCTAAGACTGTTAAACGACGGCAATAGCCAGAAATAGGCGCACTTTTTGCGTCGAATACGCGGAACGCTCCGCCGCAATACGGCGACGACGCCCTTGCCCGGCCGCTACCTTTCGCATAGCATAAAAGTAGCGGCTGTACGGCACGGGAGTGCTTGGCCATGACCGATTCGTCGAAGGAAACGACACAAACCGTAATTCACGCCGAACCCGCTGCCCCGCATCGCGAGCCATCCGCAAAGGAAAAATCCTGGGAAGAAAACACGCTGCGCCCGACGTTGCAGAAGAATCCTGAGCGCCAAGCGGAGTTCACCACCGTTTCCGGCTATCCCATTCGGCGGTTGTATACGCCGGCAGATTTAGAAGGCTGGGACGCGGATCGCGATCTTGGGTATCCCGGCGAGCCCCCCTACACGCGCGGAATTCATTCGACCATGTATCGCTCGCGCTTGTGGACCATGCGGCAATTCGCCGGCTTTGGCGCCGCCGAAGATACCAATCAACGTTTTCGCTATTTGCTTTCGCAGGGCCAGACCGGACTTTCGACCGCTTTCGATCTGCCGACCCTGATGGGCTATGACTCCGACCACCCACTCTCGGAAGGCGAAGTGGGCAAGTGCGGCGTGGCCATCAGTTCGCTCGCGGACATGGAAGTGCTCTTCGACAAAATTCCCCTCGCCAATGTCACCACTTCCATGACCATTAATTCGCCCGCCGCGGTGATTTGGGCCATGTATCTGGCCGTTGCGGAAAAGCAAGGCGCCGACTGGAAGAGAATTTCCGGCACGCTGCAAAACGACATCCTCAAGGAATATATCGCGCAAAAGGAGTACATCTATCCGCCGGAGCCGTCGATGCGGTTGGTCATCGACACATTCGAGTTCGGCGTGAAAAACACGCCCAAGTTCAACACCATTTCCATCAGCGGCTATCACATTCGCGAAGCTGGCTCGACCGCGATTCAGGAATTGGCTTTCACCCTGCGCGACGGGCTCGAATATGTGGAATGGGGCATGCGCCGCGGCCTTGCGCTTGATGAATTCGTCCCGCAGCTATCGTTTTTCTTTAATGCCCACAATGACTTCTTCGAGGAGATCGCAAAATATCGCGCAGCGCGCCGTATCTGGCACAAAGCCATGGTAGAGCGCTACAAGTCGCGGAATCCGCGTTCGTGGGCCATGCGTTTTCACACTCAGACGGCCGGCTGCTCTCTCACCGCGCAGCAGCCGTACAACAACGTAGTGCGCACCGCCATTCAGGCGCTCGCCGCCGTGCTTGGCGGCACGCAATCGCTGCACACCAATTCCCTCGACGAAGCCTGGGCGCTGCCTACTGAATTTGCGGCGACTATCGCTTTGCGCACGCAGCAAATCATTGCGCACGAAACCGGCGTTACCAATACCGTCGATCCATTTGGCGGCTCGTACTTCGTCGAAACATTGACCAACGAGATTGAGCGCGGCGCGTGGGACTACATCGAGAAGATCGACGCCCTCGGCGGCATGGTCGCGGCCATCGAACGCGGCTATCCGCAGCGGGAGATTTCGGAAGCTTCCTACCGCTATCAGGTCGCGGTCGACAAGAAAGAGAAAATCATCGTCGGGGTGAACGACTTCGTCACCAAGGAAAAATCGCTGGACACGTTGCAAATCGATGAGTCCGTGGCGGAGAGGCAAGGCCAGCGCCTGCGCAAGCTGCGCGCCGAACGTTCGAGCGATGAAGTCGCGCGCCGCCTGGCCGCATTACGCAAAGCCGCGCAAGGCGCCGACAATCTCATGCCCTGCATCTTCGACGCCGTAAAATCCTACGCCACCCTCGGCGAAATCTGCGACGCCATGCGCGAAGTCTTCGGCACCTACGAAGAAATCGCCATCACCTGACTGCCTTCATGCCAGAAAAGAAGATACGAGTATTGATTGCGAAGCCGGGGCTGGACGGGCATGATCGCGGCGCCAAAATTATTGCGCGGGCGCTGCGCGATGCCGGAATGGAAGTGATCTACACCGGGTTGCGCCAAACCCCGGAGATGATCGCTTCCGCGGCCGTGCAGGAAGACGTCGACGTGATCGGCCTCTCGATTCTTTCCGGCGCGCACAATACGCTCTGCCCGCAACTGATGAGTCTGCTGCACGACAAAGGCATGGACGATGTCACCGTCGTTCTCGGTGGCATCATCCCGGAAGCAGACATTCCAGCCCTGAAGAAAAGCGGTATCGCCGAAATCTTTCTTCCCGGCACCTCCACGCAGGATATCGTCGAGTTCATTCACAAGCGCCTCGCGCAGTAAGCTGCCTGGCGCATCCGTTATTCAACGACTAAGACTTTCCCCCGTCTTTGCGCCGGTGGTCGTACTTTTGCTTCGCGCCTTTATGCAACTGCTTGACGCGCTCTTTTTCCTGTTGTCGTGCTTCGGGATCGATCTTGCGTCGCACAAACTCCTGCTCGCGTGCGAGCTTGCGCCAGCTTTCCAGTCGCTCCCCTTCGAGGCGGCCCTCTGCGAGCGCCGCTTGCACCGCGCAACCCGGCTCTGTGGTGTGCCCGCAATTGCCGAATTTGCATTGCGCCGCCAATTCCTCGATATCCGAAAACGCCTGCTCGACCCCTTCCGCCGCGCCCCACAACTGCAATTCGCGCAAACCCGGCGTATCAATCAGCAACGCGCCGCCAGGCAGCGCAAATAGTTCGCGGCTCGTGGTGGTGTGACGCCCGCGGCTGTCGCTTGCGCGCACTGGCTGCACCGTTTGCGCGTCGTGCTGCAAGAAGTGATTCACCAGCGTCGACTTCCCTACTCCCGACGAACCGAGCAGCACAATGGTTTGCCCGGACTCCAGAAACGTGTCCAGCGCTTCCACGCCCTCTCCGGTGCGCGCGCTTATGGCAAGAATCGGAAGACCGCCGGCGATGCTCTGCACTTCGCTGATCCGAGCAGCTACGTCCCCGCAATCGTCGGCCTTATTTAAAACGACCACCGATTTCGCGCCCGATTCAAAGCACTGCGCCAGATAGCGCTCCAGCCGCCGCACATTGAAGTCGTTGTCCAGCGCCATCACCACGAACGCGGTGTCCACGTTCGCCGCGATCACCTGCTCTTCCAAGCGCCGCCCCGCCACTTTGCGGACGAACTTACTGCGCCGCGGCAGCACCTTGTGGATCAGCGGCCGGCCGCCGCCGCTCAGCATTTCCACCGCAACCCAGTCCCCGACAGCCGGCCAGTCCCCGCCGCTTTCTGCGGCAGCGCGCAGCGTACCGGAGGTCTCCGCCCAGCACTCCTCAAAATCTCCGGCGACGCGCCAAAGTCCTCGCTGTTGAGAAATGACTCGCGCGGGCAGCCATTCGGCTCGCTCGCGCTCTTGCCACAACGCATCAAAATACGAGTTCCACCCAAGTCGCTTCAAAGACACCTGATCTTCTCCCACAGCGCGGTCATATCGCGCTCAATCCGAGTGTGATTGTGTAAGAGCCAATTTAAGAGGGAGTCGTTCAGAGGAAAGTGGCGCGCCGGCCAACGATGGAATCGCACAAACGATGG